>JAALLQ010000533.1_pt1 | contig 15247 bp, 11 predicted proteins | sample 7245921 | NCBI WGS metagenome assembly JAALLQ01 (sample SAMN13049200, study PRJNA578106) | oil field metagenome | isolation source: filtered produced water from oil reservoir B7 | place: USA:offshore Texas | collected 2016 | reverse complement strand
TGGGTAAGAATATTTCAACATGCATAATTGGTTCTAAAATAACCGGTGTGTCGCTTTCCATAGCTATTTTAAATGCGTGCCTTGCAGCTATTTGAAATGAAATATCTGAAGAGTCAACTTCATGGTAAGAGCCATCAAAAAGAGTGACCCTAATATCAACAACAGGAAAACCAGCCAAAACACCTTTTTTGATAGCTTCTCTGATACCTTTGTCTACGGATGGTATGAAATTTTTTGGGATAACTCCTCCAACGATTTTATCAACAAATTCATAGCCTTTTCCTCTTTCTAGCGGTTCAATTTCTATTTTAACGTGACCGTATTGACCATGACCTCCGGTTTGTTTTTTGTGTTTGTATTCTGCCTGGGATTTATTTCTTATGGTTTCCTTGTAAGCAATTTTTGGTTTTCCTACCTCAAAATCAATGCCGAAATTCTTCTTCAATTTCTCTATCATTATTTCTAAGTGAATGGTTCCCATTCCACTTATGACCGTTTCTCCAGTTTCCGCATCGAATTCCCATTTAAATGTTGGATCTGACTCTGCAATTTTTGCCAACGATTCAGTAATTTTGTCTATTTCATTTTTAGAATTAGGGGCGATAGACTTAGATATCATCGGTTCTGGAAATTCTGGTAATTTCAGCCTATTTGACGTTTCTTCACTGGATACGGTTTGATTTATTTTACTCGATTTTAGCTTAGGTATAACTAAGATATCGCCAACACCAGCGACTTCGACTTCTTCGTTCTTATCAAATCTAGGTATGTTGATATGGGAAATCTTTTCTCTTGTGGATTCTTCAACAATATAGATACTAGAACCGGCTTTTAAAGAACCGCTAATAACCCTTAGATAGGTGAGTTTTCCAACGAACGGGTCTACTTCATTTTTAACGATGATACCTAAAAACTGACCATCTTCTTGGGAAGAAATCTCACTGCCTTCTTCAGTGTGAAACTTTCTTTCAAGCGGGGTCATTCCGAAACTCATTAAAGCCTTTATCAATTGATCAAAACCAATGTTTTTTAAAGCAGATCCAATGAATACAGGAATTATTTTATCTTCATCATACGCTTTATGAAGTGAGGAAATCAATTCTTCTTGACTTAATCCTTCTTCGCCGGACTCAAAATATTTTTCCATTAGTTCTTCGTTGGTTTCAACAATATCTTCTATTATTTCAGAATGAAATCTTTCCAAATAATCTTTAGCATTATCAGGGATTTCACTCTGTTTGGAGGATTTGCCTGTCCCTTCTTCATATATAAATACGTCATTTGATAAAAGATTTATAACTCCTTTAAAATCTGAGCCTTCACCTATGGGAACCTGGAAAGGAACTATTCTTATTTCGTCCTCAAAACTTTCTTTGAGTTCTTGCATTAAGTTTCCGAAGTTAACTTCTTCTTTATCCATTTGGTTTACATAAAATACGATAGGCTTGTTTAATTCTCTCGCCATATTCCAAATTCTTTCTGTTGTTACTTCCACACCAGCAGAAGCGTTTATTACAATAACCACGTTGTCCACAGCGTTTAAAGCTATTTGTATATCTCCTATAAAGTCTAAAGATCCCGGTGTATCAAAAAAGTACATTCTTGAATCATCTAAATCGAACGAGAAAATGTGGTTAGAAAAGGTTGCTCCTTTTTCTTTTTCAACAGGATCCTTGTCTAAATGTCTTTGACCTATTCTATCAGTTAATCCAAGATTTACAAGGACATCGTCCATAAGGGTAGTTTTACCACATCCATGATGTCCAAAGAATCCTATGATCCTCTTTTTTTCAGCGTTATATTCACTCACTATTACCCCTCCATTCTAAATCTATTTCTTAACTACGGGATTTTTTTATAAACACTTAGAAGCACGGGAATATAATTACGAGTTTTTTCGTTTTTGAAATTTTGTATTTCATCCTCGTAATAAACTATAGAAGAACTACCACCATCTAGCATCATCGCAACTTCAAACTCACCAATTTTAAATAGCAGGTTTCTTGTTTCGTCGTATGTAAGACCTGTTTCTGGATTATCAAGTCCTTCAATTACCATTAAATTGATATTTTGTTCTTTATCTATCGCTACTACAGTTCTAGGGGCTTTACCATAAATTATTCCATTGGAGTAACTTTTCTTTTCTGCATCTAGTTGTTCTTGCGTATATTTGGAATGTATCAATATGGGCCCACCCTCTAAAAGTAAAGTAGGATCGTTTGTCAAATTTTCGCTTTTATTAAGTGTGAAATCGACTTTTGTTCCCAAAGATATATTTTCTAAATATTTTTCGTATTTTTTATCTACAAGTATTAATTTTTCACCTTCAGAAGGAGTAGTTTTGTTTTTTGATATAATTCGGTTATTTTCATCAATTAAGAAAAAAACATAATTCTCTTCTGTTTCCGTTATGTTTCCCTTATAATGATGAGTATATAATTTAACGTCTCCTTTCCAGGTAGAATTAATGGATTTTATCCAAAAAAGCAGATTATCAATATTTAATTGGTATTCTAATTTGATATAGTCGATGTCTAGAAAATTTGGTCCTATAATTAATGCAGGCCGAGAATAAGAGCTCAAATGTAATAATGCGCCGTCGGATATGATATTTCCCACTGGTTCCAAAGTTTGAGGATCGAAAAAAGAAGCGTTAACAGAAAAGATCGGATTTTTCTCTTTTAAAAAAGAATATACATCGGAGCGTGTTCCTAAATTATTCAAATCGACTTTTATTTGATATATTTTTGGATCGACGATTAATTGGTAAATTTTTAACCTTTGTCCGTTTAATTCTTCGGTTTTTTCAATGTATTGAAGCCCTTCATTTTCAGATGTGGATTTATCTGTATCAGTAATGCTTGAAATAGCTTTTTTATCGATGATAATAGATAAATTTTTCCCATTTAAATTAACTTCATAGTTGAAATCACTCTTGAACTTTAAGTAAGCGGTATTGTTTGAGTATGAATAGTCGAGGTTATTTGGAATACTTTCCATAGGTGCGACAGGTTTTATGCTCAATAAGTAATCTCCATCTTTTGTTATTCTAGTCAAAGTTATCGAATCTTCTGAGAGATATGAATTAAATTCAATTTTGATTTCACTTGTACTAACATTACAGGTAGTTATTTTAGGAATTTCTGAGTAGAAGAAAATATTGTCAATATCTTTAAAATTATTCAATTGTAAGAATGTAGATAAGACATCTTCCCTTATGTATACATTTTCATCGATAATAAGTACGGAATTATTGTATTTGTTTATAAAGTTAATTTTAGAGTAATAATCGTTCAAACTAATTTCTAAAACATTTTTATTGTATATTATATACATTATTCTGGAAGTGCGATTCATTACCATGCTATCATATTTGGAAAGATAATCAACATTAATATAAAAATAATCTTGATTTTTGATAGCTTCCATATTCACAGGAGGATTTTTTTGAGATATAAAAATAGCTTCTTCAGAAAATAAATTTATTGCTAGAATTATTAGCAAGAAGAGAAAGATAAGCTTTTTCATCAATGAATGATCCTCCATCCAATCAACTTTTCTCATTGGAAAATAAAACATCAAGAATTACATTTTTATTTATGTTTTTAGGTTTTTCTTTACTAATGTTGTAAGCCGCATTTAAAAGGTTTAGAGAGGCATCAACGTCGCTCTTGTCACTGACAAACAACTTAGCTATTGTCTCCCCTTCTTCAACTTTATCACCAAGTTTTTTGTTAATTGTTAAACCAACACTTTTATCGATAATATCTTCTTTTTTTTGTCTGCCGGCTCCTAATACCATTGATGCTAAACCTATTTTTTCGGTATCAATAAAGGTTATATACCCTTGTTCCTTTGCCTTGAATTCTAAAGTTTTTGAGGATATATTAAGATACTTAGTGGGATCATCAACTACTTCTTCTTTTCCGCCCTGAGCTTTTATCCATTCTTTCATTTTTTCTTTTACTATACCGCGTTCTATGTTTTCTATTAATTTTTTCTTCGCTTCTTCATAGGTTATTATACCAGATAAAGAAGCCATATAAGAAGAGATTTCTAAACATAACTCAGAAAAATCTTTTGGGCCTTTTCCTTTGACTGTATCTATTGCTTCCATTACCTCCAAAGCGTTTCCAACGTTATCTCCCAAAGGTTGATCCATATTGGTAATTAAAGCAACAGTATTTTTATCGTATCTTTTTGCGATCTTTAGCATGATTCTACCTAACTCTTTGGCATCTTCAATGTTTTTCATGAACGCCCCTGAACCCACTTTGATGTCCAAAAGGATTCCGTCACTATTTATGGCGAGTTTTTTACTCATTATACTTGAAGCTATTAAGGATAATTCCTCAACAGTTGCGGTAGAATCCCTTAAGGAATACAACTTTTTATCTGCTGGGGCAATATTTCCAGTCTGTCCAGCCACAACAATCCCTACGTTGTTCGCTATTTCAAAGAATTCTTCAGTGGTTAGAGAGGTTTTAAAACCAGGAATAGATTCAAGCTTGTCTATAGTTCCTCCAGTGTGCCCTAAAGATCTGCCCGATAATTTGGCTATTTTAACCCCTAATGAAGCAACCATAGGTGCTATGGCTATTGTAGTTTTGTCACCAACGCCTCCAGTAGAGTGTTTGTCGATTTTTTTACCTGTGATCCTTGATAAGTCTATAATATCTCCACTTTTAAGCATTACATCCGTTAGATTATAACTTTCTTCCTCTGTTAAATGGTTGAAGAAAATAGCCATTAACCAGGAAGAAACTTGATAGTCTGGAATACGGTTTTCTAAATAGCCATTGATCATAAATTCTATTTCTTCTCTTGTATTTTCTTTAGCATCTCTTTTATTTTTTATAATATCGTATGCTCTCAACTTTAAACCTCCGTTTCATTATTTGTTTTGATAGGAAGGATGACTTGAAACAATGTACCGTTGTTTTCTTCACTGTCTAAATATATTCTTGCATTGTGGTTATCCAAAACAGTTTTGACTATGTACAAACCAATCCCCAAGCCTGGTACTTGCCTGCTTCTCGATTTGTCTACTCTGTAAAATAGATCGAAAATCCTTTTTAATTCTTTTGAAGGTATGCCTATTCCTGTATCTTCAATTTCCAAAATTATAGTATTGTCATTTTCGTACAATCTTAACCATACTTTCTTTTCGCCTTTTTCTTTTAAAGCTGTGAATTTAAAAGAATTGTCTAAAATATTATACACTACCTGAAGGAGTCTATCTTCATTACCGAAAACGTATAGATCATCTTCTATTTGTTCTTCAAACTCAATGGACATCTTATCAGCAACAATTTTAAAGAAATCAAAGGCTCTCTTTACCGTATTAGAAAAATTGAAATATACAAATCTTTTTTCTTCGCCTATATTTTTTTCCAATCTCTCTATATCTAAAAGATCGTTAAACATTCTGGTTAATCTCGATATTTCTTCTTCTATTTTTTTTAGTGGTTGATAAATTTCTTCGTCCAAATTAGGTTCGTGCAATATCGTTTCTAAGTATCCGCTTATAACAGATAAAGGTGTCCGCATTTCATGCGACATGATGGTTAAGAATTCCCTTCTTAGATCTTCTAAATTTTTTTCTTTCGTGATATCTAACAAAATAATAACTCTATAATTTTCAACATTTATTGATTTAACTTGACATCTGAAGTATTTTTTTTCTGGATAATAGAATGAAGTTTCTTCTTCCAAATCTTTATTAGTTTTAAAACTTTTTAAAGTCAATTCAATGAGATTGTGATTGTCAACTACCTCTGTTAATGACCTACCGACAAAATTTTCTGTTGTGAAAATATTTTTGGCAAAAGAATTAGCGAAATCCACCCTGATAATTTCATTTTGATTATAAGAAACCAATATTATTCCTTCGGAAAGGGTATCTAGAATCGAAAATATGTTCCTTCTTTTGTATTTTTCTTCTAAATTTTTAATATACAAAGTTAGTTGATGCAAAAGAAAATCATCAACAGGATTTTTTATATTTATATTTATGCTTTTTGCAATCTCATTTTTAAACCGTTGATGAGCCTTTTCTTCTTTTCTCTTTTTTGAATAAGCATATATAAATAAAATATTTGTGATAATAAGCAATAAAATAACGATAATATATATATTGACCAATATTTTCACCTAGTTTATTAATAAAATCCAATTGGAAAAAAGGCAGAGGTATTACCCTCTGCCATTGAATATTTAGTAGTTTCTTTCCTTTCCAGGATCTCTGAATTTGTATCCTTTCCCTCTTACTGTAATTATGTATTTTGGATTAGAAGGATCTTCTTCGATCTTTGTTCTCAACCTTCTGATATGAACGTCTACTGTTCTTGTATCTCCGTAGTAGTCATAACCCCACAATTTATCCAACAATACATCTCGACTAAAGACTTTTCCTTCATTTTTAGCAAGAAAAACTAACAAATCGAACTCCAACGGGGTAAGGCTGACTGGATTTCCCCCTACCCAAACTTCTAATCTTTCAGTGTCGATAATTAAATCTTTGGCTGTAATTTTTTTGGGTCCTTCTTCTTTCATTTGAGCTGATGCAGCTTGTCTCCTAAATATGCTTTTAATTCTTGCAATTAGTTCTCTTACATTAAAAGGTTTAGTGACATAATCATCGCTACCAAGTTCTAACCCAGCTACTTTATCAGCAGCATCATCTTTGGCACTCAATATGAGTACGGGCGTATTGCGATAATCTTCGCTGGATTTCAAGATTCTAATTAAATCAAATCCATCCATTGAACCTGGTAACATAATATCCACTATGAAAAAGTCGGTATCTTTTTCCTCTAATTTCTTTAAAGCCTCATCAGCGGACACAGCCGTTATTACTTCGTAACCTTCTTTGGTCAAGTTCAAAGATAACATTTCAGAGATCGCCGGATCGTCTTCTACTATCATAATACTTTTTTTTGCCACTTTTCTTTCCCCCCTTTGGGATATTTTTTTGGTTAACTTATTTAACTAAGACTCATCTTCATGTGTAACGCTCAGAAATTTGTCCTGACAAATTTATACTCTCCATTTTTTGATTTAAGTTTTTTCTCAGGATCTTTTTAGAAACAATATTTCGAGTTAATTCAAAAGTTGCGATTTTGTTAATTTCATCAAAGGCTTCTCCCTGAAAATGCACTTTGTTGTAGGAAACATCTGTTATTTTTAACTTTATGAATACCTTAAAAGAATAAGGTGTAGAGGACAGATGGTCTATGCAACTATGTGAAACTACAGAAACTTGATCTTTTTCCAAAAGATCTTTTAAAATATTATACGTACATTTATGTATTTCTTCTAAAAGAGAAGAGGTGCTTAAAGCATGAAAACTTATAACTTCTTTATCTTCTGACCATAAATAACTTTCATCTTTTACTTTAAAGGAGTAATTAAATTCCTTTCCTTTCAATGAGATTATTTTCTCTAGAAAGGTACTCATAGTTTACCACCTTTGCTTCTTCTTGAGTTGAGGATACTCCAAGATTTTCAACATATTCCTTTAGGTCATCTGTATCTTTCTGTAATAAGTCTCTTAGTTCCTGTCCTGAGATAGTTTCCTTTTTTAAAAGATATTGAGCAATGAATTGTAGCTTCTCCTTGTTCTCTAACAACACTGATTTAGCCTTTTCATAGCTTTTATTTATTATTTGCTTTACCTCAGAATCCAGTTCTTTTGCAGTTTCATCCGAATAGTTTTTTTCTCTAAATAGTTCACGTGCTAAAAACGTTTCTTCACTTTCGCTAGCCCAAGCTACAGGACCTATTTTTTCGCTCATACCAAAACTTTCTACCATCCTTCTTGCCATTTCTGTAGCTCGCTTTAAATCATTTTCGGCTCCGCTGGTAATTTCATCGAATATTATTTCTTCTGCGGCTCTACCAGCTAACATTACCGCAATATCATCGAGTATTTCAGATTTATTCATCAGATACCTGTCTTCAGAAGGTATCAGCATTTGGTAAGAATGTTCCTAAAATAGCATGACCTAGTTCATGATAGGCAACGACTTCTTTTTCTTGATCAGAAAGCACCCGCGTTTTCCTCTCTGGACCAACTATAACCCTTTCGATGGCTTCTTCGCAATCCTTCATTGTAATGAACTTTTCCCCATTTCTGGCTGCCAAAAGGGCCGCTTCATTGACTAAATTTTCTAAATCTGCTCCAACAAATCCAGGAGTAGCTCGGGCTAACACTTCTAAATCAACATCTGGTGCTATTTTTTTGCCTCTAAAATGAATCTTTAATATTTCTTTTCTTCCTTCGGCATCAGGTCTATCAATTACCACTTTTTTATCAAATCTTCCTGGTCTTAACAAAGCTTTGTCTAGAACATCAGGTCTATTTGTGGCTGCCATAACTATTATTCCAATACTTGGATCGAATCCATCCATTTCCACTAAGATGGAGTTAAGGGTTTGCTCCCTTTCATCATGACCTCCTCCCAGACCTGCTCCCCTTTGTCTACCTACCGCGTCTATTTCATCAATAAAAATAATAGCAGGTGCGTTAGCCTTAGCTTGGTTGAAAAGATCTCGAACTCTTGCTGCTCCTACTCCAACAAAAAGTTCAACAAAATCAGAACCACTAATATAAAAAAATGGGACATCCGCCTCTCCAGCCACCGCTCTGGCGAGTAAAGTTTTACCTGTGCCTGGTTCCCCTACTAAAAGTACACCTTTTGGCATTCTAGCTCCGAGCCTATTAAAAGCCTTTGGATCTTTCAAAAATTTTACAACATCTGTTAATTCTTCTTTCGCTTCCTTAACCCCTGCAACGTCCTTAAAAGTGGTGCGGGTTTTTTTGGGATCATATTTTTTGGCAGGGCTTTTTATAAAATTCATACCTTGATTTGCACCGCCCGCACTTGATCGAAACAAAAGGGTGAAAAGAAAAATAAGTAAAAAGACAGGCAAAAGAAACGTTAAGATAGAAATCCACCAACTATTTTCTAAGCTTCTGACATATTTAATCTCTATCCCTTGGTTTGCAAGTCCATAAACATACTGTTGGTCCGATAAAAGATTAGGAGCATATGTCTCGTAATAAAGCCCTCTTTGATCTTTTGCTCTAGCATAACCAGAGTCTTCTATTTCTAAAGAAACAATCTTTTTATCTTCCAACATTTGAACTAACTCACTATATTCTATTTTTGAAACATCTTGAGTACCGATAAGGCTGTTGACTCCAACGTATATAAAAATACCTATTGTTATATATATTAATAATAGCCAAAAAACTCTAGGTTGGTTTCTTTTGTTTTGCAAGACATAGACCTCCTCTTTTCTCACTTCTATAAGTATCTCAAATTTTAACAAGTAGAGTATCGCTTTTTTTCGTTATACTTAGTCCGTTTATATTTCTTACTCCGCCATTGCGCATTTTTATAATTTTCTCTGTTTCCTCCATATTTGGCGGATATTTACCAAACTTCAAAAAGGCAATTCTTAATGTTTCCGCATCAAAAAAATCATTTTCTAATTTTAATTTTAACAACTCTTTTCCTATCTCACTTCTTTCTTCAAACTTTCTTTTAACTTCTTCCCTGTAACTCCAGATGATTTTTGCAAGTCTAAAGAAACTTTCTTTGTACCTTGGATTGATCTTCTTAAAAAAAGGGGTAATTTCATATCTTATTTTATTTCTAGCATAATCCAAAGAATAATTGTACTTATCTTCCACATACTCTATATTATTAATTGTAACATAATTTTTGATTTCTTCCAAGTCTATACATAACATTGGTTTTGTTATTTCTTCTTCTATAGGGATTAAGCCGCCTAATCCATATATACCTGTTCCTCTCAAAATTCTGTAAATCATTGTTTCAAATAAATCATCCATATGATGAGCGGTTGCTATTTTATTATAACTTAACATTCTTAATGTTTCATAAAAAAACTCATACCTTAAATTTCTCCCCGCTACTTCAACGCCTACCTTGTTTTCTTTTGAGTATGTAAAAACATCCGCTTTTTTGGAAAAAAAAGGTACACTTAGTTTCTCGCAAACTCGTCTTACAAAGGCTTCGTCACTATCAGCCTCTTCTCTCATGCAATGGTTTAAATGGGCTAGCAAAGACATTGAATCTTTTCCACCGGAAACTCCTAATAGAATTTTATCATATTTGTTAAAAATTTTATAGTCTCTTATAAATTTAAATATTTTTTTCTCAAAATCTTGGAGTATCACTTCCTATTCTCCTTTCAATTATCAATCTGATATTGCCTATAAAAACAAAACAGCGTCTCAAGACGCTTTGATTACTAAAAATATTGTGGAGCCGGTGAAGGGATTTGAACCCCCAACCTACTCATTACGAATGAGCCGCTCTACCGTTGAGCTACACCGGCAACTTAATCCGTTATTGACAATACATACAAAAAACCCCTATTTGGGGTCAAAAATGGAGGGCCTGATTATCAAAAAATATTGCCAAGCACCATTACGTGCACGAGATTCTTTAGGCCCTCCATTGTGTATTTTACTATATAATTTCAAAAATGTCAACTGTACGCAGAGGTCCCATTCCCTTTTTTGGTTGGGCTGCGGAGCGAAGGGGCGCTAAAACTCATTATACAGGATTTGTGTGATAAGATAACACACCTTCAAAAAGATATGGTATAATCAAATTATCAACATCAGGGCTTCCTCCATGAGGTTGGAAGGAAGCGTTTTTTTAAATGTTTGCCAAAGTATCGTATAAATAGGGAATATGAGCTTCAGAAATAAATTTGAAAACAGGGGGTAATAGGTATGCAAGAGATTCCAGCCAATATATCATTTGGCTTAACCATGGGAACGATTGCAGCGGCACTTTTTTTCATCGCCAATCTTTATGTGTTTTTTCATCTTATTAATCAATTGGTTTCACCAAAAAAGCAGTGGAAATGGTTAGACAAAATGAGAAATAGATGGCACTATGTGCATTATTTAGGAAATATCGCTGCATTTATGGCAGCTTTAGTACATGGCGTTTTAATGTTGCAGTATGCTTCGGTATTTCACTGGATACTTATAGCTGTGATGGGGTGGATGGTGTTTGCAGGTTTTACCATGAGGTTTACAAAAGCAAGTCCAAAGTTTAAAAAGACACTAAGGATGTTTCATGCAAAATGGTATATGTTTGTAATTGTACTGGTACTGCTGATAGTAGCTCATATTGCTTCTATTGGATCTTTTCCGTATTCTTTAGGATAAATAAATTTATGCCCCAAATCATAAATTTTGGTGATTTTTAAAAAGATACAAAAGAAAAAATAAACTATGCTGAGGTGTTGGAATGACTAAACTTTTCACCAAATTTAAACTAAAGGGTCTTGAAGTTAACAATCGTATCATGATGTCGCCTATGTGCATGTATTCTGCTGGTGATGACGGCAAGCCAACCGACTGGCACTTTGTCCACTATGGTACCAGGGCAGTGGGAGGTGTTGGTCTTATCATGCAAGAGGCTACAGCCGTTGAAAGGCGAGGTAGAATTACTGGCAATGACTTAGGACTCTGGGATGATAGTCAAATCGATCCTTTGAAAAAAATGGTGGACTTTGTGCATTCTGTAGGAGGCAAAATCGGTGTTCAGTTGGCTCATGCTGGAAGAAAATGTGAGGTGGAAAACGAAAGAATTGTTGCTCCTTCGAGTATTAAGTGGAGTGACGAATATCCCGTTCCATCAGAACTTACCAAAAATGAGATTAAAGATATAATTAAAGCTTTTGGTACTTCGGCTGCAAGAGCGGTTAAAGTTGGTTATGACACTGTAGAAGTTCACGCTGCTCATGGTTATCTCATTCATGAATTTTTATCACCACTTTCTAACAAAAGAAGTGATGAGTATGGAGGCAAAATAGAGAACAGAGTAAAATTTTTGCGGGAAGTATTAATTGAAGTAAAGAAAAACATACCCAACGATATGCCTGTTTTTATGCGTTTATCTGCCACCGATTTTGTAGACGGGGGTATTGACATAAATGAAACAATAGAGATAGTAAAACTTGTAAAAGACTTTGTGGATATTGTGGATTGCAGCTCAGGCGGTCTTTTATCATCAAGGATAGATTTATATCCTGGCTATCAGATAATTTATGCAGAAGCTGTAAAAAGGGAAACAGGGGTACCGTCTGTGGCTGTAGGCTTGATAACCAGTCCAGAAATGGCAGAGGAGATAATAGGAAACGAGAGAGCGGATATGGTTGCACTGGGGAGGGTACTTTTAAGGCAGCCGTACTGGCCTGTATATGCCGCCCATGAGCTCAAGGATAGAGATATTATAGTAAGGCAGTATTACAGAGGAAGATATACATAAAAGAGTAATCTTTGTGGGGGCTTTACAAAGTGAAAATTTTGTGATAAAATAATTGAGCAGAAGATGGGGACGTGGTGAAGCTGGTTATCATGCCGGTCTGTCACACCGGTGGCCGCGGGTTCGAGTCCCGTCGTCCCCGCCATATTTTAAAAAAGCGAACGTTAAACGTTCGCTTTTTTAAGTTTTTTTTAAAGTTTATATGATATTATTATTTTTGAATAATTAATACTCTATTTGTTTAATTTGTGATACAATAGAGGTGACAGATGGTTTACAAAATTAATGAGGGGGGGATTATATTAAAATGCAGAAAGAAATAGAAAAAGAATTTTTTATGGAAACTTTTCAAGAAATGGTAGATCTTTTGCAAGAAATAAATTGGGACGAAAGTGAGAATGATTTTCTAACAAAGCTTTTAAAAATTGCTATAAAGATCATACCCGAAGCAGAATACGGTTCTATTTGGTTAATTAGGGGAGCATTATATGAAGCCATAGTTGGAATTGGTTACGATGAAGATCTAATTAAAGAAATGGTTGTTCCGTTCAACGAGTCATATGTAAGTAACTATATGGACAGAGATTTAATAGAGATTCAGAATATTTTGGATTACAATTCCCCTGAAACCGATTTGTACAAAATCAGTAAAAAATTACATAAAGAAACGAATCAAATGGTAACTTTGATTTCAGCTTTAAAAAATAAAGACAGTGTAATTGGGCATATATATATTGACAGCTTCCATGTTGACTCTTTCGATGATAATTCAAAAAAAATGCTTAGAATGTTCAGTAATTTAGCATCTATTTTTTTGACTTTGAAAATCCTACGGGATTCAGAAAAAGAAACAGTAGAGACAAATTCTAATTATTTGAGTTTTATTAGTCATGAATTGAGAACACCTTTGACTTCAATTATAGGATTTGCCGAAACAATATTGAACAATGAGGATTTAAAAAAAGATGAGATAAAAAGTATCATAAGAAAGATACTATTTTCTGCTAAACATATGAACTCACTTTTAGACGATATTTCAACTTTCAACAAATTAAATAGAGAGAAGAGATTGAATTTAGAAAAATTAAATTTAAAAAAGTTATTATATGAGGTTTTATCGATGTTAGAGCCGACAGCATCCCCTGATGTTGAAATAAATCTTGATTTTCCCGTTGATATACCAGTAGATATTGAAACAGATGAGACTAAATTAAATCAAGTCCTTGTAAACGTAATAGGGAACGCAATGAAATACACCACAGAAGGTTCAATAGATATCCGTGTAGGTTACGAAAGTCATACAAAACATTTTCTAATCGAGGTAAAAGATACGGGACCTGGAATTCCAGAAGATAAATTAAAAGACATATTTAGACCATTTTTTAGAGTTTCTAAAGATAAACCTGGAAGCGGATTGGGTCTAGCAATTGTAAAAAAGAATCTTGAAATGCTCAAAGGTAGTATAGAGGTAAAATCAAAATTAGGCAAGGGAACTACGTTCCTGATAAAAATACCCCAATCCATAAGTGGTATTGTAGATAAGTGTCAATAATAGTTACGCTGAACATATTTTTTCAAAAAAATTTGGGAAGAGTACTTTAGGGTCACCGCCTGTTTTTAAGGATCTATCTAATTCTTCTATATCTATTATTATTTTTTCTATAGAAGTAAGGAAGTAGAGTTTCTCAACATTGATTTTTTTTACTTTGTCGTTTTTAAAATTGAAACCTAAAAAAGAAGCTACTCGTTGTTGTGAAACCATGCTATCTTTGCTGACTTTCATGACTTCAGACCAATTGTAATTGGTCTTTCTTTCGCCGTTTAATATCACCGCATATAGATCCAAAAAGTACTTATATAAATAATTTGCTAGGGCAATTGGGGAGAATGAAGAAGATTTTACAATTGACTGCAGCTTTATTAGTGAATTTGATAATTTCTTTGTTACTAAATTATAGCAGAGTTCTTCGTAATTAGCCGAAGAAAAATGAGTAGAAACATCTTCCACGTCTTTTATAGATATAATTTCCGTATTGGAGTATATGCAAAGCTTCTTAATTTCCTCATACAACAAATCCTCATTTTTCCCCACAAATTGTATTATTTTCTCGGCTGTTTCATCACTTAATTGTTTGTTTAACTTGCTTGCAAAATCCTTAAGCATTTCTATCCACAGTTCATCTTTCCAAGGGGGAGGAATCATTGCCTCTATTTTTTTATCGAAAGTTATTTCTTTTAGATATTTATTTTCTTTTTGAATATCCAAAATGAGTGTACCTTCAAAGGGGCTTTCGTAATGTTTCAGTAAGGTAGACATCTTTTCTTGATAGGGTATTTTGAAAGAGTCAAAATCTGAAATTATTATGATTCTGTTTGTTGAAAAGATACTTCCCATGGTGAAAATATTGTTGATCTCTTCATCTACATAATTTTCCGGCGATAACGTAACTATTTCAGAATTTGGAGATTTTTTAATAATTTCTTCGATTCTGATTCTTTTTTGTATAGTTGAATTTCCCAAAATTAATATTTTTTGCAACCTTACCTCTCCTTCAGTCGCTTGTATGAAGTTGAATGATTTCGTGATCTTTTAGGAATTTATCTGGTGGAACAGATTGCGAAACAACGGTGTTACCATTACCAGTTATTATTACGTTTTTTTCTTTTATTCCTAAGTTCAACAGGATGTTGTAAGCTTCGGTTATAGGATAACCAGTCAAATTAGGCATAATATCTTGATAAAAAACTTTTTGATTTTGGATTGTGTTACTTTCTTTGGCATATCTATAAAAAATGTTAGTTAAAACTGGTGCAGCTACTTCTCCACCATAAAATTCTTCTTTAGGATTATCGATAACAACTACAGCAGTATATATGGGATCAACAACAGGATAAAAACCAACAAACAACGAATAATAGCTACCTTC
>JAALLQ010000250.1_pt1 | contig 15318 bp, 14 predicted proteins | sample 7245921 | NCBI WGS metagenome assembly JAALLQ01 (sample SAMN13049200, study PRJNA578106) | oil field metagenome | isolation source: filtered produced water from oil reservoir B7 | place: USA:offshore Texas | collected 2016 | reverse complement strand
TTACCGCTGCGGGTTTGTGCCTCAACGGTGGATTCCGCCACGACAAAGCCCATTCCCATCGTATTGGCAATCAACAGCTTACCATCAGGACGCAGCACACGCATGGATATGACTTCGGCATCGTTTGGAATGTCTAATTGCAACCGCAATGGTGAACCAAAACCACGCCCACGTTGGATCGTATCCCCCAAAAGGGTGTAGAACCGCCCATTAGATGCAAAGAACAAAATTTTGTCCGTGGTATAGGCGGTCAACGTCAATGCAAGCGCGTCACCATCCTTGAACTTCGTGTCGCCATTAACCTCTACATGTCCTTTTAGGGCGCGTATCCAGCCTTTTTGTGACAGCAAAATGGTAATCGGCTCTTTTTCAATAAAGGCATCAACCGGAACTTCGGTCAGTTCAGAAACTTCACCAAAGTCCGTGCGACGTTTACCAAGGGCGGTCTTCTGGCTGAACGCCTTGCCAATATTGGCAATTTCTTCATCCAGAGCCTTCCAGCGCAAGTCCTCGTCCGCAAGTAATGCTTCAAGCCCTGCAGCCTCTGCGCTCAATTCATCATGCTCTTTCTGAATTGCGATTTCTTCCAGTTTGCGCAATGCGCGCAACCGCATATTCAAAATTGCATCAACCTGAATTTCCGTCAAACCGAAGCGCTTGATCATTTCGGCTTTTGGGTCGTCTTCCTCGCGAATGATATGAATAATTTCATCAAGGTTAAGATAGCAAATTAGGAAACCTTCAAGAACTTCAAGGCGATGGCGAATTTTGTTTAACCGGAAACGTGAACGACGTTCCAAGACCACGTGGCGGTGATCAAGGAAATGTTGCAAGACTTGCTTCAGATTAAGAACAGCCGGAACCCCGCTGGCATCCAGAACGTTCATGTTCATATTGAAGCGGATTTCAAGCTCGGTCAGCTTGAATAACTGCTCCATAAGGACTTCTGCATCTACGGTTCGGTTTTTCGGTTCAATTACCAAACGAATGTCTTCGGCAGATTCATCACGGATATCAGCCAAAAGCGGCAGCTTTTTGACAGCCATAAGTTCCGCAATGCGTTCAATCAGTTTGGATTTCTGAATCTGATAAGGGATTTCAGTAACGATGATTTGATACTGTCCGCGCCCAAGGTCTTCCGTCTGCCAACGGGCTCGCAGGCGCATGGCCCCACGCCCAGTTTCGTACACATGGCGGAAAGTTTCAGCCGCATCGACCAAAATACCCCCGGTCGGAAAATCCGGGCCCGGAACGTATTTCAACAGGTCAACGACTTCAGCGTTCGGTTTTTTGATCAAAAAGCGCAGAGCCTGACACAATTCAGCCGCATTATGTGGCGGAATATTGGTGGCCATACCAACAGCAATGCCCGAAGACCCATTAGCAAGCAAGTTCGGAAAAGCAGCCGGAAGAACCACTGGCTCTTCATCTTCGCCGTCATAGGTTTGGCGAAAATCAACGGCATCCTGATCCAGCCCTTCCATTAGGGCTTGGGCCACTTCTGTCAGTTTGGATTCCGTGTACCGCATGGCGGCGGCGTTATCACCGTCGATGTTGCCAAAGTTACCCTGCCCATCAATCAACGGATAGCGAACGGCAAAATCCTGAGCCAGACGTACCAATGCTTCATAAACAGCAGAGTCACCGTGGGGGTGGTATTTACCGATCACATCACCGACAACACGGGCACATTTCTTATAGCCATTTGCCGGATCAAGCTTCAATTGACGCATGGCAAACAACAAACGGCGGTGTACAGGCTTCAAACCATCGCGCACATCCGGCAAGGACCGGGACACAATGGTAGACAGGGCGTAGGCAAGATACCTTTCACTTAAGGCGTTGCTTAATGGAACATCCTTAATATCCTGAATAATAGCTTTTTTTGCTGTCATATCTTTACCTAATCACTCTGCGAACCATTGCTGGGCAAGCCTCGGGTAAGGCGCTGTATAAGCCGATCCCTGGCTTCTGGAAACGGTGCCCCCAGCGGGCCAAATATTCGTTGCCTCAGAAAATACCCTGTTACGGCAAGTCCCGCCACAACATCTGTCGCTTCAGCCACTTCAACTCTGCGAAAAACATCTGGGAAGGGTAGCAATTTGCCATGATATGGTTTCCCCGCAGCGGCACTTACCGCACAACCGCTTTTGGGAGAAACATAGCAAAGATCATCCGCACTTCCTGTCGCCACACAGGTATCCAAATACAAACCAAAGCCCAGAGTTTCCAGCAGACCTCTTTCAAAATCAGCATAGTATCCGGCCCAATCATCGGCTATCAGCCCCCGAATAACACCGACACACAGGGAATATAGCTCTGAGTGCGGTTCTCGCTCTGGCAAAGCCGTTTCCAAAACACCGCATAAACTGACCAAAGCCGCCAGTCTGCCAGGACTGGTCAGAACCTCTGGCATCACAGCATGCTGTAATTCACAGGTGTAATTGCCAAGATGATCTTCCAATCGGGCGTGCCAGCGAACGCTGACCAGGGTACCGGGTTCAAGAACCCCACGCTTACGACGTGAGGCTCCCCCTTTTACTAGGCCGGAATGACGGCCATGATATTGGGTCAACGCCGACACGATTAGATCATGCTCTCCGTGTTTGCGATGTCCCAAGATGATGGCGCTGTCTTCCCAGTCAATCATTCATGTGACCTATAAGCTTTCACGCCTTATGCGTTGAAATCCAAGCCCCAATCTTGATATCTGGCAGGGTCATCACCCCAGCGATCCCGGACCTTCACAAACAGGAAAAGGTGAACGCGGCAATCGAAAAGCCCTTCCAATTCCCTGCGGGCATTGGCCCCAATGTTTTTGATCCGGCTACCACTTTTGCCAAGAACGATGGATTTTTGTCCGTCGCGTTCGACATAGATGGTTTGATGGATGCGCACACTGCCATTGGGTTGGTCTTCCCAAGCGTCCGTTTCAACCGTGATGGCATACGGCAATTCCTGGTGCAATTGCAGGAACACTTGCTCACGGGTAATTTCTGCCGCCAACAGACGATTTGGCATGTCAGACAGTTGATCATCTTCGAACAACCACGGACCTTCCGGCAGACTTTGGGCAACAGTGTCCAAAATCGCCTCAACGCCCTTCGCCTCAGTTGCAGAAATCATGAAGGTCTGATCAAATTCCAGCAATGAATTGGCGTTCTGAGCCAAAGCCAAAAGGTTTTCACGCGGAATCAGGTCAATCTTGTTCAACGCAAGATAAACCGCCTTCGGCCGGTTTTGTTTAATTCTCTCAATGATGGCAACAACATCGTCAGACAGACCACGATGAGCATCAACCATCAGCAATACAATGTCTGCATCCTGAGTTTCGGTCCACGCAGCTGCGACCATGGCACGGTCCAAACGGCGTTTAGGTGCAAAAATACCGGGAGTATCAACAAAAACGATCTGAGTATTTTCCCGCAGGGCGATGCCCCGTACCCGAGAACGGGTGGTCTGAACCTTGTGCGTAACGATGGAGACCTTACTGCCGACGGCAGCATTCACCAGCGTAGACTTGCCGGCATTGGGCGCACCAACGACCGCAACGAAACCACAGCGCATGGCGCCTTCATCCATTGGTACGTTGTCATTGAGATCATCAGAAGATGGTTCGAGGTAATCATTCATATCCTATGAATCCTTTTCCGCGAGGCGTGCCATAAGGGCAGCTGCTGCGGCTTGTTCCGCTGTCCGTTTGGAACCGCCCTGTGCCGTTTCCTTCCCATGGTTCAGGACTTCTACCTGAATGTCAAAGGTCGGGGCGTGTGACGGTCCTTCTTGTGACAGCACTGTGTACTTCGGCAGAGGAAGTCCCCTGCCCTGAGCCCATTCTTGAAGGGCATTTTTGGCATCTTTAGGTGGGGCAACAGTCGTATGAAGCCGACCAACCCAGATACGATTGACAAATTTTTTGGCAACGTCAAAGCCAGCATCCAGATACATGGCCCCGATCACGGCTTCACAGGTATCAGACAGAATTGACGCATTGGCCCGACCATTTTCTTTAACCGTCCCGGCGTTTAAAAGGATTGCACGACCCAAACCAAGCTCGGTTGCAATCTCCGCCAACGGTTCCTGACTGACCAATCCGGTAAAACGCATAGCCAGATCACCTTCCGGCTCATCAGGAAATGCATGCAGAAGCATGTCGGCAATCGCCAAACCAAGCACTCTATCGCCAAGGAATTCAAGGCGTTCATACGGAGATGACGCCTTGTTGGTTTTCGTTTTCTTCTTGCGATAGCCGGAGCTGAGGCTGGGATGTGTCAAGGCATCCATCAGCAACTGGGGCGAGGCAAAAGAATGCCCCAATGTTTGCTCCAGCTCTGATAAGACTTCTTCCGGTATCTGCGCAGAGTTACAGGGTGATTTGGCCATAATCCCCTCTAATTCACGCCATTGAAAAGTCGGCTGAAACGAATGGATGTCGGCCACTTCCAAAATTCCCACCAATGAACGTCAGGTTCATGAGAGAAGAACAGAATTGTGGCGCGTCCGACCAGATTTTCTTTAGGCACGTAACCAACTGAACGCCGACTGTCCACGGAATTATCGCGATTGTCCCCCATCATGAAGAAATGGTCTTCGGGAACGATATACTCGCGGGTATTGTCGAACGGCAAATTATCGGATTCTTCCAAAATGCGGTGTTCCACACCATTTGGCAGTGTTTCGATAAACTGCGCGATCCGACGGGTGTTGCCGTCCTCATCCACATATGTGAAATCTTCAATGCGCCGACGGTCCACTGCCTTACCGTTGATGTGCAAAATACCGCCAATAACCTGAATACGGTCACCGGGCAGACCAATTACACGTTTGATAAAATTGGTATCCGTATCACGGGGCAACCGGAACACCGCAACATCCCCACGTTCAGGCTCTGAATAGAACAGCCGATCCGGGAGAATTGGCAAAGAATATGGCAAAGAATAACGGCTGTATCCATAGGACATTTTGGATACAAACAGGTAATCCCCAACCAATACCGTCGGAAACATGGACCCAGACGGAATGTTAAATGGTTCATAGGCAAAAGTACGCACGCCAACAGCGATTAAAATAGCCCAAAAAACAGTTTTGAAAGATTCCCAGAAACCACCTGATTTCCTGGATTTGCTGTGGGTAGACACATTTGCCTCATTTGTCAGTTTCTTGACGAGAATTGGATTTCACCAGCCGCGATAAGACCGATTTGCATAAGCAATGTCAAGGGGCTTACTTTGGCCCCACTTCTGTAGCCAGTGCATCTGCAAACTCTTGCGGAACAGCCTCAATCATGACTATAGCCTCTGCCCATGGATGGTCATCGGTCATAGTCAAATGAATGCGCGGCACCATTCCGGCAGGCGTCATAGCCGATAAGCGTTCGGCGGCACCCCCGGTAAGATGCAAGGTCGGCTGACCGGACGGCAGGTTCACCACCCCCATGTCACGCCAGAATACTCCCTGCCGCAAACCTGTTCCCAATGCCTTGGAGCAAGCTTCCTTTGCTGCAAAACGCTTTGTCAAGGTTGCGACATAGACCTTAGGCACACCTGCCCTACGGTTGGCTTTTGCCAATTCCTTTGATGTATATATCCGATTTAGAAAACGATCACCAAACCGAGATAGGGTGGCTTCAATTCTGTCAATGTTTGCCAGATCATTTCCAATGCCAAGAATCATGAGGCAGCTTTCATCCGTGCTGAAGTCATTAGCTCGCGCATGTGTCGAATGGATTGTTCCAACCCAACAAAGATAGCTTCGCCAATCAGGAAATGCCCAATATTCAATTCGGCAATAGTCGGAATAACGGCGATATCAGAAACCGTATCATAGCACAAACCGTGCCCCGCATGGCATTCAAGGCCAATGACTTGCGCATGTGCAGCAGCCCGCTGAATGCGCTCCAATTCCTTTAGACGCCCTTCCCCAGTTGTCTCGCAATAAGCCCCCGTGTGCAATTCGACGACAGGCGCGCCCAATGCTTTGCATGCGTCCAGCACCAGCGGATCAGGCTCCACAAACAAAGAAACCCGGATACCCGCCGCGGTCAATGTTTGAACAGCCGTTTTCAGGTAACAATCAGGAGACAGAACATTCAACCCGCCCTCAGTTGTGCGTTCTTCCCGCTTTTCAGGGACCAAACAACAAGCATGAGGCTGAGTTTTTACGGCAATTTCAACCATTTCCGGTGTAGCCGCCATTTCGAAATTCAGTGGAATAGTAATGGCTGCTTTTAGGCGCGCCATATCGGCATCCATAATATGCCGTCGATCCTCACGCAGATGCGCGGTGATTCCGTCCGCCCCCGCAGCCTGCGCCAGAAGAGCCGCGCGGATTGGGTCCGGGGCAGAGCCTCCCCGTGCATTTCGCACGGTAGCAACATGGTCAATATTTACGCCAAGACGCAAGTTTGCATTGGTCAAACCAGACTCTCCATAACTGGATTAAGGGTTAGCTTTGTGCCCGTTCAACGGAACTGATGACTGAGGCCGCACGCAGGGCCGCAATCACGTTGGTCAAATGGCGTGCATCCCGAACTTCAAGATCGACTATAATCTCAAAAAATGATTTGGAACGGTTTTGAATTTTCAAATTCACAATATTGCCATTATTTTGCGCAATTAATGTGGTCAAGGTGCCAAGGGCTGAGGTTTCATTGTTCAAAATCAATTTGACCCGACCAACATGTGAATCGCCCTGATTATCTTCATCCCATGAAATATCAAGCCAGCGTTCCGGCTCGTCTGCTAAGGTTTCAAGGGTATGGCAATCGATGGTATGGACAGTTACACCCTTTCCGGTGGAAACAATCCCAACAATTCGGTCACCAGGCAGCGGATGGCAACATTGGGCGAAATGGATAGCCATTCCCGGTATCAACCCCTTGATCGGCAACCGTGCCCCCGGTTTGGGCTTTGTTCGCTGCCGGGAAATTGGGGCAATCTTCTTACTATCCGGTTTGGGCTGGGTTTTCAGCTCAGGGTAAACGGCATGAACAACTTCTTGTCCAGACGCCAATCCCTCACCAATGCTGGCCCGCAGGTCGTCTATGGAACCAACTTTGAACTGCTTCAGGACGCCTTCCAACCCCTTCTCGCTCAGTTCCATGTTGGCTTGGCGGAATGCACGCTCAAGGATTTGCTTACCAAGCTCAAGATACTGTTCACGTTGCCGTGTACGAATGAAACGGCGAATTCGGGTGCGAGCTTTTGCCGTTACAACAAAGCGTTCCCATTCCGGTGATGGATGCTGGGTCTTAGACGTTGCAATTTCAACTTGGTCACCGTTTTGCAGAACCGTTCGCAGGGTGACAATACGCCCGTTAACCTTGGCCCCAACGCAGTGATCACCGACCGCAGTATGAACAGCATAGGCAAAATCAACCGGAGTAGACCCAGTCGGCAAGGAAACCAGATCGCCTTTTGGTGTAAAGCAGAACACCTGATCTGCGTACATCTCCAGCCGGGTGTTTTCCAGAAATTCTTCCGGGCTTGAGGTATGATCTAGGATCTCAAGAAGTTCTCTTAACCACCTGTATCTTTTGCCATCATGGCTGTGATTTTGTTTGTATTGCCAGTGTGCTGCAACACCAAGTTCATTCACCGCGTGCATTTCACGGGTGCGGATCTGTACCTCAATTCTGTGACGCTGTGGGCCAATTACCCCTGTGTGCAAACACTGATAACCGTTGGGTTTTGGCGTTGAAATGTAATCCTTAAAACGCCCAGGAACCATGGGAAATTGGCTGTGAATTATGCCCAGTGCCTGATAGCACTCTTCCATGCTATCGACGAGAATACGAAACGCCATAATATCAGAGAGCTGTTCGAACCCCACGTCCTTACGCTGCATTTTGCGCCAAATGGAATACGGAGTTTTTTCACGCCCAGAGATTAGAGCTTTTACCCCACCACGCTCTAGAGCTTCATTTAACTCACTGATAATACTGTCAATTAGCTCCGTGCCTTTATCGCGAAGGAAACTGAGCCGGGTCGTAATAGAATCACGAGCATCGGGATGCAGGTGGGTAAATGCTAAATCTTCAAGTTCGGTCTTAACTTCCTGTAAGCCGATACGCTCTGCCAATGGTGCATAGATCTCCATTGTTTCCAATGCGATACGGCGTCTTTTCTCAGGCGATGTAATATATTTAAGTGTCCGCATGTTGTGGGTACGGTCAGCAAGTTTGACCAGCAAAACGCGGATATCCTCGCTCATGGCAAGGACAAATTTGCGGAAATTTTCTGCTTGTTTGGTTTGGTCGGATTGCAATTGAATCCGGGTCAGCTTGGTGACACCGTCGACTAAGGTCGCAACGTCTTCACCGAACAACGTCTTGATTTCACCAAACGTTGCGTCTGTATCCTCAATCGTATCATGAAGCAGGCCGGTAATAATGGACGCTGCATCAAGTTTGTACTTGGTCAGAATGCCTGCAACTTCGATCGGATGAGAGAAATAAGGGTCCCCACTCGCCCGAGTTTGACTGCCATGCTTCTTCATAGCGTAAACGTAGGCGCGGTTAAGTGCGTCTTCGTCTGCACTTGGGTCGTATGACTTCACACATTCCACCAGTTCGTACTGGCGCATCATTCCAACCATAGTCCCTCTTTACCCAACAAAGCTACCAACAGAAATGCAGAAAGCGACTGCATGGCAGTCGCTTTTCCGTAACGCAGGAGCAAGCTATGCTTCATCCCGCATATTATCACATAAATCTGCATTTCCACCAGAATTTGGCAGGGTATGTGCAGTTTTAGCGATTATTCTTCGTCAAGATCGCCGTCAAGCTCAGCACCATCAACAACGTCAGCTTCTGTTTGCTCAGTTAAGGCGTCTTCACGCATTTCCTGCGCAAGATCAATATGCATGGCAGCTTCAGCCAATTCTTGCTCAATTGCAGCCATTTCTTCGTCATCTTCCGGCTCATCAAAGTCGACAGTCTTTTGCAGACCTTGGATCACTGCCGTCCGCAATGCTTCAACCTCAACAGTAGACTCGGCAATTTCACGCAAGGAAACAACGGTCGTTTTGTCGTTGTCCTTTTCCACCGTCAACGGAGCACCAGAACTGATATCACGAGCACGTTGTGCCGTCAGCAAAACAAGTTCAAAACGGTTCGGAACTTTAAGGATGCAATCTTCTACCGTGACGCGGGCCATGGGTTTTCCTAATCATCGTGAAAAAATGAAGAGTGACTTTCTAATCGGAGTTACGACAAAACGCAACCCCTGTCTGAGTATAGTCAAGACATTATTTTAAGCAATATGTTGATCATCTGGCAAATCATCAATCAACATTGTCAGTGTTTTCCCTGAAATTGGATGAATCCAATCAGGGGCAATATCACGTAGCGGGTAAAGTACAAACCCGCGCTGATGCATCCGTGGATGCGGAATCGTAATTTCCCCATCAAGGCAAAGCCCATTGTAATCAAGCAGGTCAAGGTCAAGGCAGCGAGCCGCATTTAGCACAGACCGCCGACGACCAAAGTCAGCTTCAATCCTGTGCAACGCTGCCAAAACATTTTGCGCATCAAGATCCGAAGCCAAAACAGCGGCACCATTCACATAGTTTGGCTGATCAGATTTTGGCACAGGCTCGGTTTCATACCATTTTGATAATTTTACGACCCGCAACCCATATGAAGGCATGGCACTTAAGGCTGCCTCTAACGTTTCCTTCGGAGAGCCAATATCACTGGGTAAATTTGCGCCAAGGGCAATAATAATCACGTTTTCACCTAATCCCTAACAATCTTCACCTGCACGAATTGCGTTATTTGCCACACGAATACAAGCTTCGAAGACTAATGACAGTATCACTAACCTGTATTTCCATGTAGTTACACAAAAAATTGGACGAAAGACATTGACCACACAAGCCTTTCGACATTAGATATAAAAGCGCAAAATTTTTCGTGTTTTTTATAATTTTTTTATGCTTTTTGACGAGAGATCTGCGCACATACCGTCGTTTGACGACCTCATACAATAATAATTGACGCAACAGAATTAGGTACGTGTTCAAGCTCATTGGCTAATCGGCACTTTAAGGATATAGACGTATGATTCTTTACTCTCAGGAACGTATTGGACTGTTTATTGACGGGTCCAATTTGTATGCTGCTGCCCGCGCACTAAATTTCGACATTGATTACAAAAGGTTGCTGGAGCTATTTGCCGAAAAAGGCATTCTGGTTCGTGCCTTTTACTATACGGCCCTGCTGGAAGAACAGGAATATTCCCCTATTCGTCCCTTGGTCGATTGGCTGGATTACAACGGTTACACCATGGTCACAAAGCCGACCAAGGAGTTTACCGACGCGTCAGGTCGCCGAAAAATCAAAGGCAATATGGATATTGAGCTTGCCATTGATGTTATGGAGATGGCTGAGCACCTGCAACATATTGTCCTGTTCTCAGGTGATGGGGATTTCCGTCGTTTGGTCGATGCTGTGCAACGTAAAGGCGTCCGCGTCACAGTGGTCAGCACGGTCAGATCACAGCCGCCGATGGTTGCCGATGAATTGCGTCGCCAAGCCGATAATTTCATCGAATTGGCAGACCTGCAGCCGATGATCCAACGAAACAGCAACAGCCCGAACCCAATGCGCGAAGATTTCCGTATGCCAACCAGTCGGGAGTCCCCGGAACTGGAAATTGGGCCGGATATGGACATCGATATGGATAATGACTATTAAGCCAGAATGATGCAGAACCAATATCCGCTAAACGGACCAGATCATATCTGCCAGCTTTGTCCAAGGCTGGCAGATTTTCTTGCTGAAAACCGGGTGAAATTCCCCGAATATTTTAACGGGCCCGTACCGCCGTTTGGCGACCCCAATCCGTGGTTGTTAATCGTTGGGCTGGCACCGGGACTGCATGGGGCAAACCGCACAGGCAGACCGTTCACGGGCGATTATGCCGGTGATTTGCTTTACGATACCTTATGTGCCAATCAGTTGGCATCCGGTGTGTATGATCGTCGCCCAGATGACGGATTGCAATTGCATGGCTGTAAAATTATCAACGCAGTACGGTGCGTTCCTCCTGCCAACAAGCCAACACCGCAAGAGATTAAAACCTGTCTGCCATTTTTAGACTCAGATCTTAAACAATTGCCTCAACTTAAGGTCATTATTGCGTTGGGAACCATTGCACATAACGCGGTTTTGACAATCTTTAACGCCAAAAAATCCGCACACAAGTTTGGGCACGGAGCTGAACATAAACTGGCCGAGGGCTTAACGCTAGTTGATAGCTATCACTGCTCCCGATACAACACAAACACCGGACGTTTGACACCCCAAATGTTTCAGGATGTATTCACACAAGCCCTGACTTATAAATAATTAAGGCGGCCTCAGAGCCGCCTTAGAAATGGGAATTAGCCCCGATCGCGCATGATGCGGGCTTTATCTCGCTGCCAATCGCGTTTTTTCTCGGTCTCACGTTTGTCGTGCTTTTTCTTGCCTACTCCTAAGCCAAGCAAGACCTTAGCGATCCCACGTTCATTGAAGTAGATCTTTAATGGAACCAGAGTCCGTCCTTCGCGACTGACGGCATCAACCAACTTGCGCGCCTCACGTTTGTGAACCAGAAGTTTACGGACGCGGCGGGCTTCATGCTGATAGATTGTTGCCTTGTCATATTCAGGAATATACGCATTATAAAGTGCTAATTCCGCGTCTTTCCCACCTTTCATTGCACCAGCATACGCATCATTCAAGTTAACATTACCATGGCGTAATGACTTGACTTCGCTACCTGACAGAACAATGCCGGCTTCAATCGTATCTTCGATGGTGTACTCATAACGAGCACGGCGATTTTCACTCACCGCCCCCGTCGAGATCAGAACCTTACGCGGTTTTTTAGCCATATTACCCTACTTACAGCTGACAGCATGCCAACTTACAGCAACTCCACTTTTTCTAACGCTGCCCTGACCGTTGCCTTGCCTTGCTCTGACAGAGGTGCGATCGGCATCCGAACATCATCCGTACACAGGCCAAGCAATGAGGCAGCATATTTCGCCGGTGCCGGGCTTGGTTCACAGAACATAGCTTGGTGCAGCGGCATTAACTTATCACGAATCTGCCAAACCGTTTCATAATCTCCAGCCATCCATGCATTGTGCAAGTCAGAGCAAAGTTTCGGTGCAACGTTGGCGGAAACAGAAATGCAACCATGCCCGCCTTGGGCAAGGAAGGCAACCACTGATGCATCTTCGCCGGAAAGCTGACAAAAATCTGGGCCGATTGTTGTTCGCACCTGCAGCGGGCGCGCCAAATCAGCCGTTGCATCTTTGGTCCCGACAATATTAGGCAACTCAGCCAATCGCTTCATAGTATCAACAGACATGTCGATGACACTGCGACCAGGAATATTATAGATATAGATCGGGATATCAACGGATTCGGCAACGGCCTTAAAGTGCAGGTATTGCCCCTCAGCATTTGGTTTGTTGTAATACGGAGTCACAACCAACAGCGCGTCGGCACCGGCTTTTTCCGCATGCTTGGACAGGCTGACAGCCTCAGCAGTAGAATTTGACCCCGCCCCGGCCATAACCGGAGCGCGCCCCTTCGCAACTTCGATGCATATTTCTACGACACGTTTATGCTCGTCATGGTTCAAGGTCGGGGATTCCCCGGTTGTCCCACACGGAATTAAGGCATGCGTGCCTTGGCGAATTTGCCAATCAACAAAATCCGCATAAGCCTTTTCGTCAACGGCACCATTACGGAAGGGTGTAATCAGTGCTGTCATCGAGCCTTTAAGCATCGGAGTCTCCATAAATCAAAAAACCGTCTTGCGAACACCTAGGGTCCGGAGGTTACACTACCGGAGAATGACGGGTACCACAGAATAACGGCAAGAAGTGCCGTCGACAATTGCAAGGACATGATCTTAGTGCATATATCCACGTTTTCGGCAATCTTTTCTGGGGTTTTTGCATGATCAATTTCACGAGCCGTGCATTTTGGCTGTCATCTGTCGCGGGACTCGCCGCGGTTGTTGGCACGGTCAGCATTGATACGGACCCGGCACAAGCCCGGTCTGCGTCACTAAACCTGCCGTCTGATATCAGATCATTTGGCTACCATCAGCGAGTTTTCCAAACCAAACCATTAGAGCAACATATCGGCCTTCCCTCCCCCCTTCCGCGCAAACCGGAACCGAAACATCCTGGACTGGTCTTTGCTGATACGGAGCAATGGGATCAACTGGCAAAACTTTTGCCGACCATACATGATCCGGCAATGAAAAAATTGCTGACGTGGTTGTATCTGAAATCCCCGGATAGTCAGGCATCCCATGCCATGATTGTTGATTTCCTGCGCGAGAATCCGAACTGGCCCTCTCGGAATACTTTGATTCTCAGGGCTGAGGATGCTTTGTTCCGCTCTGCAAACGATTCCGCCATGGAGACTTGGTTCGCCAATGGTCGAGCCAATACACTCGAAGGCGAAATCTGGTTAATCGACAAAGCAAAACATGACGGGAAATCAGCCGCATACCAAAACCGCATTCGTCGTGTTTGGAAGGCCTACGATTTCACAGAAGAACAGGAAGAAGCGTTCCTAAAAGTCTATGGCTCGAGTCTGAGAACAGTTGACCATGAAGCCAGAGCAGATCGCCTGATCTGGGAACGTAATTTTCATCAGGTTCGTCGGCAGCTTGAACGCCTACCCCACTCTTATCGCCTGCTTATTGAATCCAAACTTGCGTATGCCTCAATGAGTCGCAAAGCACCAATGGCTTATGACCGGGTCGATAAGGCTCTGCGGAATGATCCCGGACTGATTTATGAAAAGATTCGTTGGCTGCGTCGCAAAGGGAAAGAGACAGCTGCCACGGACCTGTTTCTAAGCCACACCGGGAACCGTCCTTACCCCGACAAATGGTGGAATGAGGCCGCTATATTGACCCGGGATGCCCTCAAAAATGGGGAATATAAGAAAGCATACAGGCTTGCAACCCATGCGACTTATAACAGTCTATGGCGTGATGCAGATTTGCAGTGGCTTGCAGGCTGGACAGCCTTCGAGTTTCTGCAGGATTACGCCTTAGCCAAAACGCATTTTCAGAAGCTGTATGACATGGTATCCACCCCCGTCAGTCGAACGCGGGGGGCATATTGGCTTGCCCAGAGCTTAGAAAAGCTCAATCATAGGGAGGAAGCCTTATCTTGGTATCAAACTGCGGCAAACGACCCTACGGCTTATTATGGGCAATTGGCTGCAGATCATCTTAAACTAACGCCAAAGTTACTGAAGTCACTCGGGAAAATCCCCGAAACAGACATGGCCTGGGTAACATCCCACGAATTTTCAAATGTGCTTTGGAGGCTGCACGAAAATGGTGAGCAATACCTTTTCCGTGTATTTGCGACAGCCCTATATGCTCAGGCTAAGACCCCAGAGCGCAAACGAGCCGTTGTCTCCGCCATTGCATCCTTATCTTTGGGACAGAGCGTCCATTTGGCTAGAGTACTGCGACAAGATGGGATCATTGATCTGGAACTGTCTTACCCAGTTCCAGACGGACTGGATATTCCAGCGGAGCCAAGCACGGCGTTGATTTACAGCGTAATCCGTCAAGAAAGTAATTTTGACACGGCAGCACACAGTCCCGCCGGAGCCAAGGGGTTGATGCAGATTATGCCGCGCACTGCAAAATATGAGGCTCGGTTGATGAACAGACCTCTGTCCATGTATGCGCTGACAACAGACCCATCGACCAACGTCGCGATCGGCAGTCATTATTTAAAACGCTTGCTAGAGAAATACGATCAGTCAATCCCGTTGGCACTTGCCGCGTATAATGCCGGTGGCAGCAACGTCAACAAGTGGCTCAAAACATACGGTGATCCACGAACCGGGGAAATTAGTATGCTGCGTTGGATGGAAAGCATCCCGTTCAGAGAAACTCGAAACTACGTGCAGAGAATTCTTGAGAATAAGTACATTTATCAAGGAATTACGGGCAATAGCTAACCCAAAACAAGAAAAGAGCCGTAAGGCTCTTTTCTTGTTTTAATAATCAAACTATGGGCTACGATGCGACGTTTGCCAATCCAGCCTGAATTGGTTGACCTTGCTTACGGGTGGCGTCGGGGCTAACCAACGCTGGTGCCTCTGCCTGAGCAATCTCATCATCGCTGCGGCGGCACATCCCCTGCAAATATGCACCGGGTTCAATGGCCAGGCTTTGGTGATGGATATCGCCAATCATCCGTGCAGTTGCAGCCATAAACACACTTTCAGCAAAGACTTGCCCCGTCAGCTGACCATGCAAGCGCATGGATGAAGTA
>JAALLQ010000245.1_pt1 | contig 15451 bp, 17 predicted proteins | sample 7245921 | NCBI WGS metagenome assembly JAALLQ01 (sample SAMN13049200, study PRJNA578106) | oil field metagenome | isolation source: filtered produced water from oil reservoir B7 | place: USA:offshore Texas | collected 2016 | reverse complement strand
CTTGCTCGTCGACGGAATACAGGCCATCGCCAACCCGCTTCATGGCGCGCTGATCATCAAATGTCACCATTTTCAGGCGGCCAATCTGACCGTTTTCGGTTGAGATCGTGCCGTCACGGGCGACGGTAAATTCTTGTTCGTTTGGGGCCAAAATGATTGGTTGGTCAACATCGGACAGCAAAATATCACCGTTTGTCGTGATGAGCTGACCGTCGGCATCAACCTTGAAATGTCCGTTCCGAGTATAGAATTTGTCGCCGTTATCGTTTTCGACCGCGAAATAGCCATCACCACGAATGGCAACATCAAACGGGTTGCCGGTGGTGTTAAATGCGCCTTCGCTCAGGTCGCGTACGGAACCGAAGTCCTCGGTGTAAGCGATTTTGTCACGGAACAAGGAGCGGTCCGTGCGCACTTTTGCCACGTAATCCGTGAAGAGTGCTTGTTCGCTTTTGAAGCCAGCCGTGTTCACATTCGCCATGTTGTTGGCGATTTGATCCATTTGACGCCACAGGGCGGTTTGGCGGCTCAACGCGATGTAACCTGCGTTTTCCATGATTTTTTCCCGTCTATACTCGATCTTTTCATTTTTTTTGCCCGGCATTGGTTTGCCGTTGCGCTTGTTTTGCGGATTTATATGCACGCACCATGCCAAACTAATTTTACTAAGTTTTTCAATGTGTTGGTTCGTGTCTGTGACGGGCATGACGGTGGATAAGGACGAGTATTGCCGAGTGGACGCGGCAAAAAAAACCTATCACTCATACCTGGCGTGCTTTGATCGTGTTGACGTGTTATGTTTCAACGACTTTTTAAACAATTGCCGTCATTATAAGTAAGTCCCAGTATGGACTTGGTGGTGTGTGGTTGGTCCCACGCACGATTGACGGTAAAACGGGAATGACGGGTGCAGGCGCATGGCCGAAGATTTTGACGACGATCTTGATGCAGAAGACGGGAGCAATAGCTCCGGTGGTGGCAAAAAAAAGCTGATCATGTTGATCGTCTTGCCGCTATTGCTGATTATTGGCGCAGCGGCAGGTGCCTATTTCACCGGGTTGGCTGACCCGATAGTCGGAATGGTTTCCGGCAAGTCGGAAGGTGACAATGCCGAGAATGGCGAAGGCCATGAAGGTGCCCAGACTGAAGACGGCCAGGCGGTCATGCCTGTGTTTTATGAATTGCCGGAAATGCTGGTCAACCTCAATCCGGGGAAAAGCCGCCGTCCATCCCACCTGAAGATCAAGGTACGCCTTGAATTGGCCTCGGCAGCGGATACGCCCAAGGTGGAAGCCATGCTGCCGCGGATCACCGATAGTTTTCAGGTGTATTTGCGGGAATTGCGAGTAGACGATTTGCAAGGTGCCGCCGGAATGTATCGCCTGCGGGAAGAATTGATGATGCGGGTAAATCGCGTGGCTGCCCCGGCGAAGATCAACGACGTTTTGTTCCAGGAAGTACTGGTGCAATAGGTCCCAAGCCGATTTCGGCATGAGCAAAAAGGATGCAACGGGTCATGGCCCCTGCGGAAGATAACGAACGATCGGGTTCTGATGAAGAAGCTCTGATGGCGGAATGGGAAGCCATGGCGGGCGGCGAAGATGACGACGGCGGTGGCGATGATGCTTCCGCTGAATGGGAAGCCATGCTGGATGGAGCAGGTAGCCCGGACGATGATACGGACTTGATGACCAATGTGTCCGGTCGTGAATCTGCCCGCGTTCTGAATCAGGATGAAATCGATAGCCTGCTTGGTTTTGATGATGCGGATGACGGGTCTCAAAACCGGTCCGGTATTCAGGCGATCCTGAATTCCGGGATGGTGTCCTACGAACGCCTGCCGATGTTGGAGGTGGTGTTTGACCGTTTGGTGCGGATGATGTCCACATCTTTGCGGAATTTTACGTCGGACAACGTCGAGGTTTCCCTTGATAACCTTGTGTCTCTGCGGTTTGGCGATTATCTCAATTCTATTCCCCTGCCGGCAATGCTGGCAGTGTTCAAAGCTGAGGAATGGGATAACTATGGGCTTCTGACCGTTGATTCCTCGCTGATTTATTCGATTGTGGACGTCCTGTTGGGCGGGCGTCGCGGGACAGCGGCGATGCGGATTGAAGGCCGCCCGTACACGACCATTGAACGCAATCTTGTTGAACGCATGATCCACGTGGTGCTGGCAGACTTGTCCGCAGCGTTCGACCCACTCAGTCCGGTGGCTTTCCGGTTCGACCGTTTGGAAACCAACCCGCGATTTGCCACGATTTCCCGACCATCCAATGCTGCCATGGTGGCGAAGCTGCGGATCGATATGGAAGATCGCGGTGGTCGGCTTGAATTGCTGCTGCCGTATGCGACGTTGGAACCGGTTCGTGAACTGCTTTTGCAAATGTTCATGGGCGAAAAATTTGGTCGTGACTCGATTTGGGAAATCCACCTTGTGGAAGAGTTGTGGCAGACGGAAGTCGATCTGGAAGCCGTGCTGGATCAGCAATACCTGCCGTTGTATACGGTGCTGAATATGGAAGTTGGTTCCCGCATCATGTTCAACGCGACGCCTGAGTCTCGCGTGATTATGCGTTGTGGTGATGTGCCGATGTGGGGCGGGAAAATGGGACGAAGTGGCAACAGTATCGCCATTTGTCTTGAAGATCGAATAAAGCGTAAACGGTCGTAACCTGACCGATTAAAGATAAGGAATTCGCGTATGTCGCCCACCGTGCTTCTTGATGTGGTCATTATTGCACTGCTTGTGCCGACCATTGTCTATGCGGTGATTTTGAATCGTCGCCTGGAGGCTTTGCGCCGGAATCGTGACGATTTGGCAAAAATGATTGCAGCCTTTAACGAAGCAACCGTACGGGCGGAAGCCGGTATCCCGAAAATGCGTAAGGCCGCACAGGATGCCGGGGAAACCCTGCAGGTGCATATGGAAAAAGCACAAACCCTGCGCGACGATTTGGCATTTATGACGGAACGGGCTGATAGTATGGCCAATCGTCTTGAAGGCCAATTGCGGGAAGCCCGGACTGCCAGTCGGCCTTCTGTCTCTGGCGAGGCCTTAGGGGCTGCTGCTGCCACGGTGGAAACGCCTTCGGCTTCTTCTGTCGTGGATGATTTGCCGGAACCGTTGGGTATGGATTTTGGTGAAGCAGCGGAAAAAGTTTCGAAGGATCCACGGGTCGTTGGCGGGATTTCTCCGGCTCCGTCACTGTTGTCCGCTTTGTTGGCCGAAGACGATGAAGGTTTGCCAGCTGATTTGGATGAACGCTCGGAAGCTGAACGTCAGCTTCTGCGTGCGATTCAATCCTCTCGCTGATCTGGGTGGAGGCAAATTATGGAAGATAAACGCACCCCACAACCCAAGGCTCCGCAAAAACCGCGTTTCCCGCTGCCGAGAGTGCGGTTGCTGCCCTTATTCATTCTGGCTGGCGCATTGATGTTTGGCGCGCGGGTCGGCAGTTTATGGCAGAAAAGCTCGGCCCCTGACGATACCGTCGCTTCCGTTGTGCAAGAGCAGGCATTTATCCCCGCAGCACTGGCAGAAAGCCCGGCGACAGAAGCCGCAGGTCAAGGACTGGGTGGGGAAGAGATCGTTACGCAGGGTGATCGGTCCCAAGGTGGCAATCCAAACGCAGCTTTCAGCCAGTCGGAAATACAGGTTTTGCAGCAGTTGGCTGGTCGCCGGGAAGCAATAGAAAAGCGTGAACGAGAACTGGACCAGCGTTTGGCAGTTTTGTCAGCGGCTGAAGCGCAAATTGATACCAAAATCCGAAAACTGCGTGAAATTCAGAAAACCATCGAAGATTTGATGGATAAACATGACGAGCAAGAGCAAAAGAAAATTGATAACCTCGTCAAAATTTATCAATCAATGAAACCCAAAGATGCGGCGCGGATTTTTGAACAAATGGACATGCACATCCTAGTGCGTGTGATAAAAGGCATGAAAGAGCGGAATTCCGCCGCGATTCTTGCCAAGATGTCTGCGGATCGTGCCAACGCGGTTACCGCAGAGCTCGCAACTCAGGCGCAACTTCCTCCTGATCTTGTGGGCGCGGTGGGTGTTAACTAGTGACGGTGATCACAATGTATATACTGGAATTCCCTTGCGAAACTTGCGATGATACCAGTATATGCACAATCTTACATTCACGGACGGTTTAGGGTAGACTGTCCTGACATTGTTTGATGTTTTCCTGTAGGAGAGCTTTACATGGCTGTTGATTTGAATATGCGCGTACTCATCGTAGACGATTACAAGACGATGTTGCGTATCATCCGCAATTTGTTGAAGCAACTTGGCTTCAATAATATTGATGAAGCGACTGATGGAAGTCAGGCTCTTCAAATGCTGCGTTCCGGGACCAGTTATGGTCTGGTTATTTCTGATTGGAACATGGAACCAATGACCGGTTTGCAGTTGTTGCGCGAAGTACGTGCAGATGCGGCACTGAAGTCTTTGCCGTTCATCATGGTTACGGCGGAAAGCAAAACTGAAAACGTGATTGCTGCCAAGCAAGCAGGTGTTTCCAACTATATTGTGAAGCCGTTCAATGCGGAAACCTTGAAAGGCAAAATGGCAAGCGTGCTGGGAGATTTCTAAACCTTCTGGTTGGTCTCAGGTATGATGGAGCCGTGTAATGAATAAGGACGATGCTGAAACCGCCTTGCAGGAACGGTTGGACAAAATTCGCGCCAACCGTGGCGATGCCGTGCCACTGAGTGATGTGGCTGAGATTGTGCGGTCAATTCTGGATACGATGAGTGGCGAACTGGATTCCAAAGAGTTGCAAGTATACAACGAACTGGAAAGTCTGGCCCTGATCATCCGGGAAACCAAACAGGAAATTGCCAATATTCGTCCTGATGAAATCAAGGATGATTTCCTTCCAACCGCTTCGGATGAACTGGATGCTATCGTCCAGTCGACGGAAACAGCAGCCAATACCATTCTTGATGCTGTCGAAGAGGTTGAAAGTGTTATCCCCAATGTCGATCCGGCAGTCGCGGAAGCATTGAATAATGCGGTCATGCAAATCTATGAAGGCTGTAATTTTCAGGATTTGACCGGACAACGTATCAACAAGGTTGTAACAACCCTTAAGCAGGTTGAAGAACGAATCAATGCCTTGGTTATGGCTTTCAGCGCAGAAATGCAGGAAGTTGTTGCATCGGCAGGCCCGGGCAAATTCGCCAGTCAGGTAGTCGATACGCGTGAAAATTCAGATTTGTTGAATGGGCCGCAACATCCAGAAGTTGCCGCAAGTCAGGATGAAATCGACGCGCTATTGGCAAGTTTATAATTTCCGCATCGGTCACTATTTGTGACTGGTTGTTCTCTGCGGATAAATGCCGGAGACACCCGTGAAGCCGAAATCAGAATTTGAAGATATCGGCTGCAGTGCAGAAGCCCCGCCACGTAAAGATGGCGGGTCTGTTGCATTGTTTTTGTCTCTGTATCTGTTGCTGTTGGCATTTTTCATTCTTCTGGTTTCAATTTCCCAAGGCAACAGCCCCAAGACCCGATTGGTTTTGGAGGGACTGAGTTCCCAATTTGCATCCAATACACAGGTGGATACCCCAACAAAATTTTCAGCGGACCTTGGAAACTTTGTTTCCCCGGCGGAATATTTGGATAGGGTTGTAACCGTATACGAAGCGGCTATTCCGGCGACGAAAGTTCATGTTGTCAGTCCCGGACAGATCATGGAAATTAGTTTCCACATCAATTCCCTGTTTGAACCCGGTGCGGAAACATTACGTCCGGCACAGCGGCGGGTCATTGGCGAGTTGGTGCCGACGTTATTGCGGCCTCCGCCAGGGTTGCGCTATGTGGTCGAAGTGATGTTTGGCCTGCCGAAGCAGCAGGAGCAAGTTTATCCCGTAACGGAAGACCAACTGATGCGCCGTGCTGGGGCGGTTGCCAGAGCCTATATTGAACAAGGTGCTTTGCCGCATCTGGTGACAGTATCCATGACGCCGATGGCGGAGCCCAGCCGTTTGCATGTGTTGTTTCGGGTTGAAACTGTGGCTGTCCAGCAAGGGGAGGCTGCGCAATGACCCAGTTTGACCCTATGGAACGCAGTCAGTTGCTGGAATGGGAAGGGGGTGGCCTTGATGCGCCTAAGCCCGACCTGCCATCGTCCCCGGCTTGGATGTTGTCTTTGGCTGATCTGGTGTCTTTGCTGCTGACATTCTTCGTACTGTTGTTTGCCATGTCCGGGGTCAAGGATGAACAATGGCAAGCGGTTACGGATTCTTTATCGACTCATCTGAACCCACCGATCCTGCCTTCGGATTCTGTACCGACTGCTACAAAAAATGTATCCCGCACGGAACGCCAAGAGGCCACTTCCTTGCCGTATTTGGCGAGTTTGTTTGAGGCAATTATTGCAGACACACCACAGCTACAGGCGACAAGCATAGATCTGCGTGGAGATCGGTTGGTGTTGTCATTGCCCGGTGATGATGTGTTTTTAAAGAATGGAACCCAGATCACGCCTCCGGCACGTCAGCTTTTGTCGGCTATTGGTGGGGTGTTGAACGGGCTGACCAATGAAATCGGCATTGCGGCGCACACGGGACCAATGGCGGAAGGTGGCCCGGCCTATACCTCGAATTGGGAATTTTCCATGGCCCGTGCCTCAGCCGTTGCAAATATTTTGTCTGAAGTTGGTGTTAATAAGTCTTTTCGGGTTTATGGAATGGCGGATGCGCGGTTTAATGATCTTCCAGACTTAACCCCTGCGGAACGCTTGGCAAGAGCGCAGCGGGTGGATATCGTGATCTTACCGAGCTGGAGACGTGGGTTGTGATTGTGCGGTTAAACATTTTGCGGATGTTGTGTCTATGTGTGGTGCTGTTGGGCGCTACCCTGCCGATGGCGCATGGGCAAACCGTGGATATGCGTGCGGGCATCCATGAAGGTTTTGGTCGCTTGGTTTTTGAATGGTCACAAACCACGGCATATACGGCCCGGATTGCGGATGGGCGTTTGGAAGTGACGTTTCAGTCCCCGATTGCTGCCGATCCCCAGATTTTATTGCCGCGATTACCGAAATATCTGAAATCCGCTCGCAAAGAAAATGGCGGTCGTAAGCTAGTCTTTGATTTGAACGGAGATTATCGTCTGCGTCAGCGGGTGTTCGGAACGTCTGTCGTTTTGGATTTGATCCGTGTAGAGGGTGAGAAAACAGCTTCGGCTACCAGCAAAACTTCGCCCAAGCTGATAACGGTTCCTGTCCGTGTTGGGTTTCATAGGGACTACACCAGACTGGTATTTGATTGGCCGAAACGTTCGACGTATCGCATCACTTACAAAGACGGGCAGGCAACTTTGCGATTTGCCGACCCGGCTCGCATTAACCTTGCTGCCGTGCATCAGGCTCTGCCGCAAGATTTGAAGACTTTTGCTATAACGACCACTGCTCCGCTGACTGTGACGATGCCATCACCGTCACGACCAAAGCATTTCCGCGCCGGACGGTCCGGGAACAGTGTCGTGCTTGATATTCCCAAAACGGCGGCGTCTAAAGCCCCGGCACGAACTGAAGCCAAGGAAACACCCAAGTCAAAGTCAACTGCTGCAGAACCGCCAAAACCTCAGGCAGTTCCGGTGGCAAAGGTTGAAACCCCGAAAGAGTTGCCGGAAATTGTTGATGTTCCGGCCCCTATGGTTCAGCCGGGACGTGTGGTCAGCCTTAGTTTTTCATGGAACGAGCCGACGGGGGCTGCCGTATTCCGTCGCGGGGGCTATATTTGGGCGGTTTTTGACCGGGCGCATTCTGTCGATACCAAGTTGATGCGGCGCATGGGCGAAGGGCTGTTGCTGGATGTAGAGCAAGTCAAAGTCCCGAACGGCACGGCTGTGCGTATCCTTGCGCCTTCCAACTATAACCCGAGCCTCCGACGAGAGGGGTTATTGTGGATTGTTGACATCATGGCGCAGAGCTTGCGTCCGGTGAACCCGATCAAAATCACGGCCCTGCCACAACGCCCCGAAGGTGTGAAGTGGTTCCTGCCCATGAATGAGGGCGGAGCCGTCCTGAATGTGGTCGACCCGGAAATTGGCGATACCATGATGGTTGTTCCGGTTATCCCCCTTGGTCATGGCATCGAACACGCCCGCCAAACGGTTGATCTTGAAATGCCGGTTACGGCGCAAGGTGTGGTGGTTTATCCGCGGACAGATAATCTTGAGGTTTCTTCCAATCGTAATGGCATTGATATCGGACGTGATGGTGGCTTGCGCCTGTCGAAAGAGGCCACAATCTCCACCGCGTTGGCGACGCCGACCGGGGAGAACGCCGTTATTCGTGCGTTTGATTTGGCGGAATGGCAACGTGATGGGGAAGATGCCTTCGTCAAGGACCGTCTGGGCCTTCGCGAGGCGGTTATGGAAGCCTCACAGGAACGTAAGAATTTTGCCCGGATGGATTTGGCGCGGTTTTTCTTTGCCCATCGCTACGGTGCCGAGGCACTTGGCGTCTTGCGCACTATCGCAGCAGATAATCCACAGCGGATGGACCAGCCAGACTTCCTCGCCGTTCAGGGCGGTGCAAACTATCTGATGCACCGTTGGGACAATGCGATCAAAGCCTTCAGTCATGAAACGTTGGCAGGTTCCACCGAAGCCCAATTCTGGAATGCCTTGGCAAAGGTTAAAGTCGGGGATGACGATGGGACCGGGGAAAACACCCTGATTATCCGAGCCGGCGCGCCAATTCTGAAAGATTACCCGGATCGTTTGCGGACACGTTTGGCGCTTGATGCGGCAGAGGCTTTGGCGAACGTCGGTGATGATGTCGGTGTGAACAATTTTCTTGAGGCCGCAAAACGCGATAACTTGAGCATTCAGGAACAGGCAGAAATGGCGTACCTGAAGGGTCGAATGCATGCCTCAACTGGCGCATTGGAGTCTGCGATCAGCGATTGGGAAGAAGCGGAAGATACCTTTGTTCGTCCCTTCCGTGCCCGAGCCGCCTTTAACCGAATCCTTTTGCAACGGCAAATGGACCAGATCAGCATGAATGATGCGATCGAGAACCTCGATCGGCTTAGGTTTGCTTGGCGTGGCGATGATTTTGAATACAAACTATTGGATACGCTGGCGCGGATGAATCTGGACGATAAGCGCTATGCCGATGGACTGCGTATTTTACGGCAGATGGTCAGCTATTTCCGTGATCGTCCGGAAAGCAAAACCATAACCGAATTGATGCGCTCCACCTTCCGTGAATTGTATTTGAATGGGCGGGCGGATGACTTGCCCCCGGTTCGAGCCATCGGCCTGTTTGAGGAATTCCGTGAATTGACGCCGCCGGGAGCAGAAGGCGATGAAATGATTCGCAAACTGGCGGATCGTTTGGTGAGCGTGGATCTGCTGCAACAGGCGGCACAATTGCTGGAACATCAGGTCGATGCCCGTTTGAAAGACGTGGAAAAAAGCCGGGTTGGTGCGCGGTTGGCATTGGTATATCTGTTGGATCGTAAGCCATCGCTGGCTTTGGCTGCGCTGAAAAAAACCACCTATGACAAGAATCCCAATGGCTTGGCAGAACAAAGAAAACAACTGCGGGCACGGGCCTTGGCGGACTTAGGGCAGGATAAAAATGCTCTGGCAGTTTTGGCGGCAGACAACAGCGATGAAACCAACCTGTTGAAAGCAGAAATCCAATGGCGGGAACAAAACTGGCCCGGGGCTGCGGATGCATTGGCCCAAACCGTGCGGCCTCCGGCTGAGGGAGCACAAATGTCGCAGGACATGCGCCAGCGCGTCTTGCAGTTGGCAACAGCCCTGCGCCTGTCCGATCAACGGCGGGATATTGCCCTTTTACGCCGTGATTATCTGCGTTACATGAATTCCACAGCCGAATTTGACGCCTTTAATTTGCTGACCAGTCAGACCTCGTCCGGGTTGATAGATTTGCAGACGGTTGAGGCCCAGATCAAGCAGGCGGAAAGCTTCCGATCTTTTATGGGGGATTATAAAGACCGGATGAAAGAAGGCGGATTAAGTGCAATCAATTAATTGTGCTTTACTGCCATTTATTGTTTACACAACAAAGAAAAGCCAAAAAAAACGATAGCCGGATGAATATTTAACTTGCATTCGTAAACGCAGTGCATCACAAATCCGGCTTTCCAGAATGTATCTGGTCCATCTGCTGGTTTAGGAAGGGGAGAAATGAATCATTCTCTGGCCACCGAACTGGGGATGAACTCAGGCGTAAATCTGAGAGACTCCCAAAATAGTACGGTAACCAATCTTGCAGCCGCGGCTGCAAGCGCGCGTTTGTGGCCTTCGGTTGCAAACGACAACGACTACTTTGTGGAGCGCGACGGCGTTAAGTTTGCCGGGACGCACCTGACAATCGATCTTTGGGGGGCGACCAATTTGGATCGTCTTGATTTGATCGAAACCACTCTGGAGACAGCGGCGATTACTGCCGGTGCGACCATTCTGCATACCCATTTGCATCACTTCCAGCCCAATGGCGGCGTTTCCGGTGTGGTGGTATTGGCGGAAAGCCATATCTCCATCCACACATGGCCGGAACGCAATTTTGCGGCGTTGGATGTTTTTATGTGTGGCGAATGCGATCCGATGAAAACAATTCCGGTCCTGCGAGAGGCTTTCCAGCCTGCTCACATCGGCCTGAATGAGCAAAAACGCGGGATGACGTCTTGGTGACGCGCTTTGCGGAAACGCTCCATGCGGAATGGTGTCAGGAGTTTGGAGATATCGAACTCCTGCACGCCGAACAAACAGACTTTCAGGATCTGAAAATCTTTACGAACCCCATCTTTGGCAAAGTTATGGCCCTTGATGGTGTGATACAGACAACAACGGCTGACGAATTCATCTATCACGAGATGATGACGCATCCGCCTTTGCTGGCCCATGGCGCAGTGAAGCGGGTGTTGATTATCGGTGGGGGTGATGGCGGCTGCCTGCGTGAGGTCCTGAAGCATCCTGTCGAACAGGTCACCAAAGTTGAAATTGACGCGGGTGTGATTGCTGCATCAAAGAAATTTCTGCCGGAAATTTCCAATGGTGCGTTTGAAGATCCAAGAGCAAATATCATCGTTGGCGATGGTTTGGCATTTGTCGCCGAAACCGAAGAAAAATTTGATGTGATTATTGTGGATTCCACGGACCCGGAAGGGCCGGGGGAAGTCCTGTTCACGGAAAAATTCTATGCGGATTGTGCGCGTTGCCTGACGGAAAAGGGAATTATCGTTACCCAGTGTGGCGTGCCGTTCCTGCAGCCGATCGGCGTAACGCGAAGCTATCAGCGTCTGCGGTCTGCGTTTGCGGATGTCACGTTTACCACGGTTGCGGTCCCGACCTATGTCGGCGGGATTATGACGCTGGGGTGGGCTTCTCAGGATCCGAGCCTGCGGCTGTTGGGGGCGGAAAGCCTTCGCACCCGCGCGGATACACTGAATCTGCAAACAAACTACTATACGCCAGAGGTACATCTGGCAAGTTTCGCGCTTCCGGGTTACGTTCAGAGACTTCTGACTCCCTGATCTGCACGAAAGATGCAGGCAGGGTGGGAGGTTTCAACCATCCTGCACTGCATGTGCAGGCGTAAAGGAGATCATATATGAAGACGTCTCTACTTGGAGGGGTATGTTTTGCGTTGGCTGCCATGACTGCAGCCACGGCTTCGGCGGAAACGCGGGTGGCAATTGCGGGGCCGATGTCGGGCCAATATGCGTCAGCCGGGGATCAAATCCGTCAAGGTGCCGAATTGGCTATCGCCGATATCAACGCCAAGGGCGGTGTGCTGGGTGATAAGCTGGAATTGGTCGTCGGTGATGATGCCTGTGATCCGAAACAGGCTGTGGCTGTTGCCAACCGGATGGTTAGCGAAGACATTAAATTCATGCACGGGCACTGGTGTTCCAGTTCGACCATCCCGGCGTCAGATATCTATCTGGATGCAGAAATTCCGGTGGTGACCGTATCCACCAATCCGAAAGTTACCGAACGAGGATTGGACAATATTTTCCGCATCAATGGTCGCGATGACCAGCAGGGTATGGTTGCCGGAAAATATATTGCTGAAAAATTTGCAGACCGCAAAGTTGCGGTGATTGATGACAAAAGCGCCTATGGCAAAGGGCTGGCAACAGAAATTGCCAAGGCAATGACGGCTGCGGGTAAGGATCCGGTGATGGTTGAATCCATTACGGCGGGGGAGCGTGATTACTCAACGCTGATTACCAAGTTGAAGGCCGAAGGCGTGTCCGTCATGGCGTATGGCGGGTATCACACGGAAGTTGGCCTGATCCTGCGCCAAGCCAAGCAAGCCGGGCTTGATTTGACGATCATGGGCGGCGATACCATGACCAATTCGGAACTGTCGAGCATTGCTGGTGAGTTGACCGATAACGTGATGTTCACGTTCTCACCGGACCCGCGCAAAAACGAAAGCGCCAAGTCCGTTGTTGCTGAATTCCGCAAACAGAAAATCGAACCGGAAGGGTACGTTCTGTATGCTTATGCTGCCATGCAAATGTTTGATCAGGCCGCAACGGCAGTGAACTCGGTCGATTTCATGGATTTGCGTGATGCCTTTGCATCGCGGACTTTTGATACGGTCTTGGGGCAGTTGAGCTTTGATGCCAAAGGCGATCTGAAGGTCCCGGCCTTTAAAATCTATCGCTGGCATGGCGCGTCCTACGATTACGCCCAATAGTCCACGGTTCAATCAATGAACAAACGGCGAGGCTGATCAGCCTCGCCGTTATGGTTTGGAATACATTTCGCCGTGGTCAGGGCGCAAAACTTTGCACCAGACTGCCCGATATCAGATACCAGCCATCAATCAGCACAAAGAAGATCAGCTTGAACGGCAACGCCAGCATCACTGGCGGCAGCATCATCATACCCATGGACATCAGGACCGAGGCCACGACCATATCAATGATGATGAACGGCAGGTACAACAGGAAGCCGATTTCAAATGCCCGGCGAAGTTCACTGATCATATAGGCCGGGACAAGGGCCTGATACGGCATGTCCTCTGGGGCGATGTTCTCTTCAACCTTTGCCATATCTGCGAACAGGCGCAGGTCTTTCTCATTCACATGGCGCATCATGAAATTGTGGAACGGTTGTGCGGCGCGCTCCATGGCTTCGCCTTCGGAAATTTCTTCATTAATCAGGGGGGAGATACCGTTATTCCACGATTCCTCAAATGTCGGGGCCATGACAAAAAATGTCAGGAACATGGCCAAGGACATAATCACCATATTTGGCGGCGAGGTGTTGGTGCCGATGGCTTGGCGCAGCATGGCAAGCACAATGGCAAAGCGCGTAAACGAGGTACACATCAACAGAATGCCGGGGGCAACACTGATGACCGTAATCAACAGGAACAGTTGAATGACGCGGGACGCGGTGCTGCCGCCTTCGCCACCAAGGTCAATATTGACGGATTGAGCCAAGGCCGTGTCCGGCGCAATCAGGGCGCAGAGAACAACCGCAAGGAAAGTCAGCCAAGTCCGCATCAGGCATCGTCCTCCGGTGTGGTTATGCGTTCGCCGGGGCGCAAAATCCGTGTGTCTTTGTCAATGGCAGTCTTTGGCAATACATCCCGGAACCGTACCCGTTCCAGCGGATCATCGGACAGTGCGTCTGCCCCGGTTTTTTCACGGTGGATATTTGTTTCAATCACCAGATCGCTGTTGTTGCCGATCAGCAGCAGATGTTCAGTCGAATCACGTTCGATCAAAACCAGACGGTGTTGGTTGTCGATGGGGCGGATTTCCAGAATTTTCAGTCGCTTGTCCCGATTGCCATTACGGTGCCAACTTTTGCCAAGGCCGCTGCGACGAAGAAACCAAGTCAGCAGCAAAATCAGGCCGACAACAAGGGAAAGAACGGCGATCAACCGTCCGAGTAAGGCACCGTTAAGAAGGGATTCCGCATCCACGGCCAAAGACTCCGGTCAGACAAAGGGCTTAGCCAACGGCCTTTAATGGCTCGCTGACCGACTGATGCTGCCACAAACTAAGGATGCGCGTATAGGCATTTATGTCGGCATCAAGGGCATTCAGGGCAACAATGGCTTGCTGGCGACGCTCTTTTGGCAGGGTTTCTGCAATTCCGACCAAGGCGCGAACTTCTTCAGGAAAGCGAATCAGGCTGACTCTGCGGCCACAAATTAAGGCGCGGTTTGCGTCGTCGATGGTGCGGCGCAAGGACTGAATACGAATCATCAAATCTGAAAACGGTGTCTTATTCATGGTGTGTTTGCCTGTGTCTGGCCGTCTGTACTCGTGTGCTCTTCCGTGGGTGTTGGGGTTTCGCCGTTGGCGCGGTAGACATAGCTTAATATTTCAGCCACCGCGGCGAATGCCTCCAACGGGATTTCCGTATCCACATCAACAGAAGCCAGTATTTCCGCCAGATCGGCATCTTGCCGAACCTTGACCCCGTTCGCAAAAGCCAGCTGCAAAATCTGTTCTGCAACCGCTCCGCGTCCGGTGGCGACAATTTTCGGGGCATGGGGACTGCCCCGGTCATGATGCAGAGCAACGGCAATCTGATCCGGGTCAAAACCCGCAGTCGCCTTTGCCTCATCGTTTTGGGGGCGGTTTTGTGCCATTGCCCTAGGACCCCTTGTCGCCAGTATCCAAGCGGAACTGCCCAGTCTGTTGATGTGATCAGTATCACGCCGACGGTTAAAGAAAGTCTTAACAGCATCGTTAGTAAGCTGTGAAAGTTGAATTTAGCTCGGTTTTCTCGGTGATGGCGACCGCCTCAAACGTTAGGAAGCTTAGGTTTTATGGATTTCCTTTACGGATTGTTAATGTGGCTGCGCCATACTTGACGACAGGAAGTAGGCAGGTGATGCGTCTACTCAGCATTTGGCAGTCGAAGGTGCGGTTATGGACCTTAAGAATTTGACATTGTTTCAGGTGGCGCAGCAGCGCATGGACTGGTTGGCACAACGGCAAAAGGTCGTGTCCCAGAACATCGCCAATGCCAACACCCCGGGCTATAAGGCGAAAGACCTGAAGCCTGTGGACTTCCGCGACACATTGTCCCGCGCACTGGCAAAAGATACCCAATCCGTCCCGGTGACCCGCACCAATGCCAAGCATTTGGCAGGTAGCCTGCCGGAGACCGGACCGTATCGCACAGAAACCCAACGCCGCCCCTATGAATTTACGCTGGATAAAAACGGCGTTGATATTGATGAACAAATGCAAAAGGCATCCAGCAACCGTTCGCAATACAAGCTGGCAAGCAATCTGGTTTCCAAGAACCTGAGCATGATTCGTACTGCCCTTGGTCGTAGTTCTCAGTAGGGCAGAATAAGGAGGTAACCGATGGATGACTTGATGGTGAGCACACGGGTATCGACGTCCGGGATGAAGGCGCAAGCCACCCGTCTGCGCGTCGTGTCCGAGAATATCGCCAACGCGGATT
>JAALLQ010000244.1_pt1 | contig 15499 bp, 17 predicted proteins | sample 7245921 | NCBI WGS metagenome assembly JAALLQ01 (sample SAMN13049200, study PRJNA578106) | oil field metagenome | isolation source: filtered produced water from oil reservoir B7 | place: USA:offshore Texas | collected 2016 | reverse complement strand
CCGAATTTCCAGACTCTTCCTTTCATATTAACACCGGATATCAATTATTTGGATTATCGATTAAGTTGAATACCATAGATACAATCATCCTAAATAATACTACTGGAAATAATACTACCATATAATCCACAGTAGCAACTACTTTGTATAAACCACCAGAAAAATCTTAATAGCTTCGATGGTCTTTACTTTATACCCATGGTAAGCAAAAAGGACATTCTGATCCTCTCTATACTTCAGGAAGGAGCACGCACTCCTGTTTCCGAAATAGCAAAGCAGGTAGGCCTCAGTGAGAACGGTGTCAGGTATCGGCTTGAAAAACTGGAAGATGAGGGGTATATCAAGAAATATGTGCTCCTGCTTAACCCTAAAAAGTTCGGTAAGAATACTTTTGCAATATTCAGCCTTGAAATGGAACCAAAAAAAATGAAGGAAGGCATAGATAAACTAAGTTCCATAGAAGAGTTTACCAAGATCTATCAGACCACAGGCCAGTATTCCATCAAAGCCTTCGGCCTTTTTGACGATGAAGAGGATCTGGCAGACTTCATCAATGAAAAACTCCTAACAGAACTACCTGTCAGTAACTACAGTGTTGAGATAGTAACCAGGAATATCAAGGATACTATCTACAATGTATGATTAACCTCTTTCAGGTCACTCTGATTATTACTCGAGGCTCTTGTACCATATATTCATGCTTTCAAGCTTTCCGCCGATATTGGTATTCCTGACAAGCGTTCCGGCATACCTGTAGGAATTCCTCGAAAACACTATATTCATACCAAAGGAGCCAGCCCTTGCAATGGTATATGAAGTGAGCACACCTTTTTTTGCCATTTCCTTTTCCATATAGCTCAGAAGATACTGGGAATAGCCCTTGCCACGACACTCAGGCAGTGTTGCAAAGTCCGTCATCTCCACATTATTGTTTTCAATATCCATTTCACTAGATGCCAGAGCTACTATTCTGTCATCCTCCTTAATACAGAAATAAACTACATTATCGGACATCGTCTTGAGCAGATACGATGGGTCGTGTATGGGAAAAGGATACGTGTCAAAGACCTTATCGTATATCTCTGCCATGTGCTCCACATCCTCCTCAGTACAGAGCGCGCAGGAGACATTACTATCAAGTCTCACATCCTCATCTTTGCTGTCCTTTGAGAGAGCTGTCTCAAGTACTTCCTTATTGACCTTTGCATCCTCATCAACCATCCGGGACCTTGTGAAGTACTTGCACATGAAGCTGGCATCTTCCTTGCCATCGAAGAAACCTGGCACAAATGCTTCCTCCCTGTATCCGAAAGAGAGGAAATCCTCCTTCTGAGAGGAGGGAATTTTAGCAAATATCTTGGAATAATTGTTCTTCTGTGCAATACTCTCCAGGTCTTCAAGGATAGAATCATGATCAGACGGGGAGAGATGCATCAGGTAGATCCTGTCGTTGAAACTGCCATGCTGTATCGCAGATTCGCCTACATTTTCCACTTTATCCTTCACTGTCCCTTCTCTCCAGTCTTTCTGTTTCACCGGGAACCAGACTTAAGGTCTCGTCGTGATCCACAAGCAGTTTTGCAATACCCACTGACTTGTATTCCGATGCATCATCAAGTTTGAGCTGCAGACTGCAGTCATCACATTCACGGCTGCAGTATACTGGTTTATAGTTTTCAGGCTCTTTATAGGATGTAATAACACCCTCGTAGTTCCTGAGAATCACCCTGTGCGTGGACCTTGATATCATATATGTCGGCAGTATTGGAATCTTTCCTCCGCCTTCCGGAGCATCTATTACATATGTAGGTATGGCAAAACCACTGGTATGACCTACTAGGTGTTCCATGATCTCAATACCCTTTCCTACAGAGGTCCTGAAGTGTGTAAGACCCTCCGACAGGTCACACTGGTAAAGGTAATATGGTCTTACCCTGTTCTCTACAAGTTTGTGGAACAGCCTCTTCAGAATCCTGTAACAGTCATTGACTCCTGAGAGCAGTACTGTCTGGTTACCAAGGGGAATCCCGGCATCAGCAAGCTTTCTCAAAGCTTCCCTTGATGATTTGGTTACTTCACGCGGATGATTGAAATGGGTGTTTACCCATACAGGATGATGCTTTTTCAGTACATTTACAAGATCATCAGTTATACGGTACGGAAGTACTACCGGCATCCTTGAACCAATCCTTATGACCTCAACATGCGGGATTGCACGCAGTTCCGTAAGTATCCAGTCAAGATACTCGTCCGAGAGCATGAACGGGTCCCCGCCGGAAAGCAGTACATCCCTTACCTCAGGATGGTTGGCTATGTAGTCAAGTCCTTTCTGCACTTCTTCCTTTCCGGGAACGGAATCCACATCACCGACCTTTCTCTTTCTGGTACAGTGTCTGCAGTACATGGAACAGACATTACTTATATGGAACAGCACTCTGTCGGGATACCTGTGTGTGATCCCGGGCACGGGGCTGTCAGAATCCTCTGAAAGAGGATCATGCATGTCGTCTTTCGATAATATCAGCTCACTTGGTGAAGGGAAGGCCTGCATGAATATCGGATCATTCTTCAGGTCATCGGCCTGAATAAGTGACAGATAATAGGGAGTTATGGAAAGCGGAAACTTTTCAAGTGTTTCTTCCAGGGATTTTCTCTCTTCCGGATCGAATTTGACATCCAGAAGTGTTTCAAATGTATCAATATCATTTACACAGTGCTTGATTTGCCATTTCCAGTCTTTCCAGTTGGAAATCGCAACTTCAGGGCTTATCTTCTCAGCAATGTTTTTTTGTCTAACTAAATGGGCTTTCATCGAATCACGATCGAAAAGTTGAAAAATGTATTTTTAAGATTTAAATATTATTACTATAGCATAATCATGACCGCACTCAATAACAGAACGCTGCAAAAACTTGCAGAGGTCATGGATATGTAGTCTGAATATTTTGGATTACGGACTTACTAGTGAGATTAAGCAATATATATCTTATCTGAATATTCTGCTAAAATAAATACAATTTATTGCATAAAATGAGGTAAATAGAGACTTTCAATATTTTTCACGGATGATGTAAAAGCTGTTCATCGCCACCATGCCAGCTCATACGAGGCCTTATCCTGATAATATGTGTACTCTCTGTGTTATCATCCACTACAAGGGCAATCCCTCTTTCAGTACCCATTTTCTTTATGGAATCGCCGAAATTCTCACACATATAGGTCGGTCTGACAGACTCAAGTGCGATAATATCGTCCTGTGAGGTAAGACGATGACATATGACAATATCCGATTGTGAAAGTACGTCCCTGTGCAGAGATGAAGGACGCTGTGTTGCCAGCACAAGTGAAAGGCCCGGCTGGCGACCCTGTCTGAGCCACTCGTTCAGGAGCACATCCGATGAAAGGGTGTTCCCTTTTGCCGGAACGAACTGATGAGCCTCGTCAATGAACATCCAGACCATGGGAATTCCTTTTGCAGCAACCTCCTCACCCATAAGCATCCTTTCATGAGCCCGGCGGGCCTCCAGTCTCCTGTGATAGATATCCTTTGCAAGAAAGCTTACAACCGCAGACCTGACCGCATCGTTTTTGATAGTGCTCACGTCGATAACAGACAGGCTGCCTTCTGCCACCATATCAGAAATATCCATTCCGTTACCGGCAAATATGCCCCATGACATGGCTGTTCTGAAATAGTTCTCCGCCGCACTTCTTGATACTATATCCGAGCGTTCGTCTTCCATTATGGCATCCAGAAGCTCCTCAAAGGAAAAGTCTGACGATTTTTCACGAAGTGCTTCAATGACCCTCACTATAAGAACACCCGTGGAAGATACCGAATCAAGTCCGAAAAGTTCGCACCACTGATAAGCATCGATCTGTGACAGGGGTATGGACATTGGTTTTACATCGATATTCCTTTTTCTGTACTCATCCTCGCTTCCTGCGGGAACATAGATATCCGCGTTAAACCCGGAAGCTTCAAGATCCCAGTCAGAAAGGAAATCTGCCTGCACCACATTTTCCCTGGAAAAAGTCCAGAATATACCCATGGTATCTATAACAACGGATGACAGGTTCTTTTTAGCTTCATCGGGAAGCATCAGAAGCTCCTCGATAAGTACAGCCATGGTATAGGACTTACCATAACCCCTTTTGCCACCGATAAGAACTGCATGTGGTCTCTGTACATCCAGTTTGACATCCGAACCAGAAGACCTGTCCAGTGCAAGATATCTTCCAAGATGGAGGAGAGCCTTATCCGATCTTCCGTCCCCTCCAAGAATATATTGTTTTTCCGACACACCTGCACAAAATATCTCCGATGTATTTTCCATGTATTCTAAGAATTGTAAAGACTATAATAATTTTTCTTTTTGCATCAATAAATTATAGAACTCATTGAAAAAACAGACATAATATATATGAGTGAATTCAGCATAAAAACATTTACAGTATACGTAAAAATCAGACACGGAATACTTATATAGAACTATATATATTACAGGTGCAGAGGAATCTCACACGATAATAATTCCCCCTCTGATGCATTGATTCTTTTTGGCTAAATGTATCAACACCCCAAACATCACCCAACCATCATTATGCGAGATTCCTCTTTCCTCTCTTAGCAATTTGTAAAGAAGACAGGACAATCCATTTTACTTTTCAATAGAAAGTATGCCCCGTGCAGCAAGAACTCCGGTGGCTGCTGAGTTAACGAGGTCCCTGGACAGACCCGCACCATCCCCTGCTGCAAAGAGATTTTCAATACTTGTCTGCATTTTACTGTCAACCTGCAGTTTTATCGAGTAGAACTTGACCTCGGGAGCGTACAGCAATGTAGAGTCAGAATTCACACCGGGAATTATCTCATTGAGGACTTCCAGACCTTCTATAATATCCATGACCATCCTGTGCGGCAGAGCCATGGAAATATCCCCCGGAGTGATATCTTTTAAGGTATTGACAACCGTGTTTCTCTCTATGCGTTTTTCCGTGGAACGCCTTCCTCTGCGCAGATCTCCCATCCTCTGAAGAACAGGTTTGCCACCACCGATAGTAGTTGCAAGTTTTGCCACGGACCTTGCATACCTGATTGTGTTTTCCATTGGCTGGGTCAGTTCCACGTGCACGAGAAAGGCAAAATTTGTATTTTCGGACTCACTCCTGTGCATGGAATGGCCGTTTGTGGCAACAAAGCCCTCGTATTCTTCCTTAACAACAAAACCATGTTCATTGGTGCAAAAAGTCCTGACAAAATCATCATAGCGCCTTGTACGGATGTGGAACTTCGGATCATGATTTATCCGTGTGATAGGATCCATAATTATCGAGGGTACTTCCACCCTGACCCCTATATCGACACCGCTGAACGAATAGATGATCGAGTGTCTGTTCACCATCTCATTCACCCAGTCACAGCCAACCCTACCGGGAGCGAGCAGGATATAGTTTGCACTAAGCCTTTTTCCATTTCCAAGCAGAACTCCATTGCATACATTATCTTCTACAATAAGGTCTGCAACATCGGTATTCAGAAGGAAATCAATACCCTTTGTTTCAAGATCCTGCTTGAAACTGGATATCAAGGCAATGGAATTATCCGAGCCGATGTGACGCTGCTTAATCTGAATAAAGCTCGCACCCACGGACGCAGCCTTCCTCTCCAGGAATTCAACCTCATCTGCCGGAGGAGAAGAAATGTTATTGGTGGCACCATATTTCAGAAAGATGCTGTCCACATATTCGACAAGCTCCCAGGCGCTTTCCTGGTCAGCTGTAAAATCCGCAAGATTCCCACCGATATCAGGCCGCAGATTAAGGGTTCCGTCCGAGTATGCTCCCGAGCCCCCAACACCACGCAGTATCGAACATGGTTTGCAGTGCTGACATCCTTTCGTAGAGCTCATCGGGCATACCCTTTCATCTATATCCCGACCTGCATCAATTACAAGGGTTCTCAGCTCGGAGGATGCAAGCTCATGTGCCGCAAAGAGACCTGCCGGTCCCGCACCTACTATAATGACATCATAATCCCACTCGGACAGTACCAGAAATATCACTTCCACGGATATACCTGCAGGGGTACATCCGGTGGAATATTCAATTTATTAGGATAAAATCTTATCCAGTTGGTTCTCAGATCTTGCGAGTTTGATCTCCTGGGCTATCCTTCTTCCAGTAGACAGGTTTGAATCCACAAGGTCGGAATAAGGCGAGCCGTTCAGATAGATGTTGGTACCTGCAACGATCCTGGCGGAGATCTCAAAGACCTTTATCTCCAGGTCATCGGTTACCACGGTCTCAAGACAGAAGGGACCGATCATTCCGCCAAAGAGCTTGAGAGACTGCTCGACAACTTTCTCACCCAGTTCAAATATCAGTGGCAAAAGGGATTCCCTTGCCACAAGGGGTACGTTTCCGGTTACGACATATGTGGGATGAATCCCTGCTGCTTCCAGTTCCCTGGGGGAGCCAAGCCTGAAGATCTCATCGGCGTTTGACTCGACCCTGCGGTCCATGCTGAGCATCTCCAGGATACCCTCACTTAGCTGGTAGCCCTCTTCCCTCAGTGGAGAATAGAAGAAGTGGAAATAGTACCTGGTACCTGTTATGAACTCCTGAATGGTGTATTTCTCATCGGGATTTACATGTCGCTTGAACTCTTCAAAGGTTTTGGCTATAAAGAAACCTTTTCCGCCCTTTGCGCCATGGTACTTTACCATCACGGGTCCGTTGATATCTTCGGCTTTTACCTTCCTTGGCATATGGATACCGGCGCCTTCAAGCCATACTCTCTCCTGTTCTCTGTCGGATTCCCATTCAAGCACAGACCTGTTACCGAATGTTGGTACAGGAAGATCAACGAATTCTTCATAACCCAGGTACTCCACAAATGAACCGTGAGGAACGATTACGGCATTCCTGGATACGAGTTCGTCTGCGATCTTTGGAATGTCCTTATAACTGTCCACCACAATGAACTCATCAGGTTTTGCTTTGGGAAAAGCATCATAGAATTTTGGTGGCTTCTTTACACATATACCTATTGTCTTTAAGCCTTCTTTCCTTGCCCCGTCAAAGATCTGAAGACTGGAATGGGAACAGACAGTTGCAATACTGAGGTTGTCAAGATCGTAGTTCCCGATAATTTCCATAATACGTTCTTTTGAAATCATAAATATAGCCCCGAAATTTACCACATATTGTCTTAGCTACTCTTTAACTTTACGAGTACTTTTCGTAAAAAAAGACTTCAAACAGACTCGTACTTAAAGGAAACAATATAATTACCTTTTTATATACTACCTTTATGCAAGAAAACGAAGAAAACACCGGCTCAGAAAAAGTCCTTGTCCTGCCCCTTGCCGAGGGGTCAAAAAAGATAACGCAGGTACTTTCCAATGACCGGGCGATGAAAATCCTGGATATACTTGCCGACACGCCCATGTCCGCAAGTGATGTGGCAGAAAAGACAGGCATGCCGCTTACAACAATCAAATACAACATCGATGCGCTTGTGGAAGCTGACCTTATCAAAGTTAAAAAGACAAAATGGAGCAAGAAGGGCAGGGAGATCAAGATATACGAACCTGTCCAGAAGATAATCGTTGTTGCCCCGGGAAGTGTGAAAGGAGATAAGTCCTCGATACTGAGCATGCTCAAGAAATATCTCATCATGGTGGGAGGGGCTATTTTTGCAGCCACCGGGCTGGAGGCTCTCACAAACTACCTCAATCTCGGCATCGGTACGTCACCCATGGCAAGCTCCGTCAGATCAACTGAGTATCAGGACACAGTGGCGCCATTGTTGAACGAGGATCTACCACCAGAAGCTGCGGACGAAGCTTTCGTCCCGGAAGCACCCATGGAAGAGAAAGCAGTCCCTGAAAGCGAAGAGATGTCTGCCTCTGACGTTACCGGAGAAGAGGTTCAGGAAGCTGAAACTTTCGAAGAACCTGTTACGGACCAGGCTGTTGACGGCCAGGATTACGAGATCACAGAAAGCCCTACATCCGATGACATGCTGGTTCCCGAGGATGTTGATCCGGAAGCCGTAAGTTCTGTTATCCCTAACGATAGTCTTGACAATGGGGCAAACATTCTCAATGAAAACCTTAGTCCGGCAAACCAGGTTCCTGCAGCAGGGGACTCCGGCATGGCGGCAGATAGTGTTTCACCAATGTCGCACCAACTTTCCGGTATCATTCCGGATGACCTGCTCTCACATGCAAGTGTATGGTTTTTCTTTGGCTGTCTTTTTGTAATTGCTCTCCTTTTCATAAGAGAAATATATTATAGAAATAAAGAGATATGATTCTCCGTGAATGGGCATGAGAGTAGCACTTAAGATTGCATATATCGGAACAGGGTATCACGGGTCGCAGATTCAGCCTGATGTCGGCACCATTGAAGGTGAGATTTTCAGGGCGCTCACCGAGCTTGAGATCGTCGGTGACCCAAAAGATGCCGGGTACATAAGTGCCGGAAGGACAGATACCGGCGTACATGCAAGGGAGATGGTAATAGCCTTTGATACGGACAAGCCAAACCTTGCAATACCAAGGGTAATCAATTCAAAACTCCCGAAAGCGATATGGGCATGGGCACATGCAGAGGTACCGGATGACTTTGACCCCAGGAGAGGTGCCATATCCAGAAAGTACCGCTATGTCATGAGCGGTGAGAAATATGATATCTCCAGCATCAGGTCAGCTTCAAAGATACTTGTGGGTAAGCACGATTTCGCAAATTTCTGCAGTAAAGAGGGAGATAAGAATACAATCCGTACCATTGAAAAGATTGATGTAAGGGTCAGTGGAACCCTTACAAAGATCGACATCCAGGCAAACAGTTTCCTGTGGAACATGGTACGCAAGATAGTGACCGCACTTACCATGGTGGGAAGTGATGTCAGGGACGAAGAATGGCTTCAGCAGATGCTGGAGCCCGAGTTCTATGAAGAGGGACTCGAATGCGCACCACCCTACGGACTTACGCTTATGGAAGTGAACTATCCCGAACCTATCGAGTGGACCGAGGATGCCTACTCCATACGCAGGGCAAATGAGGTCTTCCACGAGTACACGGTGCGCCATCGTGTGATGGCAGAGGTTATGGACCATCTTGTACCAAAGGAATAGAAGGGCTTTTTTAAAAAAAAGATCGTCCGGACACAACGATGGAATATTTCGTTAACATAAAGGATGCCATGATCAGGTATCATGTCATTCACAGCAAGGTAAGGAATCCGAGACTTGAGTTCAGGGGTGGGAAGTTTCAACTTATCATCCCGGAAAGCTATCCAGACCATGAAAGAATAATCCGGAAACACAAAAGGTGGATATACAACAGGCATATCCGCATGCAACGTCTGCTCTCAGCCTCAAAGGACCTTGAACTGGATCACAGCAGGTCGGAGGAAGAACTTAAAGGTCTTGTCAGAACATGCGTATTGTCAATGGGAAAAGAGCTAGGTGTGCAGCCAAAAGCAGTACGTTTCCGGAAGATGAAGACAAAATGGGGAAGCTGCAGTTCAAGATCAAACCTCAATTTCAATACCTATATGCGATACCTTCCCGGAGAACTGATTGAATATATTGTGTATCACGAGATGGTTCACCTCATCGAACTCAATCATAGTCCCGATTTCTGGAAGCACATAAGAGCACGTTTTAAAGACCACAATTATTACGAAGAGCAACTTTCAAACCACTGGTTCCTGATACAGGAAGAGATAAATAAGCAGATACCTGCCAGAAACGGCAGAGCATCTATTCCTTGATAAGGACAGTAAATGTCCTTGTAAGACTGCCGTGTATCTTCTGGGTAAAGATATCAACGACTTCAAAACCGGCTGCTCTGGCAAAATCAGTCACCTGCATTTCAGATACAACAACAGCTCGTTTCCCTTTTTTAAGCACCCTGTACATCTCAGAGAAAGAGTCCGAATAGAGATGATGCAGGGATTCGGCCTTGATAGCTGCAGAGCGACCATAGGGAGGATCGGTAACAATCGCATCCACCGTGCAGTCCTTTACCGGAATACGGCAGGCATCACCTACCAGAAGGGAATAATCCGAGTCAAAGAGGTCCATGTTCATCTTCGCACCATGAGCTATCTTCTGCCTTACCTCGATACCGATAACATGTGTAGAGAGCAGTCCGGCCTCAACAAGGATTCCGGCAGTTCCGCTGAAAGGGTCAAGAAGGACCTCACCCGGCCTGATGCTGCTGATATTTACAAGTGCCCTTGCGACCCGTGGCATAAGCACACCGGGATAGAAAAAGGGTTTTTTGTGGGGCGCCCTGTGCTCATAAGCACCCCTGTCCACCGAGGCCACCACCGAGCCAAGGATTGCCCTGTCGGTCATGACCAGACGGAACACCACATCAGGAGATTTCAGGTTTGCCCTGAAACCCTTCCTGTAAATGCTGCCTCCGATGCGACCCTCTATATTTTCCCTTTTGACATTGCCTGAGTGTTTTATCCTTTTAGCACGGACAACATAGGTCTGCCCGGACTCAATATGATTTGATATGTCAATCTTTTCAGCAGTTGCTATTATTTCATCCTCATCCACATCAGATATGCCTGCCACCTTCAGGATATGGTGTGACATCGCAAGTCTTTCCGCCACACTGACAAGAACCCTGTCGATTTCCCTGTGATCTCCTGCTATGTCCACTACAAGGCACTGATCGAAGTGTGCAGATTCAGCGAACTCAAGGCCTGCGGCATGCAGACATGATATTATCTCTTTGCGGGGAAGGACATCATGCTCCCCTGACAACTCAAAAGCATATAGCATGTAGCGCAATAGAAGCAGGAAGTAATATTAAAAGCCTTTCGATAATAAAAAAGAAATAAACAAAAACCATCAGAACATCAGTTCAAGTGCTTCCCTGCCTGTCATTCCCACCTTTATGCCAAGATTTATGGCTTCCTGGGTAGCACCCACCACAAGTGCCTCAAGTACGTCATCAAAGGTATTAACACCCTTGACCTTGACTGCCACATCACCGAGTGCAGTTGCAGCTTCCATATCAAGATAGCCACACATGACAAAACCCTTATCAGCTTTTATCAGCAGGAGCGGAGCACTCTGCATCTGCATACTCAGGCCAATGGCCGATCCGTTATCGAGTTCTATCTTTTCTACTATCATTGCAATCATCTCTGTTCCATAGATTCATCAAGGATCATATCAGCGAGTTTCCTCTTACGGTCTTTAGAAAATCATCTGTAAAGCCCGGAAATATCTCATCCACAAGTGAGCCGAAGGACTGTGTATCCGATTCTACAGAAGATACGGGAGTTTTTTCATCCTCTTCGCCTTCCAGCTGCAAAACCATGTCCGGTTCAAAATGGATTACAGCCTCACCTGTAAAGCCGAAATCTCCACTTACTTCCTGACCCAGATCACCGGAATCTATGGATACATTGTCTATTCCCTCTGTGGATTCCACCTTAATATTGTCAGGCAGCCTGATGGTCACAGCAGTACCCGGCTCACCCAGGAACCATATCCTGTCACCTAGAGAGATAATGGGTTCTTCAAAAACATAGTGCACCTCATACATGTTGACGATGGTGTCTTCCTTTGTAACCGGACCCAGGCTCTCCATGGACATGTCAGATTCCACACCTGTGACCACTATTGCGTCTGATGAGCCGTTTATCTTCACATCCATATTCCCTTCAAGTAAACCCAGGAGCTGCGCCCGGCTTGTGGTATCCATTTTCAGAACTTCCCAGGCAGAAACAAAGCCGTCGTTATCACCAAGCTCGGAGTCTATGAATGCCCTGTACAGAACAGACCTATTATCCGAATACTGTTCGGTGTAGGTCCATGACATTCCATCAAGTCCCACTGTTATGTCGTTCTCCCAGCTATACGAGGCTTCTGCCGGTAACATAAATATTGAAAAAACTATTAGTAGAATAATCAAATGGGATGTTTTTCGGATAATTATCCCTTCCTGTTCATTTTGTTGTTATCTCACACCCGTCATCGGTAACAATTACAGTGTGCTCTGCCTGTGAAACCATACCGCCTCCTATCTCCTTGAGCACAGGATACGAATGTACCACTCCTGCTTTTTCAAGCTGCAGCAGTGCAAAGTCAAGCTTTTCCATCTTAAACCATCTCTTTGCAAAGGGCAGTGTCCTGTATGGTTCAAGTTCCTTTAACAGCTTTCTGGCTGCTGGCAATCTCACCGGTTTCTTCCTCACGACCTGGAATATCTCTGTAAGAGTACCGTCATAGACCTTACCAGTTCCGTCGGTTGCAAAGGGTTCGATGGCAATGGCATCACCGCTTTTCAGAACATTACCGTTCCCTATTCTCCTGTTCGGGATACTTGGAGGAGCATGCGGGATATATCTGTCCAGCCCGTGTCCTGTAAGGTTTCCGATGGGCTTGAATCCCATTGAAGTGATGGTATCCTCTATAACCTCACCGAGCTCTGCGGTATTGACACCATCCTTCACAGTATCGATAGCCGCATAAAGTGCAGCCTCGGATGCCTTTACAAGGTCACCGTACTTACCTGTAAGATCCACGGTAATAGCAGAATCAGCAATATAGCCGTCAACCTGGACACCAAGGTCGAGCTTGACAACATCTTCCCCGAAAACCGTTTCCTCACCTGCATAAGGAGTTGCGTGTGCGGCCTCGTCGTTCCTTGAAAGATTGCACGGGAAGGCAGAACCGTCTGCGCCCAGCTCGATCGCCCGGTTCTCCACGAACTCGGCAACCTCAAGCATGCTTGCACCTACTTTGATCCGGTCCTTTGCCTCGCCTCTTACCTGAGAGAGTATCCTTCCGGCCTCAAAGTATTTTTCCAGTATTTCCTCTTCCTGATCCTGTGTTACCTTCGCCATAACCTATCTCCTGTCCTTAAATAAGATAAACTTTTTCAAAGGATCATACAATAAACTCTTTTTCCATTTCCGTGAGATTCTCAAAACCGTCATCCGTTACAAGAATAAGGTCCTCAAGACGGATGCCTCCCACATCGGGATAGTAAAGACCAGGTTCTATGGTAATGATATTGCCGGCTTCCAGAACCGTGTCACGCTCACCCACAAATGGAGCTTCGTGTATCTCAAGGCCGACACCATGACCCGTGGAGTGAATAAAACCGCTTTGTGAACCGTTTCTACTGGTATCGTATCCCCGCTCTTCGAACACATCACAAACCCTGCCATGTATATCACTGCATTTTACCCCGGACTTTATCATTTCGATGGCTACTTCCTGAGCTACATGCACCGCCTCATACATATCTTTCAGCCTTTCTGATGCATCACCTTTGAGCACTGTCCGGGTCATGTCGGCAAAATAGCGATTCTTCTTGCTGCGAGGGAATATGTCTATAACAACAGGTTCATCCGCCCGGAGCACACCCGTACCCTCCCAGTGAGGATTTGCGGAACCCTTGCCACATGCCACAATAGTGCCCTCTGACTCACAGCCGTGTTCAAGAAGTGTGATATCGATCTGGTGACGCACTTTTTCCGCTGTCAGGTCAAAACCATTATAGTTGAGTTTCCCGTCTACGATCTCGGATTTGTGGATCATATCCACCGCTGCTTCCATGGCAAGATTGCAGGCATTCTGTACCGTCTTTACCTTTTCGATCTCCTGTTCACTCTTGCGGGAACGTAGCTGCTGGAATGGGCTTTTAATAGCCTCGAAGGAAAAACCCTCTTCCTTGAGGGTCTGTGCAATATGATACGGGAAATCCCTTGGAACAGTTATCCTGCGAGCGCCATGATGCTGCAGTATCTCGGCCAGGCAGTCACAGTATGCAAGGGAAGGATCTCCTCTTTCCTTTATCTTGTCCCGGTAGCTACATTCCTGAAGTGTGCGTAGCTGTGATACCCTTGATTCATTCTCCGCACGTCCGCGTTCCATATCAGAGATCAGCAGGATCTCATCGGCCTCCTTTGTCTGGATATAGGCGAAGGAATCGGAAGCAAAGAAACTGGAGGAATAGTACATATCGGCATTACCGGAATTACCTACGATCATGAAAGCATCTGATCTGTGATCCTTAAGAGTATCACTTATATCAAGAGGATTCTTTTCTTTTGTCATACGGAGTATTCTGTATTTAATAGTACAAAATTGTTCCCAGTGTGGGATTTCTGGCAGCAGCAAAGGCATGAGTGTAACAGAAAGATATTATGTACAGAACTGACGGATCTTTGAACATAAGTTGCCATAGAAAGTGCATACCGGATATATACACCTCCATAAGAACCTCCTGATATGCAGAATACAAACAGTCATCAAACAAACATCCTGGCTGACATGGCATTTTTTCTGCATGATATAAGGTACATCATCCTGTTCTACGTATTCGGTGATTTTTTAACAACCCGACATGCACTGGCATATGGTTTTGAAGAAAACATATTCCTGCGATCGGTCATGGCAGAATACGGAGTATGGTCATTCCTGATACTGAAGCTTGTTTTCCTGATAATAGTATATTATAACTACAAGTTACTGAGACAGGAAAGTGCAGGATGGAGAAGGCTGTGGGAAATATCAAAGAAGTTTATAATAAGCGTGGGTATTTTCCTTGTATTCAACAACCTCATGGTTATCTTTCTGGAATGCAGCTTTCTGGAGATAATTAAGAGTATACCCCTTTAATGATGACCATGCTGATCTACAATATGCAGTATCCTGAAATGAAATTCTTAAGGGAACGGCAGTATAAATACTGAGTTCACTCCAATACCAGTGATAAGCGGGTCCATCCTGTCAATATCCTCCTTTGAAAGGCCTGACATGTTAAAAGTCACTTCATCCTCCACATGAATAAAAGATTCCACAGCTATGCTTTCATTGACATATACTCTCTGACTATCAGAGACCATTCTACTCTCGAATTCGTCTCTGAAGGCAGGTTCAACGGATTCCAAGAATATCTCTTTGCTACCCGGATTATACAGGGTCAGATTATATGAGTAGAGTTGTATATCCGTATCATTACCGTCTGCTGCGCCCATGGTCTGAGTACTTTCCTGAATGAGAAGAATATCCTCCTGTGATTGGTCAGAATTATCCCATGGCAATGAAATTCCAATCATTAACCCGAATAAAAACAGGATTATTCCGAATGTCAGTGTTTTGTCCATAGTATAAACCTCAATCAGAATGATTATTATTATTAATTTTGTGATTCTATTGTAAGACTGCTGTTGTGGACCTGATTCCCGTCCGGGTCTTCGATCACCATATCCATCTCGTATACAGCTGATTCCTGCCTGGGAACCTCAAAAAATATAGGATTCTCAGCAGAAACATCTTCATACAACCTGTTATCACCGGCAGCTATTGTGTTATTGTTTTCCCTTATGTCGTAGTCAGCATAGTAGTCAGCAACCATATCAGGATTGCGTGGTATATATGTGAACACAAGACGATCTTCATAACCGTAGGTTCTGGCAATGAAATCATCATTTTCCAGCAATTCT
>JAALLQ010000243.1_pt1 | contig 15511 bp, 12 predicted proteins | sample 7245921 | NCBI WGS metagenome assembly JAALLQ01 (sample SAMN13049200, study PRJNA578106) | oil field metagenome | isolation source: filtered produced water from oil reservoir B7 | place: USA:offshore Texas | collected 2016 | reverse complement strand
GCGCGAAGCTTTTCGACCGTGGTCGAAATACGGTATCCAGGGAGGGCAATCCCCAGATAATCGGCAATGGCCGGATTGGTGTCTGTAGCATTTTTGAGGCGAGCGGACGTTTGCATGGTCAGTCGCTTGAATGTGTCTTGCTCAGGCGACAATGCCATCTCGGGGCAAACAACCCACTCGAGCATGTCTTTGACTGCGGCAATAATTTCCTGTGATGTGCAGTTCGTAAACGAGATTCCCTGTCTTTCAAATTGGAACTGGCTTTCTATCTTGAAAATATCGCGGTCTAAAATCTCTTCGTAATTCAAAAACCGTTCTGCGCCGTTGTCGTCTCTAATGCTGTAACGTTTGAAGCATGCCATTTCCAAGACAGCCGGCAGCAATGTGTAACTGAATACGGCGTTTATGGACAAAACGGGAATGCCAAGTGCACGTGCATAAGAGCACGGCCCAGATTGTGAACCGATAAGAAATACAGACCGTTTTATAAAAAACGGATCAAGCCCGTTTTCGTAATGTGCCATGTTGGGAATTTCAAAATATCCCCGGTCGCGGATGTCCAGCTTGGGCATCTTTGCGTCTCCCAACCGGACGACCTGATATCCGCTGTCGAGTAGATATTGAATGGCCGGTACGTAGTCCTTGATCGGTGCGTTGCGGAACTCTTGCTTGGCCAGTGCGTGATACCCATGATTTCGGGCATGGAGGGTAATAATGGGCTTGCTGAGGTCAATATTATGGTATTCGCAGAATTGTTCACCAATCGCCTGATAGTGCGGCGGTAAGTCTACGTGCCAGGAATTTATGGCAAAGGGGTCGTCGGTTGCCTCAGTCCGTTGGCAGACTTCCCGCAAGAGGCTCCAGTAATTCTCAATGGTGATCTCAATATTGCCGATTTTGATTTGTCCCATGGACATCCATGACAGATTGAAGATGATGTCACTGGTAGTGGCCAGATATTCGCCATATTGCTCAACAATTTCGACACATGCCCGTGATCCCGGAGAATAACTGTCTAGACTGCCGCCTATGAAATAGATCCGATCATATTTACCTTGGTGCATGGACAGGTAGTGATAGGGGTCCAGGATAGCATGGCCGAGAGCTTGGGGGGCATGCAGAAGGAAAATACCAACTTTTTCGCCGTTAAGTGCGCTTTTAAGGAAGGTCGGGCCCTGGGTGATCAGAAAATGTTCGAGTAACTTCTGCTTAATGGATTCGACGGCTTGTTCATCGAAATCACGGTTTCTTACTGTGAGGTTGTACTGATGTCCAAAGCACCAAATGGCACGAGGTTTGTCAGTGGACATGCCGGCGGCATAAGCGGTGCGCAGAAAATCAGCGTTATCAAGCATCAAACGGTATACAGGTGATGCGGGGTCTATCTGTGTTAACTCCAAGGCACTATCGTTTACAGACTGATAATTACCAATTTCAAACTGAGCGTAACGGTAGGCATAGCGGGCAATCGGGGTGTTAAGCAAAGGGGCCGCCTTGGGCATATTTAATTCGTTAAGTATATCCAAGTATTTTTGAGTCGAGACAAGGATTAGCATATAGGACTCAAAACAGACCTGTTTTTCGCTGGAGTTGTATCGTTTTTTTGCCGTTTCAATCAGAGAGTCTAAGGATTGTGCCCTGTTCGGTAGGCATTTTATGATGCCACGAATAAGACGGGGGCGCTCTTTGGAGATGCGCTTGGCAAGGGCGGATGACGGTGCGTCAATGGAGATCAGTTTCAGGACTGCTGTTCTCCCGAGCTGAGTCCATAAGGCCAGACGGAGCAGGAAGGTAACGAACCTGGGGGCAGGTGTAGAGAAAAATATGTCGCGGAATTGCTGGACAAGGAAAATTCGTGCATTTTTCATCTTAGCGTATGTCCCCTTTTGCTGATCTTTCCGCATGTGATCTTGCAGCCTGGAATTAGGTGCGGTGTTCTGCCAATGCCTTGTTGTGCCTCTTCTGAGAATTGCTTTATAGCACAAGGTCCCAAAGCGCACATGGTTATGGTGCGATAATGCGTATAATGCGTACAATGGGTTGACTGTCTTGTCTCTACCGGGAAATTCACGTACGGTTCGTCGTCGTGATTATCGCGTGGGGAGGAAGGTTGCGTGGGTGGCGTTTGCATCGTTATTCCAAACTATAATCATGCTGAGCCGTTGCGGATATCGCTGAAGGCAGCGGTCGATCAAACGACACCAGCAGATCAGGTCATTGTCGTTGATGATGGTTCGACGGATCATAGTTTGTCTGTGATCGAAGAATTTGCTCAGGTACATGCCAATATCGTTCTCCTGAAAAACGAGAGAAACCGAGGCGTTGCGGCGGCGGTTCGGCGTGGTGTTGCGGCGGCAAAAACCAAATACGTTATTCTTGCCAGTGCGGATGAAAAGATCGATTCCGAAATGGTGGAGTCTCTAATGGCTGCCATGTGCGCTGTCCCAGAGGCAAAACTGGCAATATCAAACTTTGCCGAATGGTACCCGGAACAAGATCGTGTTGACATCCACGGGCCGAACGCAGAATTGGGCCTTTGGTATCATCACGGTGACGAACCTGCGTATATCTCTCCTGCTCGCCTCCGAATGATGATGCACAAAGGCACCGTGGCTTTGCAAGCCACAACGGCGATTTTCGATCGTCAAGCCTTGTTGGATCTGGACGTTTATGACCCTGAACTGCGCTGGATCGGCGATTGGTTTACGATGCACGTGCTTGCCATTCGTCATGGGATGGTGGTCGTGCCAAAGGTATTGGCTCTGTTTCGTCGTGATGGGCAGTCTTATTCAGCACGCGGCATGCGTGACTGGCGTGCGCAATCTGCGGTACTCGACTACCTTATGAAAAAACTGGATGAGCCACAGTTTCAGGATATTAAAGAGGATATTATCCGTTCTCCGTCATCCATGTCTCCGTTCATGAATACAATGCTGCGTTATGCGTTTTGTCATGCACTGTCCAGTAGGCTGTGTCGGGCAACCCTCATGTGGTGGTTGGGGCAGGTCATGCACGGTCGACGCCCCGGTTTTTTGCGTAACCTCGTTCGCGGGGGGGAACCCATGGCTCATATTCGCAACGAGGTACTGTGATGGGACAATGCCACGTTTGTAAGTCTTCTGACGTTACGAAGCGTCTTAATCTTGGGGCGCACCCGGTTTCCAGCCACTTCGTTTCTTCTGCTGAGGCGAAGGAAAACGCGTATGATGTTAGCCTTGGCGTTTGCCTTGCCTGCGGTGTTATACAGTTGATGCAGCCGTTGCCGTATACGGCCTTGGTTTCACCGTTTGATTGGTTTTCCTATCGTGAACCGGAAGCACACTTGGATGATCTTGTGCGGGAAGCCGCCAATTTGTTTGGTATATCATCAGCATCACGCATTCTGGGTGTCAGCGTTAAGGATCAAACCACCATTGATCGTTTTGCCGCGTTAGGCTTTTCACAAACTTCTATTTTGGATCCTTTTCACGATCTTGGCGTTTCTGAAAGCAATGCTGGTGTGGAAAGTGTGCAGCACGCCTTGACCGTAGAACGTGCGCAGCAATGGGTGTCTTCCCATGGTGCCCGCGATATGGTTGTCGCTCGCCATATTGTTGAGCATGCTGAAGATGTCAGCGGTTTTTTGGCGGCGATGAGTGCTCTTTTGGAGGATGGCGGGTATATAGTTCTGGAGGTTCCAGATTGCTTAGCAAATCTTCAGCGCCAAGACATCTCTATGGTATGGGAGGAACACACTGTTTATTTTACTCCCGATACGTTGCGCGAAATTTTACCCGACGCAGGCTTTGAAGAGGTTGTATTCAAGCAGTATCCATTGTCGTTTGAAGATTGTCTTGTCGTCATAGGGCGTAAAGCTGGCGTTTCTTTGAAACACACCTTTGCCTCTGGGTGTGCGCTAGCGGCTGATGCCCTGTTGGCGGCCTATGTCAATGGTGTCAAGGAGTGGCGTTGCCGCTACACTGCATATTTGCAGGAACGGATTGAACGCGGGGAGAAAATTGCTCTTTACGGGGCAGGCCATCTGAGTTGCGCTTTTGTGAACTATTATGGGTACAAAGATCTCATATCCTTTGTCGTTGATGACACCCCGGAAAAGCAAGGGTTGTTTCTGCCTGGATCCAGTCTGCCCATTGTCCCTTCTGCGCATCTTGTGTCTGAGGATATCTCGTTGTGTTTGCTGGGGCTCGCCTTGGGGGGAGAGGACAGGGTTATTGCTAATAATGCGGCCTTTGTTTCTGGTGGAGGAGAGTTCATGTCTATTTTTGCGGCGAGCCAAAGATCTCTACGTAGACTAGGGGGACTTCTATAGGGGGGCTCAAGGTGTGGTCTGTCGCTCTGTTTTTCGTTTGCCAGTCTCCCTTTGTCTGCTTGATAACAAGTAACTTTCTGTTGTTTTGGGCGCTTTTCCCGTGAGGCTTGGATCAAAAAGGCGGTAGAGTTCTGTTGAATTTGTTGTGCGATTGCACGCAATACACTAAAAATTATGCGTTTTTATTAAGTATCTTGTCGTGCCTGTAAGCTAAAAACTGTAGCTTCTGTGCGTTACTTGTAGGGAGTGTAATATGGACTTGGTGACGGGTGGAGCAGGGTTCATCGGCAGTCATTTGGTTGATCGTCTTGTGAAAGATGGTCGTTCGGTTCGTGTCGTCGATAACTTCAGCAATGGATCACTGCGCAATCTTGAACAACACGCAGGCAATGCTGCTGTTGAGGTGATTCAGGCTGATATTGGTGATGCAGAGCAGACTGCCGGGATATGCAAAGGGGTGGATCGAGTTTTCCATTTGGCTGCTCTCGCGGATATTGTCCCTTCGATTGAGGCGCCAGAAGCGTATTTTCATGCGAATGTTGACGGCACATTCAATATGTTGCAAGAGGCGCGCCGCAATAATGTTCAGCGTCTTGTCTATGCGGCTTCGTCATCATCTTATGGTATTCCTGACGCCTATCCTACTCCCGAAACTGCCGAAACTCGGCCGCAGTATCCCTATGCTTTGACGAAGTTGATGGGGGAGGAGTTGGTGCTGCACTGGAGTCAGCTTTACGGCTTAAATGCAATTTCCCTGCGTATGTTTAATGTTTATGGCCCCCGAGCACGCACGGGGGGGACCTATGGCGCAGTGTTTGGTGTGTTCTTAGCGCAGTTGATTTCCGGGAAACCGTTGACGATCGTTGGAGACGGAACCCAGACCCGTGATTTTACATTTGTTTCCGATGTGGTTGATGCCTTCGTGACCGCGGCCAATTCCGATAAATCAGGGTTGGCTATGAATGTGGGAAGCCATAATACCTATAGTGTTAATCGGTTGGTTGAACTTCTGGGTGCTAAGGAAACCGTGCACTTGCCCAAGCGACCAGGAGAGCCGGATTGCACGTGGGCCGACGTTTCGAAGATCGAAAAAGAACTCGGTTGGAGTGCAAAAGTGTCATTTGAAGAGGGTGTTCAGACTATGCTAGATAACATAGATTACTGGCGTGATGCCCCGGTCTGGACGGCTGATACGATTGAAGTTGCGACGCGTGGCTGGTTTAAGTATCTAAGCAAATGAATATTAAAATTAAAGAACTTGGTGTCCTGTCGGACGTTTGCGATCAATTAAAAAATGAAGGCAAAAAAGTCGTGCTTTGTCATGGCTGTTTTGACTTACTGCACATTGGTCATCTGCGCCACTTTGAAACAGCCAAAAAACATGGCGATATCTTGGTGGTTACGCTTACTGGTGACGCCTTTGTGAATAAGGGCCCTAATCGACCAGTCTTTCCGTCAGAGCTCCGGTGTGAGATGCTGGCTGGCATGGATGTTGTTGATTATGTCGCGGTGATCGAGGAACACTCGGCCATTCCCAGCATTAAAGCCGTGCGACCAAGCATCTACGTCAAAGGTGGTGAATATGCCAATCACGCAAAAGATGTGACAGGCAAGATCGCCCTTGAGACCGAATTGGTGGAAAGTTTTGGTGGCAAAGTTATTTATACCAATGATCTAACTTTTAGTTCGTCAAACCTGTTGAACCACCATTTTGAACTCATTGACAAGCCGGTTCGGGTTTTCCTTGATCGCATTAAGGCTTTTGGTGGTGAAAAGCAACTCGAGCAATGCTTGGAAGATATTTCAAAGCTTAGGGTCTTGGTGGTTGGGGAAGCCATTGTTGATGAATATCAGTATGTTTCTCCCATGGGCAAGGCCGCAAAAGAAAACATCATAGCCACGCAGTTTAACGGTGTAGAACGCTTCGCAGGGGGAGCGGTCGCCGTTGCCAATCATATTGCCTCCATGTGCCAAGAGGTCGAAATCATGACCCTGCTTGGTGATGGTGTGGAAGAGGGCGGCCTTCAGCAAGAAAATTATTATTCGTTTATTCGTGAGGCGCTGGAGGATACCGTTAAGTTATCCGTCGTTGAGCGCCCGAATGCTCCGACAGTGCGTAAAATCCGCTTTGTTGAGCCTACTTACGTCCGTAAGCTCTTCGAGGTGTGTCACATTAATGATACGCCTTTGCCCGCCGCTGTTAGGGACAAGTTCTTGCAAGATTTGTCGGAAAAAATCAAACATGTTGACGTCGTCATTGTTTGTGATTTTGGCCACGGTTTTCTTGATGCACAGGCTGTTGATCTATTGCAGCGCGAAGCGCCGTTTTTGGCTGTTAACGTGCAATCCAACAGCGCCAATATCGGTTATAACCTTATGACTAAGTATCGTCGTGCTGACATTGTCTGCGTTGATGCGATGGAGGCAAGGTTAGCGGCGCGTAATAAACATGCCAACCTCAGTGAGATTGCTGCAAAAATTCTTCCGAATCTGATTGAGTCAAAGTCTATTATCGTGACGCATGGCAAAAACGGCTGTTTAACCTTTGATGCGGACACAGGCGATTCCATTCATATTCCGGCGTTTAAGCATGCAGTCGTTGATACAATTGGTGCCGGGGATGCCTTCTTTGTCATGGCAGCACTGTTTTCGAAAGCTGGCGCGAATAATGAGCTTGCTGCATTTGTTGGCAATGTGGCCGGTAGTATTAAGATCGGTGTGGTTGGGCATCGTCAGCCCCTCACCAAATTGCAGTTACAGCGTAGTATTTCTACGATCCTTAAATAACTGGGTTGAAAAGGGCCTGCCCGTGACTTGGTTTCTTCACTATCTCCAGAAGTTGCAAGCCATTACTGCGTCGGCGTCCATCACTGATAGATCCGGCGCAGGTGTTACGTTTGAGACCGCTCTGGAAGATATGTGGGATGATGTGCAGGGAGCCCATGAGCGCGGTAATAAGACGATATTTATTGGGAACGGTGGCAGTGCCGGTATCTGCAGCCATAGCGCCATTGACTATTGTAAGAATGGTGGGGTTCGTGCGCTTGCGCTTAATGACGGTCCGGCGTTGACATGTTTGGGGAATGATTACGGCTTTGATCAGGTGTTCGCTCGACAGATTGAATTCCATGGTCAAAAAGGGGACGTGTTGGTTGCAATTAGCAGTTCTGGGCGTTCGGCAAATATCTTGAATGGCTGTGAGGTCTTTCGAGCGCTGGGAGGGCGTATCTATACCCTTAGCGGATTTGATGCTGATAACCCATTGCGCACAATCGGTGATATCAACGTGCACCTTGACAGTCACGATTATGGATTTGTTGAACTTGGACACCAGGCTTTGATTCATGCAGTTTTGGATCATGGGATGGGCTGGCGACCAAATAATGGATAAATGTCTGGAGAACAAAATGCTTGTTAAGCGGAATATATTGGTTGTTGGCGGTGCTGGTTATGTTGGTGCCGTTTTGGTGCCAAAACTTCTTGATCAAGGCCATACAGTCACTATTCTTGACCTTTATCTCTATGGTCATGATGTGTTTGAAGATTACTCCAACCACCCTAATCTGATTCAAATTCAAGGTGATATGCGTAACGAGGCAGTCGTAAAGAAAGCAGTATCCGGCTGTGATAGTGTGATCCACCTCGCATGTATTTCTAACGATCCATCGGTTGAACTTGACCCTGAACTGGGCAAATCCATTAACCTTGACGCATTCCGCCCACTTGTAAAGGCGTCTAAAGACGCGGGCGTCTCGCGCTTTATTTACGCATCTTCATCCAGCGTGTATGGCATCAAGGAAGGTGTGGATGTTACTGAAGATCTGGAGTTGGAACCACTCACCGATTACTCCCGATTTAAGGTTCTTACAGAAAAAATCCTGGAAGAAGAACGCGCCCCGGGTTTTGCAACCTGCATTATTCGTCCGGCGACAGTGTGTGGGTATTCACCGCGTCAGCGTCTTGATGTGATCGTTAACATTCTGACGACCCATGCGATTGTTAACCGTAAGATTAAAGTATTAGGTGGTGGTCAGTTGCGTCCGAATATCCATATTCAGGATATGACAGACCTCTATACCTTGTTGATGACACTGCCGGACCAACAAATTGACGGTGGCGTCTATAATGGCGGATATTTCAACGATACAGTTTTGAACATTGCTCAGACTGTTAAGCGTGTTGTTGAAGAGTATAAAGAGTTGGGCGAAGGCGAAATTGAATTGGAAATCCAGCCAACAAATGACAACCGTTCTTACCATGTGTCGTCTGAAAAGCTGAAAAAAGCATTGGGGTTCCAGCCGAAGCACACCATTGAAGACGCAGTACGCGGCTTGGTGGAAGCTTACTTGGCGGGAAAATTGCCCAATGCCATGGATGATATGCGCTATTATAATATCAAAACCATGCGGGCGGTTGGCCTGAAATAGATCGTGGTAAACATGCCTCAAGAACACAGACAAGATGACGTGTCAAACAGGCTATCTATTGGTGTAATTGGTGGTGGGATGATTAGTCAGATCGCCCACCTTCCATTCTACCTTGAAGATAGTCGGGTGCGGGTGGTCGCCGTAGCAGAGTCGCGACCGTCACTGATTGCCAATTTACATAATGCGCTGCATGTTGAGCAGGTCTTTGTTGACCATCGGGACATTCTGAATGATGAAACGATCAGCACTGTCGTGATTGTTGCACCACGTCAATGTACGGGGCCTTTGGTCCTAGAGGCCCTGTGTGCTGGTAAAAATGTAATTACTGAAAAGCCCATGGCATTCACGGCTGCACAGGCTCAGCGTCATGTTGCTGTGGCCCAGGACAAAGGCCTTGCGTATCTCGTTGGTTTTATGAAGCGTTATGATGCTGGCATTCAGGCGGCACAGCGTGTCGTGCGTGATTTGCTGGCATCAGATCGCTTTGGACGCTTGCTGTATGCTCGTTTTTACGACTTTGCAAAAAGTTATGCACACCAGCCTCAGCCTCATAAACGTCCTGAAGAAAGCCGAACTACGCGATTTGAAACATGGCCCACTGCTCCAGATTGGCTGGATGAGGGCTATCACCGCATGTATGGCTGGTTTGTGAATGCAGCTAGTCATGATGTCAACCTGATGCGGTACTTCTTTGGTGATGCATTAAGTTTGATGTATGCGGATGCCCCAAACGAGAATGCTTTGAGTGCATACTATCGCTACAATGATGCCCCGGTTACATTTGAGTGTGCCGCGAGTGAAACAGGGGTGTGGGAGCAAGGGGCGGAATTTGTATTTGAAAAAGGGAGAGTGGCCTTATCCATTCCTTCCCCGATGGATGTAAAAAGCGTTTCAGCCGTCGTGATTGACGATAATAGCAACGGTAAGGCTGCATCCTATGAGAGAGAGATTCTCGATATCCCCGCAGAATGGTGCTTTAAATCTCAAGCACGTGCTTTTATCGATCATTTGACGTTGGGGAAAGAAATCCTAACCTCCGGTAGGGATTGCGTGCACGATCTGGTTATGACCGAGCATATTTGGCGCAAGATTATAGAGAGATGACATGACTAATAGTTTGATCATTGTGCGTAAGACGTGCCGCTGTTGTGGATCTTCTAATATCGTCCTGAGTGTTCCATTGGCCAAGGTGCCAATTGTGTCTCCGAATGTCGGTGTAAGCGGTGAAGAGCTCACCAAGGTGGTGGCTCCTCTGGACAACTATCTTTGCATGGATTGTGGTTTAATCCAGCTGGTTCATGTGGTTGATCCTGCATTGATCTATCGGAACTATTTATATCGCACAGCAGTTTCTGCGGGCCTGTCTGGTCATTTCAAAGGTTTGTGTCAAAGTGCCGTTTCACGTCTAAGCTTGCAAAAAGGGAGCTTTATTGTCGAATTTGGCAGTAACGATGGCACTTTGTTGCAGCATTTCAAAGATGTTGGGATGAATGTGCAGGGAATTGACCCTGCAGAAGTGATTGCACAAGAGGCAACTGCAAAAGGTATCCCCACTCGGGCCGATTTCTTTGATGTTTCCACCGCCACTGATATTCGCGACAACCAGCAAAAAGCTGCGTTAATCTTATCAAACAATGTCATGGCTAATATTGATGACCTTGAACCCATTTTACAGGGGGTCAAAACGCTTCTGGCGGATGACGGCGTGTATGTGTTTGAAACGCAGTATGCGCTTGATGTATTTGAAAAAAACTTATTGGATGTGATCTATCACGAGCATATCTCATGCTTCTCAGTGCAGCCTGTTGCTCGTGCGTTTGAACGGTTTGGTCTGGAAGTCTTTGATGCGGAGCGGATTCCGACCAAGGGTGGTTCCATTCGCTTCTGGGTTCAGCACCAAAATGGGCCGCAGCCTGTTGCCGCGCGTGTGCAGGAATTGATTACGTTGGAGAACGAAACCGGTCTTTATGACTTGGCGTATCACAAACGCTTTAGTGATAAGGTCGAGGCTATTAAGTCGGCAATTCACCAAGACGTGAAAGCTGTGAGAGGTGCAGGAGGTAAGGTTGCGGCGTGGGGAACCTCAGTGGGGTGTGCCGCGCTGATCCACCAGTTTGAACTTGAAGACAAGATTGATTTCTTCTTGGATGATTCACCCTTTAAAACACGGTTATCTGGCCCTGGATATGATTTGCCCGTGTATAAAGGGGATGGAGTGGTGCGTGAGAAGCCCGCCCTTATTATCGTCCTCGCTTGGCGCTATGCGGATATGATTATTCCCAAGCACAATGATTACATGAGTGAAGGCGGGCGTTTCTTAATTCCTTTGCCCGATATTTCCACGCGTCCGTAGCCCCTAGGCTACGGTACTGCGAGGATGGGCGCATAGGGCAAAGATATAATGTGCCATCTTGTGATAGCCCGTATGAATGATTTCGTCGTTCATGGAGAACATAAAGACAGAGTGGAAATATTTCTCCATTAAGGCCTTTAGGGCTGGCTGGGTTTTGCAATTAATGTGGCCGAGTTTACTGCCTTTCGATGCATAAACTTGTGATTCGAGGGATGGCATGCCAACAATGAAAGCCGCGTCATTGCTTAAGACTTTGCAGACATTAGTGATGAAGGTGTCTTCGTCGGCTTCGCTGATGTGCTCTAAAACATCAAGGGAGTAGGCGGCGTCAAATTTAGATGCGATGTCCATGGGGCCGTCCAGGAAGTTATGGACAACGGTGTCGTATGGCCATTCTGGAGTTACTCGCTTCCTTGCATCACAAATGAACTCTTCGCAAAAATCGCTTAGGGTCAGGTGTTCGACTTCTTGCAGGACTATAGGGACGTTGAAACCATCGCCGCAGCCGACTTCCAGAACCCGCTTGCGACCGGACAGAAGCTTTGAAACAAATTTGTAGCGGGACATAGAGAAGAGTAAGCGCCTAGGATCTTCAATCCATTCACGGCTCTTTAAAAGCCCGAGGGAAATGTAGCCGCGCTCTTCGTTAAATTGGATGTTGGGCTGATTGACTGGGTCCTTGGTGTGACGCGTCATAATGTCCTCAATAGAAATGGAAAAATACTTAAAACCAGCCCGAATACGTTGTCTTCACAGGCCTCATACACTAAGACATCTACAGGTTTACAGTGTTTTTTGCGTATGTAAAGTTGCCTAGGCTCGTTTTTTGTGGGGAGGGATAATGCTGCATTCCGATAATGGTCATCTCGAGTATTACAAAAAATTCGGGATATCTCCTGTTCGTTATGATTTGACGGATTTGACGGCTCATCTTGATCGCCGCTCTGCATTATATCGCCAGTTGGGATTGCCCGAGATTGCTATACGCGGGTGTCGGGTGCTGGAGGTCGCGCCGGGGGCCGGACATAACAGCCTGTATTTGGCACAGGCACGTCCCTCGGCCTTGGATCTGGTTGAACCAAATCCTACCGGGATTGCAGATATCCGTGAAACATATAGCCGTTATGGGGAGACGTGTGTTACCCCGACACTTCACGAGATGAGGTTGCAGGAATTTGTCCCCGATGGTCTATACGATTTGGTCTTGTGTGAAAACTGGTTGGGGGCACTTCCCGAAGAACGGAAGCTGATTAAGAAGCTCGCTTCAATGGTATCCCTGGGGGGCGCCATGGTCATAACGATTGTGCCACCGAGTGGTTTTATGCCCAATGTCTTACGCAAATTAATGGCGGACAAAATTGTTGCTGTTGATATGGCCTTTGAAGCTAAAACCGAATTATTTGTTCAGGCATTCGGTTCACATTTGGCGACGATTAAAAACATGACCCGTAGCCACGTTGACTGGGTGCGTGACTGCATGATCAATCCTCACTACCTTAATGTGAATTTGCCTCTTGATACAGTGTTAGAGGATATCGGTGCAGATATGGAGGTCCTTGGTTCCAGCCCAATGTTCAACTGTGACTGGCGATGGTTCAAGAGCCTGTATGGAGATGCCCGTCGGTTTAATGAAAGTTATCGAGAGAGCTTTCTCGCGAACAGCCATAATTTTGTCGATTACCGTCAATTATATGCCCCACGCACCGCTACCGAAAACACCAGCATGGATCGTCTTTGTTATGATCTGCACGGCGCTGCAGTTGTGCTTGAAAAGCACCTAGCACAAGGTGGGGAATGGACGACAGCAGCCATATCGCCTGTACTGGATTTGATTGCTGGTCTGGAACAGGAGTTGGCAGAGGTTTCACCGCATTTTTCAGATGCTTTGAAGGAGGCAGGGGATGCGCTTGCCAATGATCATCTGAATGCGCGCGCTATTTCTCAGCAAAAATACTTTAATGGTTTGTTTGGTCGAGAAACGATCTATGTCTCATTCACGCGTAAGTCCCAGTGAGCAGGGGCTTAGGTAGGGGCAGGCATATGATGCACATTGGGATTGATCTCGACAACACGTTGATTGATTACGGTAAGGTATTTGCCTTGGTCGGCTTGGACCTGGGGGTTTTACCCTTAGGAATGGAGCAAGCAAGCAAATTAGAGGTGCGTGACTTCTTGCGTGAGTCGGAAGTTCACGGGAATGACGCTTGGATGCGTGTCCAAGGGCAGGTTTATGGGCGGTATTTGGAGCGCGCCTCCCTTATGCCAGGGGTAGAGCAAGCACTCCTTTATCTGCGCAGAATGGGGGCCCACGTCTCTATTGTTAGTCATAAAACCAAGTTTGGCCATTTTGACGCGCACAAAATTAATTTGCAGGAGGCCGCCCTCCAGTGGCTTCAGCGACGTAAATTCTTTTCGGCAAGCGGGTTCTCCCTCAGTCCAGAAGATATACATTTCTTGGAAACACGTGACGAAAAGATCAGCCGGATTGGTGAGATTGGGTGCAGCGTATTTATTGATGATCTTCCCGAAGTTCTGATGCACTCCAATCTGCCTGCAAATGTACGGCGTATCTGGTTCGCTGAAGGAGGCATAGATACGCATCATGGGCTAGAAGCTTATACCTGCTGGGACGATATCCTTACGCATGTTCTGGCCAATCTATTCCAAGGGCAGGGGCATGATGTCTGATTACTCTTTGTTAGATGAGGCCGTCATCGTGGCAACAAAGCTCCTTGGAGCTAGGCCGAGCATGGTCGAGGCTGTTGCCGCAGGAGCCAATAGCCGGATTTATCGGGTGGAATATTCTGGCCGTACGTATGCTCTGAAACGCTACCCCGTTATGAGTGTGGATGATCCTCGTGACCGGCAAGGGTGTGAACAACGAGCATTGGCGTTGATGCTTGAGTGGGGAATTACTACCGTTCCGCGTGTTGTTGCCCTAGAGCAGAGCATGGGGTTTTCCTTGCTTGAATGGGTGGATGGTCAGTTGGTCACCGATGTTGCTGATCGTGATGCTGCGCAAGCGTGTCACTTTTTAGGACAGGTTGCCAACATTCCGCACAATCCACAAACCCGGTTGTTCCCTTTAGCCAGCGAGGCATGCTTATCTGGTCGTGAAATTCTGCGTCAGGTTTCTGTGCGGCGGGAAAGGCTTGAAAGCGTTTTGCCTGATGAACCAGTTCTGAAGGCGTTTTATGACAATACACTTCGTTATTTGCTGGATGACTGCATTGCTGAAATGCAGCGACTTGCGCAGAAGTACAACATCGATATTGATCATGTTTTAGACGAGGCGGATCGCTGTTTAATACCCGCTGACTTCGGGTTTCACAATGCGATGCGTTTATCAGACGGCAGCCTGCGTTTTATCGACTTTGAGTATTTTGGTTGGGATGATCCGGTTAAGCTTAGTGTGGATTTTCTCGTGCATCCGAGTGTGCACCTTTCCTCTCAACAGAAGAAAATTATTCACGATGGCCTGCTTAAGGTTTACGGTACGACCGCAGATTTTGAAGCGCGGCTGGAAGCATGGCAACCAGCGTTGGTTGCACGCTGGGCGTTGATCATGCTGAATGTTTTCCTTCCCAAGTATCAACAGGCACGTTCCCATCTGCAGACCTCCGACGACGTGTGTGCGATGAAGGTTCAGCAAGTGTTAAAAGTCTCTCATTTTTTGCAAGTCCATGCGGCGGCATATGCCGTATCGGGTGATCATAATAAGGAACCAGCATGATTTATAATTCACCAGAATTGGATGAACGATCCAAATACTTACGTTCGCTAGTTGTGCGTGGTTTGATAGGGGGTAATCGTGGGCATGTTGGTCCGTCCATGTCTCCTATAGAGGTCTTGCGAGTCCTTTATGACGATGTCATGCGTTATGACCCCAAAAACCCGACGCTGAAAACGCGAGATCGCTGTATTTTGTCAAAAGGTCACGGGTGCTTGGCGCTTTATGCCTTGTTGGTTGATAAGGGGTTTATCCCCGCCGAAGAACTGGACCGCTTTTGCCGTCCTGATGGTTTGCTGGGGGGGCATCCGGAACAAGGTAAAGTCCCCGGCGTTGAGGCGTCTACTGGGGCGCTTGGTCATGGGCTTTCCATTGGGGTGGGGATGGCGCTTGCCGCGCGCATGGATGCGCGTGACAGCCGAGTGTTTGTCATTATGGGTGATGGTGAAATCAATGAGGGCTCGGTGTGGGAAGCTGCCATGTGCGCAGGTAAGCACAAGCTGAGTAATCTAGTGGCAATCATTGATTACAATAAAATCCAATCCGCCGGTTTTACCAGAGACATTCAAGACCTTGAGCCCTTAGCGGATAAATGGGAAAGCTTCGGCTTTGCTGTTGAAAACGTGGATGGACATGATGTGGGGGCATTGCGAAACTTATTCGCTAAAATTCCGTTGAATACTGAAAAGCCA
>JAALLQ010000241.1_pt1 | contig 15606 bp, 9 predicted proteins | sample 7245921 | NCBI WGS metagenome assembly JAALLQ01 (sample SAMN13049200, study PRJNA578106) | oil field metagenome | isolation source: filtered produced water from oil reservoir B7 | place: USA:offshore Texas | collected 2016 | reverse complement strand
ATCACAGCATGAAAGTATATTTTTGATAGGGGATAAGGTGTAAAAGTCGGGTTGGAGTCATATAAAGATTTCAGACAATTTGGTTTTTTTGGAAATGGCTTTTGGGTCCGGCTTGAAATCTGGGGCTTGCTTTGTTGACCCGGTTGCAGTAAAAACTTTCCCCCACCATGCGGGTGTAGTTCAATGGTAGAACATCAGCTTCCCAAGCTGAATACGGGGGTTCGATTCCCCTCACCCGCTCCAAAATCTTCTAAAACTTTGCGCCGAATTCACAAGGCATGTCTTACGCATTATCACGAAGTATGGTTAAGCTTCTTGATGGGTGGTATGTTGCCTTCACGAAGTAATGTTCTGTTGGTTCCGTTCTTACCATGGAGGCGGCGTTGGTGGCGCAGAGGTTTATTTTTAGACAGATTGATTATAGAGATTTTCCTCGGTTCCTCGCTGATGGAGGGAACGCCGACCTACCGCAAAACAGTCTCAAAGCCCGCGCTCCTCGTAACGCCTTGATAATATGCGCCGAAGTCATCTCACACAACCATTTTCCGCCAACCAGACCAGAGAAACGATTTTCTACCCTGATTTCCCGGCACCGGACGAGGGTGACGGGTTTGCAGTAAAAACGGATACCTGGCGTCGAGCCGCAACAACTTCGAATCCGGTTTTCGGACGCCGGTTCGGTTCCCATAACCGAATCGAATTGACCTACCTGCCCGGCAGTTCCGTGCCGCGACTCATGATCTCGATATAGCCCGCATAGCTGAACAGGCGGTTGCGTTTCTGGGCGGTCAACTCCTTGACGATGCCGAGCTGCTCCAGATGACCGAGCGCCTTGTTGACGGTCGTTGGGGTGATGCCGGTTTTCTCCACCAGCGAGCCTGAGGTGGCGATGGGATGCTCCATCAGCGCCCGGTGAATCTGCAGCGTGGATGCAGCCGCCCGGCCGAGACCGCTGATCTTGTCGCGGTCCTGGTTCGAAAGGTCGAGAAGTTGCTGCGCCGTTTCCACCGCCTGGGTGGCGGTGACGATCACCGCCTCGGAGAAGAAGTCGAGCCAGGCTTCCCAGTCACCTGTCATACGCACGTTGTTGAGCAGCTCGTAGTAGTACTGGCGATGTGTTTTGAAATAGAGGCTGAGGTAGAGCATCGGCTCCCGCAGCACCTTCTGCTCGCACAAAAGCAGCGCAATCAGCAGACGACCGAGACGGCCGTTACCGTCCAGAAACGGGTGGATCGTCTCGAACTGCACATGGGCCAGCGCCGCCTTGAGCAGCACCGGGGTCGGCTCCGGCTGGTCATGGAGGAAGAGCTCCAGCTTGCTCATGCACTCCAGTACCTCTTCGGCCGGAGGCGGAACGAAAGCCGCATTGCCCGGCCGGGTGCCGCCGATCCAGTTCTGGCTGCGACGAAACTCCCCCGGGGTCTGATTGCTGCCACGCCCCTTGGTCAGCAGCACACCATGAATCTCGCGGAACAGCCGCAGCGACAGTGGCAGCCCCTCCTCCAGCAGGCGCAGACCATGGTCAAGGGCCGCAACATAGTTGCTGACCTCCCGCACGTCATCCAGCGGCACGCCGGGTTCCTGATCCAGCTCGAACAGCAGCAGGTCGGACAGCGACGACTGGGTTCCCTCAATCATGGAAGAAAGCACCGCTTCCTTGCGAACATACATGTAGAGGAACAGCGAGGTGTCCGGCAGCGGGGTCGAAACGCTATCCAGCCGCCCGAGCGCGAGCAACGCCTGGTCGAACTTGCTGCGCAGCTCCGGCGTCCAGTCGATGGGTGGACGTGGCGGCAGCGGCGCGGGCACGAAGGCCTGGGCCTTCTCACCCACCGTCGATATGGTCACGTATCTGCCTTGGAGTTCTCGCTTCATCCTGCCTGCCTCGAACCTAAAATAAGATTCGTCTTTATTTTATTTTAACCGAACATCCTAAAATAAAGGGCCGGTAAGGAAAAATCAAGCGGATTTCCTGAACGGCCACTTCGATTTCCTCAGACGAGCGTTCGACGTCGCAACGCATTTGCTAAAGGGCAATTTCGTTCCGTTCGGCATAGACGACAGCCTTGGCCTGGTCGCTGTGGCCATGCCGCTCAAGGAACGCATCAAAACGGCCCTGCATGGGGCGATAGTAATTCTCAAGCCAGCAATGCACTGGCAGTACAAAGTAGGTCTCGGGGCTGTAGCTATCCCTCTCGAAGAGCCAGATTTTCGCTGAAGCGATATCGATCTCCGGGTACTCCGTCTGCCAATGGGACTGGAGCTCCGCCGCTCGTGTGGAGCAAAGCCAGGTGATCTCGGAAAAGATGAGCTTTCCACGTTCTGGATCTTTCCATCCTTGCCGTGGATGTAGAACTCGGTGCCTTGATTCTGGCTGATCTTGCGCCCGGCATCGACGGCATCCTGCTTCTCGTTTGACGAGCGGAGGGTTATGCCCTCTGCCTTCTGACCGTCAAATTCAGCAATGCTGCAGGTTACATGCCGACCCAGCGCTTCATCTGCCGCGTCTTCTCCCACAGTCCCAGGTTGGACGCCCAGGCCCTCCATTTTTCGACCTCCAAAGACGTGTAGGCGTTGAAAGAATCCAGTTCGCGCGGCCATGCATCGGGAATGGCAAATCTTCGAGCGGTCTTCTGCGCCGGCTGTGTTCCCACCTCGCGGTCCACCTCTTCCCGTGCGGCTGTCACCATAAAATGGAGGCGGTTCATCATGTTGACCTCGCTTGCCCCTGCATCCATGTCCAGTGAAAGTAGGTTCAGATGAGGAAACATCTCCCTGAGTTTGTTTTCCATGCCCCGCCCGGTGATGTGGTTGGCAATGCAGCCGAAGGGCTGGAGACAGACGATGTTGTCGATTCCTTCATTGAGCATGGCGATCATTTCAGCCGTAAGAAGCCATCCTTCGCCAAACTGATTGGCCAAACTGACTACCTCGCCGGTTATCGCCGCCAGTTTTCTTAAGTCATGAGCCTTTCTGTAAAAACGAAATCCCTGCATAATCCGCTCGATTTGGCCGACATGGTAATTTGAGTATATCTCCAGCAGCCTGTACTTGATACGATCCGCCAAAGAACGTTTAAAAAAGGCCTTTTGGTCGTAGGTCTCATTGATAAAGCGCTGGGCGAAAAAATTCTGTATAGGAGGAAGAACCACTTCCACCCCCTGGCCGGACAGCCAGTCGATGATATTTCCGTTGGAGAAGAAGTTATATTTAACGAAGATTTCTCCAACGATCCCGACTCTTGGGACAGTCTTGTCGTTGATCTCAACCCGGTTGAAGTCCGCCACGGCCCTTTTCAGAAGATTGAGAAGATAATAATAATCTGCATTCTCGATACCTGTTTCCATTTCAAAGAGATATTTTTCATGCAGGTTCTTGGATGTCCCGGGCACCTTTTCCCTGACCATTGTTGATAAATACATCCTGGCCAGGGGATCGGCGAAAATAATTCCCAAGCCCATCCGTTTTATCAGCCCCATTTTATCTATTTTAAACCACGGTTGTGCATTGATTTCCTCATTGGATATAGCGATTATCGGAACCTCATCCAGGCCGGCGGCGGCCAGTGCTTTTTTGATAAGCGACACGTAAGAGGATGCCCGGCATTGACCGCCGGTTTGGGTCATGACGACAGCGGTTTTTTCAGGATCGTACCTGCCTGATTGAAATGCCTTGATAATGTCGCCGGCTACCAGGACAGAGGGGTAGCACATATCGTTGTTGATGGTTTTAAGTCCCCATTCAACCGACTCCCTGTCCTGGGGCGGAAGGACTTCAACCCGGTGACCGAAGGGCCTGAAAGCCGACGGGACCAGCGGTGAATAGAAGGGTGAAAAATAGGGGGCGATCAGGGTTCTCTTTCCGGACTTGCCCACAACCGCCCGGCCCGTTTGCATTGTGCCGCCCCCTACGGCTCTCGTTTTGCCGTTCTTTTCCTTCACCGCTTCCAGCATGGAGCGCAGTCTGATCCTGACGGCGCCCACGTTGACGATTTCATCCATTTTGATCAAGGTATGAATCTTCCCGCCATGGCGCAGAATTTCTTTGACCTCATCGGCCGAAATCGCATCCGGCCCACAGCCGAAAGAGGTCAACTGAACCATTTGGGCATTCGCCGTGTTTGTTACCCACCTTGCCGCTGCGTACAGCCTGTTGGCATAGCTCCACTGGGTCAGGACATTGACATCTTCCAGAGCGACGGTATCTGCATTCAGGGGAAGCGCGGTTTCACTGACGACGTCCACGCCGAGTTCCGTCAATACATCCGGAACACCGTGGTTGACAAGCGGGTCTGCATGGTAGGGTCGGCCGCAGAGGACAACGGTTGTCCGTCTCTCGGCCTCCGACCTGACCAGCAGCGTTTTCGCCATGGACCTGAGTTCCGTCTTGTAATTCGATTGCGCCTTGACGCCCTTTTCAACCCCTTCCGATATCGTGCGGTAATTGATTCCAAACCGCCTGAAGAACAGATAAAGCTGATCTTTCAGCAAACCGAAATCCTTAAAGCTGACAGATGGATTGTCCAGGGGGATTTTGAATTTTTTCTCTGGATTGACAGCACTCTTCAATAGATCGGGATATCCGGTAACCACCGGGCAATTATAACTGTTTAAGGCATCTGCGTATTCTTCTTCCTCATAGACGACGGTCGGATAGAACAGCCTGTCGATGTCTTTCCCGGCAAGATCGAAAATATGCCCATGGGCAAGTTTGGCGGGGAAACAGATGTTTTCCGACATGACAGTGGAAGACCCCTTTTCATATAATTGGAAATTGGACTCGGACGAGAGAACCACCCTGAAGCCGCATGTGGTCAAAAAGGCGCACCAAAAGGGAAAGTTTTCATACATGTTCAGGCAGCGGGGGATACCGTAGGTGAAAATCGGTTCGCCTTCGGGTTCCGTGTTTCGCTCAAACAGGAGCCTTATCTGATCATCAATCAGGTTCCTTCCTTTGCGTTGAGCATCCGGATTGTTGCTGAAGCGCCGCTCGCATCGGTTCCCTGTATAAAAATGGTTTCCGTTGCTGAAAGTCAGCTTCAAAACCCTGCACTGGTTTTCACATCCCCGGCAGCGGATTTCCTTTTTTGAAAAACCACTTCCCATCACCAATTTCTCAAAAACCAGGTCGTCGGTCTCCCGTCCCGGCCGATCCGGACCTTTCAGCGCTTCTTGCTGCGGAGCAACGGCCGCCACAACATGCGCACGATGATTGGCAAGGGCTGTCAGGGCCGCACCGTAGGCTCCCATCAGCTCGGAAATATCCGGTCTCATAACCTCCTTGTTCAGAAGCACCTCCAAGGCGCGTAATACGGCTGGATTTCGAAATGTTCCGCCCTGAACTACGATTTTGTCCCCCAGGACATCGACGTCCTTCAGCTTCAGCACTTTGTACAGAGCATTTTTGATAACCGAATACGCCAAACCTGCCGAAATGTCGCCGACCGTCGCCCCTTCCCGAAGGGCCTGCTTCACTTTGGAGTTCATGAAGATGGTGCAGCGGGTTCCCAGATCAAAAGGTGATTTGCTATCGCATGCAATCTCTGCGAATTCCTGGACACTATACCCTAGCGAACGGGCAAACGTCTCAATAAAGGAACCACATCCCGATGAGCAGGCCTCATTGATCTGAATTTCAGCCACGGCGTTGTCATGAATATAGATCGCCTTCATGTCCTGCCCGCCGATATCCAGAATAAAGGATACATCCGGCTCAAAGCGCCGCGCCGCCCGGTAATGCGCCATGGTCTCAACCAGGCCGTCGTCCAACCCGAAGGCGGTTCTTATGAGACTTTCACCATAGCCGGTGGCCGCCGTTCTGGTGATCCGCGGGGCAAAGCCGGCAGAAACAAACTTTTTTCTGAATTCAGCCAGTCCCTTTTTTACCGCCTGGATGGGATCGCCGTTGTTGGGGCCGTAATAGCTCAGAACCAGTTTGCCTTTCTCATCGACAAGGACGATCTTGGTGGTGGTTGACCCCGAATCCACACCTAAAAAAAGATCTTTTCCTTTTGCCTCAGGCAGGTCAATCCTGGGAACCAAATTTCGCTCATGCCTTTTTTGCCATATTTCAAATTCGTAATTGCTTGCAAACAGGGGGGGCAGCCTTTTGGTGCCGCTGTTGGTTGCACGGCTGACACCTCTCTCGGACATGGATAAAAAATTGCTGATCCGGCCCCGACATGGTTTGCCATTGCGCACCATGGCCGCTCCCATGGCGGGAAGCAGTTCCGGATGATCCGGAAGTACCAGGTCATCCGGATGCTCAATGCCGAGCAGATTTGCAAAGGCTTTCCGCAGGATTGGATAAAATGTCAGCGGCCCGCCTCCGATCAGTATTTTTCTTTCCATCTCCCGTCCACGGGACAAGGCGGTTATCACCTGAAGGGCGACCGAATGAAATATGGAAGCCGCCACATCTTCCCTGGATACATGGCGGCTCAGCAGGGCCTGGATGTCGGTTTTGGCGAAAACGCCGCACCGCGACGCAATCGGATAAATATTCGTGGCTTTTCCGGCCAGAACGTTCAGTTCCGCTACATCAACACCCAGGAGAACCGCCATTTGATCGATAAAAGCACCGGTCCCGCCGGCGCAACTTCCGTTCATCCGGATATCGGGGCGGCCACTGCCGTCAAAGAATATTATTTTGGAGTCTTCTCCGCCGATTTCGATAAATGTCCTGGCTTCGGGGAAAAACTTTTCGATGACGTGCGCGGAGGCCACCACTTCCTGCACGAACGGCAGGCCGAAGAATTCGGCCGCACCCATCCCCGCCGATCCGGTAACCGCCAAATCAAGCTCCACGTCGCCAAGTTTCTCAAGGGCGTCATTGAAAATACGCCGTGTTGTTTCCACTGTTTTGCCCTGATGACGACAGTAGCGGAAAAATACCATGCCACCCTCTTTATCCAGGATAACCGCCTTGGCTGTAGTTGAACCGATATCGATCCCGGCAAAATAGAGACTTTCTGCATGGTTCTTCATCTTTTTTCATCTCCCGGTTCCGGATGAACGCAACGGGAGGCCGCCTCTGTGGGTTTGTCTTGTTTCTTCATGCTCAGATAGTCCCTTGCAGAGCAAAAGGTATCCACCAGAGAAACCACCAGCGATTCCATATGGCGCGGCGGTATAACAGTAAGCGGCCACATGTGTTTTTTAATAATATCCGCTTCTTTTTCGGTAAGACCGGTGATGCTGCGGGCGTTCTCAAGAGCGATAGTATGGTGCCGGAAACCGTGCAGCCTGGGTCCGTCATGCAGCCAGTCATAGTAGAAAAGATCGTGCAGCAACGCACCCCGGATAATCGCCCGGGTGTCAAGGGAAAGTCTTTTTCCCCAGCGAAAGCTCAGGCAGGCCACCTCCTCCACATGATCCAATCGGGTTTTCCCCCTGTGATGGTTATACTGCGCCAGTTTTGCAACCTCCGGCAGATCGAGAAGCGGCCTTGCCGTGTTGACGAATTCCGCCTCCATCAGAGTTTTCTCTTCCGGCGTCAGGCGGAGGAAACGCCCGGCTGCAACCGCCAGGAAATCCATCGACATGATTGAGATCGTTGCTCCGGCCACTATCCACTTGAAGACCGGTGAAAGCAGGACGAGCATGCTTTGATAGGGGGGCAAAACGGCATATTCAAAAGCGAAGGCCAGCAGTATCCAGTACAGGGAGAATTTTAGACAGATGTGCCCCCTGTAATTAAATCTTTGGTCCGAATAGTCCCACAGACGGATCTGGAAAAAGTATTGAGCAACCAATCCGGAGCCGAATTCGAGTCCGGTTGTGATTATGAAATAAGCGAAGGCCTTGGTTCCCCAATTGGATTCCTGCAGCAATGAAACCGCTGCCATAAGCATCACTGCGCCGGCACCGTAAAGGATGAGATACGGCCCCTTCAGGAGGCCGGGATTGACGAACCGCTTGTCACGCACGGAACGATAGGAGACCTCCAGCATCCATCCAAGAATGGAAAAAAAGGAGAAAGAAAAGAAGAAGTTTACAACATCGGCCGTCATTTTGCTTTACCCCGGTGAACCAGCGAATACATTAGCGGCACCAGAATCAATGTCACAAGGCCGCTGACCGACAGTCCCCCAATGACCGTGATGCCCAGTGCATTCCATATTTCAGAGCCTTCCCCTCTGGAAAGGGCTAATGGGACCATGCCGAATATGGTGGTCAAACTCGTCATGAGCACCGGCCTCAGGCGTGTTTTTCCGCCCGTGACCACCGCTTCGTTTAGCGTCATCCCACCTGCTCTCAGTTGCTTGGTATAATCCACGAGCACAATGGCGTTCTTTACAACAATGCCCATGAGCATGATTACCCCGATGAAGCTCATCAGGTTGAGCGGAGTGGCCGTGGCAACGAAGGCCCATATCACTCCGGCGAAGGCGAAAGGAACCGAAAACATGATGATGAATGGATCAACGAAATCCTCGAACTCCCCTGCCATGACCATGTAGACAAGGACTATTCCCAGAATCAAAAGGAGGGTCAGGTCGCGGAACGCTTTTCGCTGTTCCTCCACCTCCCCGCCCCATTCGATGGAAACGCCGGGAGGCAGGTCAAGAGAGGCCATCTTTTCTCGAACATCCCGTACCACATCCCCCAGAACCCTGCCCTGGACGCCCGCCTGAACCTTTGTGACGCGGGTCCTGTTTTTCCGGTCGATCTCCACGGGCCCAAAGGTTTCCCGAACAGACGCGACGTTCCGGAGCTTAATGGTCTGACCGGTCAGGGTGGTGATGGGGGTTTCCCCGATTTCACGAATCGTTTCCCGCTGGTCTTTTTTCAGTCGCAACTCGATGTCGAAGTCGTCACCCGCCTCCCGGAACTTCGTATCATCGAATCCATAGTAGTTGGTCCTCAATGCGTCGGCGACAAGCGCCACATTCAATCCCAGGGATGCCGCCTTATCCCGGTCAAGACAAATCCGCACTTCCGGCCGTGGTCTCTTTCTGCTGACAGAGACATCCACTGCGCCGGGTGTGGTTTCCACGATGCGCTGGATCTTTGCGGCGGCTTTGTCGGTCGTCTCGATATCATGGCCCAGAATATCGATGCTGATAGGCCGGCCGCCTCCCAGGAACGCCTTTTGGATGACGCTTACGGCGCTGGCGGAAAAATTCTCAACGCCCGGCAGTTTTATGACCTGCTCACGAAGCTCCGAAGCGACCTCCTTGGCATGGCGACTCCGTTCTTTTTTATCAATGAGACGCCCTCCGATGCGACCGATGCCGGTTCCCTCTTCAAAACCGAGGGCTGTTAAAAATCCTTTCTTGGTCTGACCTGCCAGGGCATAGGAGGCTTCCATTTCCGGAATGGCGTTCACCGCGTTGAGCATTTCTTCCGTGGTTCCGGCCGTGACCTCCACTCGGGTGCCCTGCGCCATCTCCAGGACCACCTCCACTTCCCCCGAATCCACTTCGGGGAAAAATTCCGTACCGACCAAAGGAATCAGTGCCAGACTGCCGATAAATACAATAACTATAAGTGAAAGCAAAATGTTACGGTGCCTTAGTCCCCATCCCAGGACGTGAGAATAACCGGCTTCGATTCCATTCAGCAAACGCTCGCTCCATACAAATACCGGATTGAGCTTTCTTTGATCCCGTGAACGGAGCAAACGGGAAGCAGCCATGGGGGTCAACGTCAATGAAATGAAAAGCGAGGCCAGAATCGTAATCAAGATCATGAACGCCAACTGACCAAAGATGATGCCGGCGATCCCTTTCACTAAGAGAAGAGGGGCGAAGACAGCTACAATGGTCAATGTTGACGCGGCTACCGCCATACCCACTTCGGATGTTCCCTCCACGGCGGCCAACTGCGGAGGCTTGCCATCGTCCACATGCCGCACGATGTTTTCAAGTACGACGATGGCATCGTCCACCACCATTCCCACAGCAATGGCAAGACTCATCATGGAAATGACGTTGATGGTATAATCCATGACGAAGAGGCCGATAAAGGCGACGATAATCGAAAAAGGAATTGCCATTGAGACGACCAGGCTGGTGCGAAACCGCCGGAGAAACAGGAAACAGACGACAATGACCAAAAGGCCTCCGACGACGGCGGCTTCGGTCAAACTATTGATCATCGCATAAATGTGATCTGAGTTATCCAGAATCCCGTGGATTTCGATATCCGCCGGCACTTCGGTCTTCAGTGTCTTGAGGCGATCTTTTATGGCTTCGATCACGTTGACGGTGTTGGTCCCGGACTGCTTCTGAATAATCAAGGCAATCGCAGGAAGCTTGCCGGAACGCGCCCACTCCTGCGGCTCCTCAAAGGCATCGGTGACCGTGGCCACGTCTCTGAGCCGCACAAGCGCGTCGCCGTTGCTTCCGATCACCGTATTTGCGATTTCCGCTGCATCCCGATAGCGCCCCGCCACTCTGATCTGGAGTTCATTCCTCCCGATCTTGACGGTGCCCACCGGAAGGTTCAGGTTTTCAGCGGCGAGAACATTTCTGATCTGCTGGACGGAAATGTGATAAGCATCTATTGCTTCGCGGTCGAAATGCACATTGATCTGTCTTTCCTGACCGCCGATATAGACGACAGCGCCCACGCCGGGCACACGCTTCAACGGATCGGCGATCTGCTTGTCCACAATTCTGTAAAGATCGGGACTGCTTTCTTCCGCCGTCACCGTCATGATGAGCACCGGCACCATGGAACTGCTGAACTTGAAGATAAAGGGGTCTTCCGCTCCATCGGCAAGGTCCGGCTTGGCAAGATCGATCTTCTCCCGGATATCGTTGACCGCAACATCCAGGTCGGTGCCCCAGTTGAATATGCAATTGACGATGGCGATGTTGTCTTTGGACTTTGACTCCAGCCGGTCGAGATTCGGTGTGGTGGAAAGCTGGTCTTCCAGGTACTTGGTCACCTCCGACTCAACATCCGTGGCGGAAGCCCCCGGATAGGGTGTGATGACACTCACGGCCGGAGGTTCAATATCCGGCAACAAGTCGAGGTTGAGCCTGAAAAAAGCCACGCAACCCAGCAATGTAATGGCAGCGAAAACCATAACGGTCGTGACCGGCCTGCGGACGGATATCTCCGGTAATTTCATTTCTGTTCCCCTTGCTTGTCGTCACCGTCAGCTTCAAAAAAGTCGACTTCCGTCTTAAGGTCCCGAAGGCATTTGCTTTGCTCGTGCGAACATATCCTGGCCCAGGCAATAACGCTGATCCAACCTGCTGCGACAAGAGAAAGGATAGCGGCGGTTTTTCCAGGAAAATGGGTTGTGATGGCCCAGATTGCCAGTGCCCCAGATGTGATTCCAACAATCAGCCAGACGAATAGATGGCAAGTGCACGGATCACGATCAGGGACCGGAGGAGAGAACCAAATCCGTTCCCCGATCTCAGTCCGTTCGAATTCTGCGTCATCAAGGTTTGTTTCAATTATCCTGTTCTTGAACTTGACAACGACAATCTTCCTTTCGGGCCGTCCACTGAATGATTCCATTCTTTTTTTCTCGATCACTTCTCCTTTGACCCTCAGAGAACGCAGACGATCAACGAGGCGTTTTTCTTGTAACTGACAAATATTAATTCCCATCTTCCGTCCTCCCCGGTAAAAAACCTCCTGGCAAATCTCTTTTGGCGGCACACTTCCATCTTTCTTTGAGCTGCACCATGGCTTCTCGGTACCCCTCGGCAATGGCCTCCTCGGCCCGATGGAATTCGAGAAAACGAACATCCCCCAGCTTCGGCCGAATCAGCAGATCGGGCGGATCGGTTGCCAATCTTGTTGCGGTGATCTGCACTTCCATAATATTGATTGCAGTCGTCAACACATCAAAGATATTTGGCACGGGGTCCCTTTGCAGCCACTGGCGCACTTGCGATAACGCGGGCGAACCGAATTCGCTGAGCCTGTTGGTCAGATCCTGCGCGATTCTCCATTCTGCGGGCTGGGGCTGAACAACCATACCTGCCACCGATGAATCAACCGGAGCGATGCCGGCGGTACTCCTTTTGTCGATAATGTCATGGTTCAAATCAACAGCGATGACGTAATCCGCTCCCATTTTCCTGACAGCGCTCACCGGCACGGGGTTGACCAGCCCTCCATCCACCAGAAAGCCGCCGTTTTTCCTGACCGGCGTGAAAATGCCCGGAACCGAGATGCTCGCGCGGATTGCCTCTATGAGGTCCCCTTTGTTCAACACGACCTCACGACCCGTGGCCAGGTCGGTGGCAACCGCGCAATAGCGGAGAGGTAATTCTTCAATGTTCATTTCTCGAACATGAGAACGAAAGAAATCGCTGATCTTCTTTCCATCAATGAGTCCCGACCTCGGAAAAGTTACATCCAGGAAGGAAACAATCTGTTTCCAGTCGAGCTGACGGGCAAAATTTTCCAGCACATCCATTTTGCCAAGGGCACATGCGGCCCCTACCAACGAACCAATGCTGGTGCCGGCGACGTACCTGATTTCTATTCCTGCCTCAGCTAGTGCCTGCAATACACCGATATGAGACCATCCCCGTGCGGAGCCGCTACCCAGAGCCAGGCCGATATTTTTCGGAAAACCTGAGCTATCGTCCGACATGTTCACCGCCGTTCTTCTTGAAAAGTTGTCCCCCAGAGTTATCCGTCCCATTCTTGTTCAAAATATCTTGCACGCTTACCTCCATGCCTGACTGTAAACGTCCCGCTCCGCTGGTGACCACTTTGTCATTCTCAACCAAGCCGCCCATCACTTCGGCAAATTGGTCATCCATGGCCCTAATTTCGACCGTTCGCTTATGGGCCTTATTTCCTTCCACCACAAAAACGTAATAGGTGCCGCTGCCGGGGAGGCGTTGCAAGGTTTCACGGGGAACGGCAAGGGACCTTCTTTTCTCTGCCGAAAGCTTCACCCTGGCATACATTCCGTCCACCAACTTCCCGGACGGATTCGGCACCTCGATTCTCATGCGGAAAGTACGCGTCTTTCGGTCCACCAATGGATTGATAACGGTTACTTTCCCTGAATACTCATGTCCCGGGAAGGCGTCTGTCGTGATCAGCGCAACAGTTCCAACGACAATCCGGCCAATGTCTGCTTCCGGCAAATCGACATCCAGGTTCAGAGATGTTTGGTCCACGATTAGCAGAAGTCGGCCGCCGGGAGCGACCGCCTGACCGATTTCCACATTTCTCTCCACGACAGCGCCGCCGATAGGCGATCGGATATCTGCATCCTTGAGATGTTCCAGCGCTGTCTCCAAGGCGGCCTTTGCCTGGTCCCTCTGTGCTCGGGCGTAGAACACCGCTTCCTTGGCGCTTTTAAAGGCCGCTTCTGATGCATCAAAGCGACTTTGCGGAATCACTTTTTCCTTCAGCAGTTCGATTGCGCGTCGGTATTCTTTCTCGGCCTGTTCAAAATGGGCTTCAGCCTGCGGAACTGCTGCTTCCGCAGCTGCTAGCGCCGCCCGGGCCTGCTTGACGCCGAGATCATAGTTTGTTCTGTCCAGTTTTATAACGACCTCACCGGCATTGACGCGCTCACCGATATCAACCAGAACCCGGCTCACCGTTCCTGCCACCTTGGGGCTTAGCGGACTCGTGTCTCGGGCTTTCAAGGTGCCGACGGCGCTGATTTCATCAGCGAATTCGTGCGGGACAACAGATGCGATTGTGACAGGCAACGCCTTGCCCGCCGCGTTCGGATCTTCATCTTTTTGCCATTGCTTCCTGGAAACTTGGACAGCCAAGAACGCAATAACAGCAGCCGCAATAGCAATGGATATATAGACTCCTCTTCGTCTCATTCGGCAGACTCCTTTTCCTTGATATCAGGCGGCTCTATCACCATTACGCCCACCGCTCGATGAAGGGCGGCAAGGGCAACGTTGTAATCAAAAAGAGCCTGTGTGTGATTCGCTTCAGCTCGACTTAAGGCCGTACGAACGTCCAGCACGTCGGTATTTGTGCCTTCTCCTGCCCGGTAGCTGGCTCTTGCCAGGCGGTAAGCCTCCCTGGCTGTCTTCAGTGCACTCTCAGCCGCATCGATATTCTTTTCTGCTTTTCCGAGGTCCAGGAAGGCTTGGCGCACTTCAAGACGAATGCGATCTGTCGTTTTATCTCGCTGGATTTTTACCTGAGCCCGTTGCGATCCCGCCTCTCTGACCTTGGCAGCGGTTTTCCCCCAATTCCAGAGGGGAAACTGCGCCCCTATTCCAACCGTCCAATGCTCTCCGCCTTCCAGATCCCGAAAATCGCCTTCCATATATTCGTAACGCCCTTCCAGGGCAATGGTAGGCAGGTATTCTCCCCTGGCCGCTTTAAGCGCCTGCTCCGCAGCTGCCATTTTGGAATCCATTGCAGACAGTTCGGGACGTTGCGAAAGGGCCAACTCGGTGAGAGACGAAAGATCCGCCCCCGGCCCGGGCGACCGCACCAAGGCTTCCGTCAAACGGACTGATTCTTCAAGGGGCATGCTCAGCAAGTTCTTAAGTGCAGAATATGCCAGGTCGACGGCGTTGTCAGCGCCATTCAGATCTTTGCGGGCATTGGCAAGTTCCGTTCGGGTGCGAAGCAGGTCAATTTCCGGATTCGCCCCTTTCTCCACCAGAATCGCCACGTCATGTTCATGCACATTGAGAAGATCGACGGCCTCCACGGCAACACCTTGAAACGCTTCGGCCAACTGTGCGGTCCGATAAGCGCGTGTAACCTGGAAAACGACTTCCTCTTCAACGGCCCTGTTCTCTTGAGCTTGAGCGTCTCGTGAATACTGGGATGCCTTGCGCGCCGCATTCAATCGCCCTCCCGTGAAAATGGGCTGCCGGATGACGAGCCCCGCCTTGTATTGATCACGATCCATGAAGGTCAATGATTGCGGTCCCATTGCAAAACTCAACTCCTCGTCCAGTCGTGTATAGGAAGCCTCCGCCCCCAAAAATGGGAGCATAGCCGATCTGGCCTTCCCGTGTAAGGCGGATATCGTAATTCTGTTGCAACGCTATTTTCAGGCAATCGCTTAACGAAAGGTGTATATTGCCATCCTTTTCGAGCTTGCGAAGCTCCTCAACGGGAGCAGAGGGACGATTGCCTTCTATTTCCGGCGATTTTTCGGCGATTGCATCGGAATGGCCGTGCAACGGCTCGGCGGCAGCGCTAATAGAAATACAACCCGCTGTCAGCAGCAATCCACCTCCCACCAGAAGCATAACCATGGTGCGAGCTGTTATCCTTAAGGCTTTTTTCATTCGGCCATCACCCCTTTGAGAAACATGTCACTGATCACCGGGGCATTCGCCTTGTATGAATGCCGTTCCGGATCTTCCAGCCAACAGAAGAGAAAAGCGTTGGTGATTCCCTCCAGGGCCACGGCCATATAGTAGGGGTTCAGATCGCGAAGCACGTTTTTGCGAATACCTTTTTCCAGTGTCGAAGCCAGTTGCTCTACCAGTTCGTCATAAAGCTTGCGAATGTCCTGATCGAGACCGGCCTTGATGTTGAAACTCGCACCCCGCGTTTCAGCAAAATAGAGCCGCAACGTGGCAACGTCATCGGCAAAGATCCCCGCTTTAGCGGAAATGTAGTCTTTGAGAATAGTCAGGACGTCACCTTCCCTCGAAAGGACTCCGCTCAGGGTATG
>JAALLQ010000239.1_pt1 | contig 15836 bp, 18 predicted proteins | sample 7245921 | NCBI WGS metagenome assembly JAALLQ01 (sample SAMN13049200, study PRJNA578106) | oil field metagenome | isolation source: filtered produced water from oil reservoir B7 | place: USA:offshore Texas | collected 2016 | reverse complement strand
GAAGGCGTGGCCTGTTTGACGGTCCTGACCATATTGGTGTTTATCGGTGAGCGTCTGTATGCTGCGTTGCAAAATCGCCGTCAGGCACAGTTACATGCCCTTGAGGCCGTTATCATGATGGAAATTTCCCGTGCTGCCCGCGAATATGGCGGCATGGAGGAACACAGTCCGACGTTTTTGCCGATTGTAACCATGGTTCAGCAGATGGCGCAGTCAGAAGCATGGGCCGCCATTCACCAATCCAAGTCACTGCATGAGGCCCGTTGCAATGTGGATCACGCACTTGCTGGGTTGGAAAAAGACCTTGGTCAAAACAGTGTGATCGACTCGCCGTTGATCGCCGCAAGACTCGTTACCGTTATCCGATCACGTGTTCGTGCCTCACGGGAGTACCTTGGGCAATCCTTGCCTTTGGTGCGTGTATAAAAATACCGAAAATCGTCTTAGAACGAACAGGTGTTGCGCATGGGCTCGACCTCTGTGTTTTTTGCATGCCTTATGCCTTAAAAACGCTGGAAATTCCTTGGCTCGAACTACATACGTGCTAAACTCCAAATCGCTCGTTTTGAGCAGATGACGTTAAGTTGCGGACATGAACAAGTTCCGAAATATGATTCTCAGCCTGTTTATGTCAAAACAGGCACGTGAGAAAATGGATGCCTTCCACGCCAGACAGCGGGGTGAACCGCTGGACACTGGCACCTCCCCGTCCACGTCCGTGGAATCGGAGCCCTTACCATTGACTTCGCCGATGCCGACTGTGCTGACCGAAGAAGAACTGGCAAAGGCTGTTGAAGCTGCGGTCACACGTATTGATACGGCGGAAAAACAGGCAGCCATCGTGAACATGCTTCAGGGCCATGCTGAACGCTCAGCTTCTCCTCGCGGGCGTGCCGAGTTGATCAAGAAGGCAATTGCCATTCATAAACAGAAGCAAACGGTTCTGGATGAGCTGGATGACGAGGCACGGAAAAAGTTGTCTGACATGGCAATGCAGGCATTCTTTAGTGATAAGTCTTAGACTTAAGGAGTGGGACAGTGACATTACGAATCATGAAGGGTGTGACGCCGCCATCCTTTGCCGAGTCCTTCGTCAAGAAGAAGACCGTCAAAAATCCGTACGATGTGGATGCGTTGTACGAGGGAGTCATCGCAGGCAACCTGCTCGCCCTTTCGCGATCCATTACGCTGATTGAATCTCAACGCCGCGAGCACCGCGACCTGGCGGACCAACTGTTGACCAAGTTGCTGCCGCATACCGGGAAGTCGATTCGTATCGGCCTGTCTGGTGTGCCTGGCGCAGGCAAGTCGACCTTCACCGAGGCTTTTGGCACCCACGTGACCGAGGATCTGGGCCTGAAAATTGCTGTTTTGGCCATTGACCCATCTAGCCCCAAGACCAAAGGCTCCATTTTGGGTGACAAAACCCGTATGGAAAAACTGGCTGCCAACCCCAACGCATATATTCGCCCGACCCCGTCTGGCACCACGCTTGGTGGTGTTGCGCGTCGTACCCGCGAAGCCATGTTGATCTGCGAAGCTGCCGGTTATGACGTAATCCTCGTTGAAACTGTTGGTGTGGGTCAATCCGAGGTGGCTGTTGCCCGTATGACCGACGTCTTTACCCTTGTTCTGGTTCCCGGTGGTGGCGATGAACTGCAAGGGATCAAGAAAGGCATCGTCGAGCTGGCAGACGTTCTGATCGTCAATAAATGCGATGGTGATTTGCAAAATGCCGGCGATCGTGCCAAGGCGTCTTATCAAAACGCATTGCAGTTGCTGTACCCGTCCACGTCCAAATGGATTCCGCCAGTGTTGAAGGTGTCCTCCATCGAAATGAAGGGTATTGATACGGCGTGGGAAACTTTGCAAGACTTCAAAGAAGTAATGCAAGAAGACGGTACATTTGAAAAACGCCGGATGTCTCAGGCCCGTGACTGGATGTGGGATGAGGTCGGTGATAACCTGATGGAAGCCTTACGCAGCCATCCGGCCGTCAACGCCATGATTGGCGAACTGGAAGGTGAAGTCGCCCACTCACGGGCAACACCGTCTTCTGCAGCTAAGGCAATGATGGACGCTTTTGTCAAAAGCAGTTATCACGGAAGTTAAGCAAAAATGGGTGAACAAAAAGGTATGCAGGCATGACTCAGCGTAACGAAGCATCTGAAGTGCAAATCCTCAAGCGTGAATTGCTTGGGTTATTTGACCACATTCAGAAGATTCGACAGGAAATTGCTTCGATTCGTCGTCCGGGACAATCCGAAGACAAATTTGAGCAAATGAGTGATGAGCTTGATGCCATTGTTACCCACACCGAATCGGCTACCGAAGCCATTATGGAAAATGTTGAAGCCATTTCCGATGTGGTTGCGGAGGTCCGGCAACAGGTTGAAGACGAGTCAATCGCCTCAGCCCTTGCCAAGGTTGATGAACATGCCGGAGAAATTTTTACGGCATGTTCATTTCAGGATATTACTGGGCAGCGCATCACTAAAGTGGTGCGTTCTCTGAAATTCGTTGAGGAGCGAGTCAACTCGCTGATCAATATGTGGGGGCGCGATGCCTTGCTGACCGCCGATGTGGTGGATGATTCCCGTGAAGGGGATGCAGCATTGTTGAACGGTCCACAGTTGGCTGGTGAGGGTGTTTCACAGGATGATGTGGACCGCTTGTTGAGCGGTGTGGATGGCGTGCACAGCCCATCTGAGCCCGCTTCACAAAGCGATATTGATAAGCTCTTCGATTAAGGATTTTCCTGAATTTCGCGCAGGGGACGGGGGACGCTGTTTTTACTTGACGGCGGCAGGATAGGCCTGTAGAACCACGACCTCTTGCAGACGTTACATTTAATTCAAAAGGAATGCTGTCATGGCTCGTCGTTGCGCCATCACGGGTAAAGGTGTCCAAACTGGCAACAATGTCAGTCACGCGAACAACAAAACTCGCCGCCGCTTTTTGCCCAACCTTCAAGTGACCTCGCTGATCAGCGAAGGTCTTGGTGGTGCCGTTCGCCTGCGTTTGAGCGCCAATGGCCTGCGTACCGTTGAACACAACGGTGGCCTGGACGCTTTTCTGATGAGCACACCTGACACTCGCCTGCCGGCTGACGCCCTGCGCGTTAAGCGTCGCCTGAAAAAGGCACTGGCAGCGAAAGAGGGTGCTGCTGCATAATTTCAGGCACGGCTGAAGTAGAAGTACAAGTACACAAACCGGGTTCCGCAAGGAACCCGGTTTTGTTATGCGTATCACGCCATAATTTAAGGTGCTGAAGTTAAGCGTACGTAGGGACCGAGTCCCTACGCCGTCAGTGGCTTCTTATTTTAGCAGATGTAATCAGCGCGCACGGCGTGGGTTTTTTTCTGTGGGTGTTGCGTGGCGTTTTTGCGGCGTTTGCGCGGCTTGTCATCGTCAAGGAACAGATCAGTTAACTGTTGCAACATGATGCCACCTAGTTCTTCTGCATCCACGATGGTGACAGCGCGGCGGTAATAGCGCGTGACATCGTGTCCAATACCAATAGCGGTGAGTTGCACAGGAGATGCGGTTTCGATCCACGCGATTACGTCGCGTAAGTGCTGTTCAAGGTATATTCCCGTATTGGCGGACAGAGTCGAATCGTCAACTGGCGCACCGTCAGAGATGACCATCAGCACCCGGCGTTTCTCCGAACGTTCCAGAAGGCGGCGATGTGCCCATAGCAATGCTTCGCCATCAATGTTTTCTTTCAGGATTCCTTCACGCAGCATTAGGGCCAGCGGTTTCTTCGCCCGGCGATAGGGGGTATCTGCACCCTTAAAGACAATATGGCGCAAATCATTCAAGCGTCCGGGGTTGTCTGGCTTTCCAGCCTTATCCCACGCTTCACGGGATTTGCCACCCTTCCATGCGCGGGTGGTAAAGCCAAGAATTTCCACCTTCACACCGCAGCGTTCCAAAGTCCTTGCCAAGATGTCAGCACTTAGGGCAGCAACGGTAATCGGGCGACCCCGCATAGAACCAGAGTTGTCGATTAACAGGGTGACTACCGTGTCCCGGAAGTCGGTTTCCCGTTCAATCTTGAACGACAGGCTGTGGGTCGGGGCGGCAACAATGCGAGCAAGGCGGCTGGCGTCCAGAATGCCTTCCTCCTGATCAAACTCCCATGAGCGGAGCTGGCGGGCCTGTAGGCGGCGTTGCAGGCGGTTTGCGAGCCGCGCAATGACCCCTTGGAGCGGAGTCAGTTGGCGGTCCAGCATTTGGCGCAGGCGGTTCAGTTCAATGTCATCCGCCAATTCACTGGCAGAGATCACCTCATCAAACGCGGTTGTATAGGCGTGGTAGGTCAAGGCTTGATTCGGCGGGGCAAAAGGATCATTGCGGCGTTCTGCATCCGCAGGGCCACCGGCCTCTTCCGCGCCGTCGAAATCCATATCAAAGCAATCGTCGCCTTCCTCAATGGAGGATGTGCCCTCTGCCGCCGTGTCCTCAGCGGCAGCGGAGGCGGCCTCCATTTGCGAATCCCCTTCCTCACCTTGGCCTTGCTGAGTATCCGGGGTGTCACTGTCTTCAGTGCTGTCGTCACTGTTGCCGGAGGCTGTATCGTCCTCGGTTGGGGGGGGGCAGGTCCGGCTCAATATCAAGGGACTGCAACAGGCCACGGGCGTGTCGGGCGAAGCTCTCCTGATCCAGAAGAGCATCAGCCATTTGGTTCAGGTTTTGTTTGTCCTCTGTAGAGGCCGAAGCCTCCCACAAGGCTGCAACTGTTGCGACGGTATCCGGCACCTGATTGCCAAGGAATTTACGCATGGCGGCGCAGTGGATGGCTTCGGGTAAAGGGACAGCATCAATGGAAGTACAGGTGTGAAGCCCTTGCGCTCGTACAGAGGCATCCAATGTGGCGCTGATGTTGGTATGAACGCCGGTTAGACGTTTGGCACCGATGGCCTTGGTTCTGGCGGTTTCCAATGCATCAAAAATACGGACAGCTTCGACACCGACCGGGGCATAGCGGCGGTGGACGGCAGCGTTGTGAAACCGCACTTTCAGTGCCATAGAGTCAGCAATACCCCGCAGTTGTGGGATTTCTGCAGGGTCAAAGCCCGGCTTTGGCGCGGGCAGAGTAACGTGCTCTGGCGTTGCCGATGCCGCACCGGGGGAAAAGCTCACGTCCACACTGGTTTGTCCTGCCAGTGCCCGGACACAGCTCGCCGTTGCCCGTTTGAAAGTTTCTACGGTATCTGTCTCGTCGCCGTTGTGATGGGACGCTGCCATATTTGTTCTCCGCCAACGGGGGACGATTAGCGATTCAGGCCGAGCGTGGGGACGCCATGTGCTGCTTCAGGCAAATCCTCACCGAAACAGCGTTGATAGTATTCGGCGACCAGCGGGCGTTCGGTTTCATCACATTTGTTCAGGAACGTCAGGCGGAAGGCCAAGGCAATGTCCCCGCCGAAAATCTCCGCATTTTCTGCCCATGTGAGGACGGTTCGCGGGCTCATCACCGTGGATACATCACCGTTGATGAAACCGGATCGGGTCAACCCGGCGACGGCAACCATGTTGCTGAGGGTCGTGCGACCGGATTCTGAATCATAGGCGGAGAGCTTGCCCAAGACGATATCTGTTTCCCGTTCCGGTTCCAGATAGTTCAAGGTGGCAACAATGTTCCAGCGGTCCATTTGCCCTTGGTTGATTTGTTGTGTGCCATGGTAAAGGCCGGTGGCATCACCAAGGCCCACTGTGTTGGATGTGGCAAACAGTCGGAAGCAGGCATGGGGATGGATGACCGTATTCTGATCCAGCAGAGTCAGTCGCCCTTCGACTTCCAATACGCGTTGAATGACAAACATGACGTCCGGGCGACCCGCATCATATTCGTCAAAAACCAGTGCAACAGGGCGTTGCAAGGCCCACGGCAGAATGCCTTCACGATATTCGGTGATTTGTTTGCCATCGCGCAGGACGATAGCGTCTTTGCCGATCAGATCAATACGGGACACATGGCTGTCCAGATTGACCCGGATGCATGGCCAGTTCAGGCGAGCAGCCACTTGCTCGATGTGCGTGGATTTCCCCGTGCCGTGGTAGCCCTGAATCATTACGCGACGGTTATAAGCAAATCCGGCAAGGATCGCCAATGTCGTTGTCGGATCAAAGCTATAGGATGGGTCGATTTCCGGGACATGCTCCGTCCGTGTGCGAAATGCCGGAACCATTAGGTCACTGTCAACGTTGAAGACGTCTCGCACCGAAACGGTGGTGTCCGGTTGTGCCATGGTCAGGGTGTCGGTGGTTTCAGGGCTATTCGACATTTCTGTGTACTTCGCGTTAGAGGACGGGAAACGAATTCGGATCAGGGGGTAGTTGGCTACCCATTAGCATCCAGAACTTTCAAAAGGATTGTATACGCTTCGTTGATGGTTTTCAGTTTTTCTTCTGCGGCTTTGTCGCCACCATGACGGTCCGGGTGATGTTCTTTGACCAGAGCATGGTAACGCAGCTTTAATCCTTGCCGTGTTAATGGATGATCAAGGTCAAGAATCTGCATGGCATAAGCCGGGGTTCCGGGCTTTGCTTCCGGTCGGGATTGGGCGTTGCCCTGATGTTTTTCATCAGAAAAAACATTGAATGGATCGTTGACCTTGGCTTTGCGTTCATAAAAAGCTCGGGCGGTTGCAGCATCTTTTTCCCCAAGTTTCCATGTGGGGCGTTGCCAGACCGTATCCTGGCGTTTTTCCAGCTCAATTTCGGCTTGTGACATGCCTTCGTAGTAATTCCACGATTTGTTGTGTTCGCGCACATGGTCAAGGCACAGCCACATATAGTCCCGCAGGGACCGGTCCCGGGGCGCACGGTATACGCCGGGGTTTTGACAGCCCGGGTGTTCACATGCAGTTGCATGTTCGGAGGAACGGTCTCCCATATACTGTTTACTGCGGCGGGTGGTTCGAGAATATTTCATGGGCTCACTATGGTGATTTGCCGTGTCGGACGCAAGCGTATCGAGTCGAGGGGTTAACTCTAGGTGGTTTTGGTTTCTGAAGCGTGACCATTGCAGGTAGCAGTGTGATTTAGTTCACATTTTTTCCATGTCGCTTCTTGAAGCCTATAATTGCAATGTATAGGTTAGTCTAAGGAAAATTAAACATCCTATAAGTTCCAAAAGGATGATTTTCCACATTTTTGCGACAATCTAAGCACGTTGATGTAAAACTTACCTAACTAAATGGTTGCATCGTGAGTGTGGATTATGATTATCTACATTCGTGATAACAAAAAATGAATGCACAAAAAAATGAACACGCTTTTGAACCGAAACGTTACCGTAAACGGTCGTCGCACAAGTATGCGACTTGAACAGGAGATGTGGGACGCGCTTCAGGAAATTTGCCGCCGTGAAGGTATGACGGTGCATGAAGTTTGCTCCATGATTGATGATCGGCGCGGTGCCTCCAGCCTGACCGCATCGACCCGCGTTTTCATTCTGATGTATTTCCGTACGGCGGCTGCGGTACAACCGCAACCAACCGTTGGTTCTACACAGGGGCTTGCGCGTCAACTGATCGACCGTTTCCAACAGTCCAATACGTCTGTCAATGACGTTGCGGGGCGGGCTTAGGGCTTCGGCCCTAAGTTTCCTTCGGCTCTGCCGGGCCTACAGGATTAGTCGACGTCGCAAAATCTGGCCATTTGCGGCGAACAACAGGGCTTTCCGAACGGAAGGCATAACACGAGTCCAGCAACGGCGGACGCTGTTTCCGACCGTCAATCTTTTCCTGTTCTTCACGCTCTGCTTTGCGGACCTCATACATGGTCTGAAACGCGGTGCTTCCCACTTCCAGCAGCAATTCCATGATATGTGTGCAGCCTATGCAGCCGCCAATACGGCGGCGGGCTTCGGTCATGAAGCCCTTTTCAATGGTTAGACCCGCAAGTTTTTCGGTCAGGTGATTGACGTCCCGGCACTCTGGGTACGGTGTGTGGTCCATGCTGGATATGGCGGCAACAATGGTGGCGTTGCGATCACAGGTCAGGCGCAGGCTCATTCCATGCAGGGGAATTCCAGCGGGCAGGGTGCTGTCACCTTCGAAATAATTATCGGCCTTTACATCAATAAAGGAGCCTTCAATATCCCAAAGGCCATCTGTGCGCAGGAAGCCGTTACATTTGATTTTACGGGTGTGCACCAGACGCCGGGGAACAGGGCGTGGCAGAGGCATGGGTCATCCATGGGTAGCAAGTTGGGTGTGCGGGAAAAACGACACCCCCTCTTGGTCGAAGAGGGGGTGTAATGGTGAAAAAAGCGACTTAGGTAATCGGCGCGCCGAAAATAATCGCATCTTGTGCCATCAAGTCCCGTTTCAGTTCTTCGTGCAGGGCAACCATCATGTCTCGGGCAGAGATCATCCCGATTGCAGATTTCCCATCCATTACCGGAACGTGGCGGAAACCATGGGTGCGCATTTCATTCAACGCGGTGGTCAGGGATTCGGTTTTGGCAATGGTGACCGGGTCTTTGGTCATGACATCGGTCACGGTCAGCGTCGATGCGTCCTTGCCGGCAGCCAACACACGGAAAACCAGATCGCGTTCGGTCAGAATTCCCTTTAGTTGACCGTCATCGACAATGGTCACGGCACCAATGTTGTTGTCGGCCATGAATGCTGCCGCGTCCTTTACAGATGATGTGGACGGCAAAGTGTGAAAAGTACGATCAGCGATTACGCTGTCGATGGAACGGGGCATTGTACGGTCTCCTTCATTTTGAAAACGTACGTCTGAAACAAAATTGGCCGGACGGTCAATCGGGCAAGGCGAGTATAGCACGGGGGGAATCTTCCCCGCACCCTGTGATTGCTATGAAAAGCAGGGAAATGCTTCTGCGTCAACGATCCTCGTCATCTGATGGGATAATCCGAATCGAAACCAGTCGGTTTTGCTGGCGGCGCAGAACCTCAAAACGGAAACCATGAAAGCGAAATATCTTGCCGGGTTCCGGTATGCGCTCACTTTCATGAATGACCAGTCCAGCAATGGTTGTAGCGGCATCATCCGGAAGAGACCAGTCAAATTCCCGATTCAAGTCACGAATCGTGACGTCACCGGCAACAATCAGGGAACCATCTGCCTGTACGCGCACGCCGGAAATGACGATGTCATGCTCATCATCGATTTCGCCGACGATTTCTTCAAGAATGTCTTCCAGCGTTACAATGCCGTGCAATGATCCGTATTCGTCCACGACGATGGCAAAATGCTCGCGCCGTGTTCGGAAGGACTGAAGCTGATCCAAAAGGGATGTGGTGTCCGGAATGAACCACGGTGCTGAAGCAATCAGGCTGATATCCACTTGGGACAAGTCACCGCGTTGCGCTTGAATGGCGCGGAATAGCTCTTTGGTGTGCAGAATGCCGACAATATTGTCGCTGTTTCCCTGATAAAGGGGGAGGCGAGTGAACGGACTGTCCAAGGATTGCTGAAGCAAGTCGGCAATCGGCATATCCATGTCCAATGTAACGACATTGCTGCGGTGGGTCATGATTTCGCCCACCTCCACGTCTGCCAGATCAAGAATGCTGCGCAGCATGGCTCGCTCCTGACGGACCTCTTCCTGTTCCTCCGTATGGATTTCGATGGCACCTCGCAATTCTGCCATATTTTCCGCAAGGGACTTTTCGGTTTCTCGCACGCCGAATAAGCGCAAGATCAGGCTGATCAGGGCATTAAGCGCAACCATGATCGGGGCCAATATAAACATCAGAAACCGCATGGTCGGGGCAACTGCCAACGCCATGCTGTCCGGGTTGCGAATGGCATAGGTCTTCGGCAGAATTTCCGAGAAGATCAGGACCAGTAACGTCATGCCCAAAGTTGCATAGGCAATTCCGGCTTCACCGAACCATGTAATCAACACACTGGTTGCTAATGCGGAGGCCAAAATATTCACCGCATTGTTGCCGAGTAAGATCGTACCGATCAGTCGGTCCCGTTTGCGGTCCATTTCATTGACCAGTGCCGCACGACTGTCGCCTTGTTTTTCACGTTCCCGCATCCATGGCCGTGAGGCCGCAGTCAATGCGGTCTCGGAACCGGAGAAAAATCCAGACAAGACCAAAAGTACGACAATGGCAATGATCGTAAAAACCATGGCTTAGGCGTCCTCGTTCAACGCTTGCGCCAGTGCCGCGCGCACGTGGTCGGCTTCGACCTCACGGGTGAGGAAGCTGTCCCCGATATCCTTGGCAAGAACAAAGGTAATGCGCCCATCGGCAACTTTTTTGTCACCCTGCATGGCATCCCACAGGGCATCGACTGTAAAGTCGGCATCAATTTCTTTCGGAGAGGTCGGTAGGCCGAGGCTGGAAAGGTGAGCCCGGACACGGTTCGCGCATCCCTGAGGACACAGTCCCAAATTTTCCGAAAGCCGGAAGGCAATACACATGCCGATGGCGACTGCCTCGCCATGGACCAATGTGTCGCCGTATCCGCACAGGGTTTCAAACGCATGACCGAATGTATGCCCCAGATTTAGCAGAGCGCGTACGTCGCTTTCGGTTTCATCACGGGCGACGATATCGGCCTTGGCGCGGCAGCTTTCTGCGATGGCATAGGTGCGGGCCGCAACTGTGGCGTCACGGTCATGATCAGGGCTGCCAATAACCGCAGTGCCGTTGTCTTGTAGCCAGTGCCAAAAATTCGGACGATCAATCAGGCCGTATTTGGCGACCTCTGCGTACCCGGCGCGCAGTTCACGCAGGGGCAGGGTATCCAGAGTATCGGTATCCGCCAGAACCATGCGCGGTTGGTGGAAACTACCGATCAGGTTTTTGCCTTGGCGTGTGTCTACGCCAGTTTTGCCACCAACAGAGCTATCCACCTGCGCCAATAATGAGGTTGGGATTTGAATGAAATTAATCCCACGCAAGACAATGGCAGCGGCAAATCCGGCAAGATCGCCGACCACGCCGCCGCCCAAGGCAATGATTGTTGTCTTGCGCTCAACCCGAGCATCCAGCAGCGCGTTCAAGACCCGATCCAAAGTGGCAAAAGTTTTGGAGGCTTCGCCCGGCGGGATCAATGTTACGGCGTGGGCAATCCCCGCTTGGTCAAGGGAGGCTTGCAGCGGGGCAAGGTAATGGGCCGCAACATGATCATCGCTGATGATATGCACGCGGGGCTGTTTCAGTACCGGGGCAATCAGATCTCCGGCGCGGGCAATCAAACCTGGGCCGATATGAATTGGATAGCTACGGTCCGCAAGAGATACGGTAACGGTCGTCGGTGTCGAAGACATGTAAATCAGGCTCGGTTGGCGGTGGTTTTTAAAAGCACGGTCTGCCAATGGGCATCAATGGCATTGATCACCCGTTTGGTGGTGATATCGGATGGCTCGTCGTGAGTGTCCATCACCACATGCGATTGCGCGTAAATCGGATACCGTTTTTCCATTAGGTCAGACAGAATTGCGCGGGAGTCCCCGGTCATCAGCAAGGGGCGCGTAGATCGGCCTTTGGTCCGGTAGACCAATAGGTCAAGATCAGCCCGCAACCAGACACACACGGCCCGCTCCAGCAGTAAGCTACGAGTTTCATCATTGATGAATGCGCCGCCGCCCGTTGCCATGACCATGGGTGGGCCTTCGATCAGGCGTTGAATGACTTTTCGCTCGCCCTCGCGGAAGGCGGCTTCGCCCATTTCCTCGAAAATATCGCTAATGCTGCACCCGGCAGCAATTTCCACCTCGGTATCGGAGTCGACGAAGGGCCGATTAAGGGCCGTCGCCAGTTTGCGTCCGATGTGACTTTTCCCAGCCCCCATCAGGCCGACAAGGGCAATGGTTTTCGGGATGTTGGCAACGCGGGATGTATCAAACTCTTTCATCTGCGTGGTTTCTGCCTCCAAGGTGCGGTTTTGCCAGATGGCGCGTTGAATGCGGGGCGGTGTCAGTCTAAACTGCGCTCCGCATATGTAAATGTAGCGGAAAATCCAGAGTTGTCACGCGCTGTTACGTGGGGAGGCGTTGCCGATCCGGGACACGACAGTTAAATATGGGGCAACTTGCGTACAAATATTATCATTCCGTGTTGAAGGAGACCGCAGCCGTGAAATTCTTAACCAAACTGATTCTGGTATCCTGTTTGCTCGCCGTGATCGGCGGGGGCTTTTTCTTGGCGACGTGGGATATGCCTGCACCGGATCGTCAGGTAGAGAAAGTTGTGCCGGCAGAGCGGTATAACGGCTGATCATAATTCGGGCCGGACTACGGGCAATTGACATAAGTATGTGGGGGTACAGGGGATGGTGCGTCGGTTTCGTTTTGGAATGGCAGGGGCCGCCCTGTTGGCAGGGGTTTCGGTTCATGCCGTGGCTATGGCGCAGGATGCTGCCCCGCCGTTGTTGATTGTGCCCGGATTGTCACAGGGGCAGCAACAGCCTGCCTTGCGTCCGGCGGTGCAATCCCGGCCCCAGTTCCAAATTCCAACCACATTGCCTGCGACCTTGGCTGAAGATCGTGCTCCCTCTGGCATTTCTGTTGGCAGCCTGGCGGATGTCAGCCCGGAGGCCGTTGGCCTGTTGCCCCGTGATCCGTCTAAGCCGTGGCAGCGGGATCTGGGTGCCAGCCTATGGTATGGCGCGACACAGGACGATGTTCTGCGTCAGGTCGTTGTCTTGCCGGGGGCTTCATCTTCGCCGGCGGTGCGTGATTTGGTTCGGCAAATTCTTTTGACGGCAGCGGTGCCGTCCCTGCGTTCGGAACAGGCTCCGGCTCCTGGTGTGCTGACAGCGGCGCGAATGGATAAGCTGTTGGAAGCTGGACTGGCGGATGATGCCCTGCGGTTGGCGAAAATTCTGCCGCAAGATGTGGTGACCGAATCCGTGTCATTGGCCCGTATGCGCGCCCTGTGGATGACAGGTGATATTAAATCCGCCTGTGCTGAGGTCGAGGCAGGGGCAGAGCAATACGCAACCCCAATCTGGATCAAAATGCGCACGGCCTGCGCTGCGATTGAGGGTAATCTCGATAAGGCCCAGTTGTCGCTGGCACTGTTGGACGAGTTGCAAGCCATTGATGAGGGGTTTTCTCCCATTGCTGACCGTATCCTTGGCAAGAATTTGTCTTTGGCAGAGCTGCCGAAAACCATGGATATGGCAGAGGTTGCGGCGTTCGTTGCCATGGGTGGAAAACTGCCGGAAGATCTTCCGCTGCTGGACAAACCGTGGTTGGTGCGATTTGCCATTCCGGCGACCGGACCTATCAGTGACGGTCATCTGGCGGTTATGGAATTTGGCCTGCGCCGGGGCATTCTGACGCGTGCCGACGCGGAAGCGATTTATGATCGGGTCAAATTGTCCAAGGCAGAAATCAAGGATGCCGATAACCTGACAGCAGTCGGTGATACGCCCCGGCAACGCCTAGCCTATTATCGTGCGTTTCTGAAGGCTGCACCGAAGGCCGAGAGCACATCTTCTGAATCTGCGGGGCAAACATCACCGCAGTCTGCGCAGGTCTCTGCGGTTCAGGTGGAAATCATTGCCAAGCTGTTGCAGGCTGCGCGCTTGGACCCACAGGATCAGGCCGTGCTGGCGGTTTTGTTGCGAGATCCCTTGGCGCAAATGGCGCAGTCGCCATTGGCAGCGTGGCTGGCAGATGACGCCTTGCGGTTGGCTTTATGGTCCGGCGACTGGGAAACGGCGCGAAGCTGGATGGCTTTGGCAAAGCAAAACAGTGGGGCATCCAAAGATGCACGACGGGCCATTGAAAGCCTGACACCGTTAATGGTGTTGGCTGATGCCGCGCAAACTGTGGAAATGCGGGGTGCGGCTCCGTTGCCGCCGATGGTGACAACGTGGGCAGCGGCACAGCAGGCCCGCGGCTTGAAGCCTGATCAAATCGCCCAAATGCGAGACCGCCTGTTCGGATTGTATCGGGTGTTTTCCATGGCGGTTGACCCGCAGGATTGGCGGACGGCAGCCACAGCCAATGTGCAACCATATCCGGTGTTGACGGCGTCTCCGGTCGCGGTGGCTGCGGCGCGTGATGCTGCGGTATTGGGTGCCCGAGGCTTGGCTCTGTCCGGTGTTGCCCATCAGATGGGTGATCTGGTTCGAGCCGGAGGCGCATCGGCTTCCCCTATCGCGGTGGAGCAATTGGTCGGCGTGCTGTTACAGGCTGGGGCAGTGGATTGGGCTAAGCGGATTGCGGTGGAAAGCATGCTCGCCGCCGGAGCGTAAGGAGCGCAGGAATGCGGCGCGACCTGCCACGGGATATCGAACGGTTTTTGGATATGATGGCGGCCGAATTGGGCGCCTCTCTCCATACACTTGATGCCTATGGTCGCGATTTGCTGCATGCGTCCGCGTTTCTGAAACAACGTGGGGTCTCCCTGCGGCAGGCGTCTCGTAAGGATTTGCAAGCATACTTACGGTGGTTGGGTCAGCAAAGCTACGCGGCGCGGACACAGGCCCGACGGTTGTCGGCCTTGCGCCAGTATTTCCGGTTTTTACAGGTGGATGGTGATCGGGATGACAACCCGGCTCGGTTGCTGGACAGCCCGCGCCTTGGTCGTCCTTTGCCGAAATATCTGACAGAAGATGAAATTTCACGCCTGTTGCAGGCCGCTCGTGAGACCACGGATTTTGCCGGGTTGCGCATGTTGACCTTGCTTGAGATTGCCTATGCAACTGGGCTTCGGGTGTCCGAGTTGGTCGGTTTGCCGTTCTCCGCCATTTCCCGTTCGCCGGAAATCCTGACGGTTATGGGGAAAGGGCGTAAGGAACGGGCTGTCCCGCTTACGCAGGCGGCTATGGATGCCATTATGGGGTATCTGCCATTGCGGGCGCAAGCGGTGCGTTCCATGCGTGGTGCAGGCAAATGGGCATTCCCGACACCGGGACGATCCGGGCATGTGTCGCGGCAGGCTTTCTATGCCGCACTGCAACGGTTGGCGATCCATGCGGGTGTTGCGCCGCATAAGGTCTCCCCACACGTTTTGCGGCACTCCTTTGCCACCCATCTTTTGGCCCACGGCGCGGATTTGCGCTCGGTGCAAAGCATGTTGGGCCACAGTGATATCGCAACCACGCAAATTTATACCCACGTTCAGGAAGAACGTTTGCGGTCAGTGGTCGAAAGCTCACACCCGTTGGCGGGATTGAACTTGGATCTGGATTTGTAGCCGGATTGGGTTAGCGCAGGTCAATACCCAAAAGATCAGATGCCGCCGACAAGGCAATCACTTGCAATTCGTCGGGCTTGAAATCCTCGGGCGACATACAGCCTTCCAACCATAGTCCGTCGATCAAGGCATTGATCTTGATGGCATAATGACGAGCATCCTGATCGCTGATGTCCCGCCCCGTGGCGCGGATCGCTGCCGCAATCAATGGCTGGAACTGCCCCGTCGTTTCCAAATATCCATGGCGACGGATGTCTGCCATTTCTGGGTCGCTGTAGGTTAAAGGCAGGAAGTTGGCCCAAAGCAACAGAGAATCCGGGGCAACCACCGGCGGCGACATATTGGCGATGATATAGGTTCGCAAACGATCGGCTGCCGGGGCATTATCCATGCCAGCAATGGCATTGGATGTGTAGGAAAAGGTCTTGTCCAACAGTTTGATGTACGCTGCGCGGATAATTTCGGCCTTGTTGGAAAAATAAAACCGAATCAGTCCATTCGTGACCCCGGCATACTCGGCGATTTTGCGAACCGTCGTTTTGTGCATGCCCTCACGTGCGATACAGGTCAGGGTCGCTTCGACAAGTTCTGTCTCACGGGTATTGCTTTTGTGGCGGGTCACCATGGTCGGGTCCTAAACGGTTCTATAGATCGGATTGGTCAGGCAGGTTGGCCCAC
>JAALLQ010000238.1_pt1 | contig 15852 bp, 11 predicted proteins | sample 7245921 | NCBI WGS metagenome assembly JAALLQ01 (sample SAMN13049200, study PRJNA578106) | oil field metagenome | isolation source: filtered produced water from oil reservoir B7 | place: USA:offshore Texas | collected 2016 | reverse complement strand
ACATTGCGGTTGAAGTCGAGCTGATTGCTCCGATCGCTATGGACGAAGGTCTGCGCTTCGCTATCCGCGAAGGCGGTCGTACCGTTGGTGCAGGCGTCGTCGCCAGCATTGTCGAATAAGACTAAGTTAAGCTTTTCCGCAGATTAAAAAAAATCTGCGGAAAAGGCTTGATCTATCTGGGCGAGGAGGCTAATCTCTCGCGCCTTCGGGGGAAGTTCTTCCTTCGAAAATTACGCTAGGCTTTAGGGGTGTAGCTCAATTGGTAGAGCACCGGTCTCCAAAACCGGGGGTTGCGGGTTCGATTCCTGCCGCCCCTGCCAGCGTAGAGATTTGTTAAGTATATACTCATTGTGACGTCGGTGCGCCCGACAGGCTAATTGTTATGGCTTTGGGTGTGGCGCAAAAAACCAAGTTTGGAAGTGGTGTATGGCTAAGACCTCTCCTGGTCAGTTTATCCGTCAGGTTCGTCAGGAGCTGGCGAAGGTTGTCTGGCCCAGCCGTAAAGAGACGATGCTGTCGACGTTGATGGTCATGATTATGGCTGTTCTTGCGGCAATTTTTCTGTTTCTGGTGGATACGATTTTCTCGTTCGGCGTTCGGACGATTCTCGGTCTGGGAGGATAACGGATATGAAAGCCCGCTGGTACGTCGTTCACGTGCATTCCGGTTTTGAGAAGAAGGTTGCTCAGTCCATTCGGGAGCAAATCCTGCAAAAGGGTATGTCCGAGCAATTTGAAGAAGTTCTGGTCCCGACAGAAGAGGTCGTGGAAGTTCGCCGTGGTTCTAAAGTGAACGCAGAACGCAAATTCTTCCCAGGCTATGTTTTGGTTAAAATGGTTCTGACTGATGAAAGCTGGCACCTTGTCAAGAATACGGCAAAGGTAACCGACTTCCTTGGTGCAAAAGGACGCCCGTCACCGATTACTGAGACTGAAGCCCAACGCATTATGACGCAAGTGCAAGAGGGCGTTGATCGTCCGAAGCCGTCTGTTGTGTTTGAGGTTGGCGAACAAATTCGTGTATGCGATGGTCCGTTCTCCAGCTTTAATGGTGTCGTGGAAGAGGTCGACGAAGAAAAGAGCCGCCTTAAAGTGTCGGTATCTATCTTTGGTCGTTCGACTCCTGTTGAACTTGAGTACGCTCAGGTCGAAAAAGTTTAGGTTTCTCCTGCTTTTATGCGGGATGTAAATCTGCGGAAGGCCTGGCCAGGGCCAGACCGCAGTCCATCTATGACGATCAACTGTGATCGTTACATTGAGAGTGAGACACATGGCAAAGAAAATTGAGGGCTATATTAAGCTCCAGGTGCCGGCTGGCAAAGCCAACCCGTCACCGCCGATTGGTCCTGCATTGGGTCAACGCGGCTTGAATATTATGGAATTCTGTAAGGCGTTCAATGCGCAAACTCAGAACATGGAACCGGGTATGCCGATTCCGGTTGTGATTACCGCGTATTCTGATCGTACCTTTACTTTCATCACCAAACTGCCGCCGATGAGCTATCTGGTGAAGAAAGCAGCAGGACTGCAAAAAGGTGGTCAAACTCCGGGTCTGTCTGTTGCGGGTTCTATTACCGAAGCACAGGTTCGTGAAATTGCTGAATCCAAAATGCCTGATCTGAACTGCCACACTGTGGAAGCTGCTATGGATATGGTGCGGGGTTCCGCGCGGTCCATGGGCCTGGAAGTGAAGGAATAAGGGCATGGCGAAAGTTGCAAAGCGTATGGCGGCTGCTTACGAAGGCATTGACCGCAACAAACTGTACCCGTTGGCTGAAGCTGTTGCTTTGGTTAAGGGTGCCGCAAAAGCAAAATTCGATGAGTCCATCGAAATCGCTTTGAACCTTGGCGTTGATCCGCGTCACGCTGACCAAATGGTCCGTGGTGTTGTGGCTCTGCCGCACGGAACGGGGAAGACCGTTCGCGTTGCAGTGTTTGCCCGTGGCCCGAAAGCTGATGAAGCAAAAGAAGCCGGTGCAGATATTGTTGGTGCGGAAGACCTGATGGAACAAATCCAAGCCGGTAACATGGACTTTGACCGTTGTATCGCAACCCCGGATATGATGGGTGTTGTTGGTCGTCTGGGTAAAGTTCTTGGCCCGCGTGGTTTGATGCCGAACCCGAAACTGGGCACTGTAACCATGAACGTTGCGGATGCGGTGCAAGCTGCTAAAGCCGGTCAGGTTCAGTTCCGTGTTGAAAAAGCTGGTATTGTCCATGCTGGTGTTGGTCGTGCTTCCTTCACTGAAGCACAAATCGCTGAAAACATTAAAGCTTTCACCGATGCAATCAACAAAGCCAAGCCGTCTGGTGCTAAGGGCGTTTACCTGAAGAAAATTGCTATTTCTTCGACCATGGGCCCGGGCGTTAAGCTCGAGATTGCCAGCGTCGTGGAATAAGAGTTTGACGTGAGCCGGGTTGCCCCTTTGGGGCGGCTCGGTTCCCGTTATCTTGGGGCCTTTGGCCTCATAAATATCTGTCCGAGACCGTAGGGATCGGCCTTTTGCTTGCAAAAGTCTGGTTTAAAGTCCTACGCAGACGGGAGTGAAGAGTTTCTCGGGGTGACCCGAAGGCTTGAGCTTTCGAGGGCAGGTTCGTTGATCCCAAGGGGTTTTTAGACTTGCGGGATCTCAGTTCAAATGTCCTTAGACATTTGGGCTTAGAAAGCGGAGACGAAAGTGAACCGACAAGAGAAAGCAGAACTCGTTCAGTCTATGAACGCTCTGTTCAACGAAGTCGAACTCGTCGTCGTCACCCAATACAAAGGGTTGACTGTCGCCGAAATGTCCGAACTTCGCGGAAAAGTGCGTGAAGCTGGTGCGCAGTTCAAAGTGACTAAAAATCGGCTTACGCGTCTCGCCTTGGCGGAAACCAAATTCGAAGGCATCAGCGACTTGTTCGTTGGTCCGACTGCTGTATCGACTTCTGTCGATCCGGTTGCGGCTGCTAAAAGTGTCGTCGAATTTGCGAAAAGCAACGAAAAACTGGTGATTGTTGGTGGTTCTCTGGGTGCCACGGTTTTGGATGAAGCTGGCGTTATAGCCCTTGCTTCCATGCCGTCTCTCGACGAGCTGCGCGGCAAACTCATCGGTCTGTTGCAAGCTCCGGCTACGAAAGTGGCTGGTGTTGCTCAGGCACCGGCAGGCCAACTGGCTCGTCTGTTGTCTGCGTATTCCGAAGGCGCCGCAGCGTAACGCGATTGTTCAAATACTAAGTAAAGTTCAAGCCTGATTGAAGGAGTCAATAAAATGGCTGATTTGGAAAAGCTGGTCGAAGACCTGTCCGCTCTGACCGTTATGGAAGCTGCCGAACTGGCAAAACTTCTTGAAGACAAATGGGGCGTTTCTGCTGCTGCTCCGGTTGCAGTTGCTGCTGCTCCGGTTGCAGTTGCTGCTGCTCCGGGTGCTGCTGGTGGCGAAGCCGCTGCAGAACAAACCGAATTTGATGTGATCCTGGCTTCTGCTGGTGACAAGAAAATCAACGTCATCAAAGAAGTCCGCAGCATCACCGGTCTGGGTCTGAAAGAAGCCAAAGAACTGGTTGAAGGCGCACCGAAACCGGTTAAAGAAGGCGTCGACAAAGCTGAAGCTGAAGAGCTGAAGAAAAAGCTCGAAGAAGCTGGTGCAACTGTCGAACTGAAGTAAATCGCGCTTGTGATTTATTTTCACACTCGGGTCGTTCTGCAACATCCATGCGATGTGTGCGGGGCGGCCCTCGTGTGCTTCCCGCTTTGCTAATATTTGGTTGAGCGGAGTCCAGTTTTCCTGCATTTTTAAGGACTGGACAGGTTGTGGGTCTGGGTTAAGGCCATGCCGAGTATGTATTACGGTCATGACTTGCCCTTTTCAGGTTGGAACGCATGGTGCGTTTCAATTTTTTCATCCAAGTGATGTGCATAAGGAGCAGCGATGTCGGGCTCTCTGACGGGATGTAAACGGGTACGCCGCAGCTTTGGTCGAATTCCGTCCGTGGCGACCATGCCAAACCTGATTGAGGTTCAAAAGAACTCCTATGACCAATTCTTGCAGATTGGTACGCCCCAAGAACAGCGTACTGACAGTGGTCTGCAAGAAGTCTTTAAGTCGGTTTTTCCGATTAATGACTTTACGGGCCGGGGTGAACTGGAATTCGTCGGCTATGAGCTGGAAACGCCTAAATATGATGTTGATGAGTGTCAGCAACGTGGCATTACGTATGCCGCTCCACTGAAAGTGACGTTGCGTCTTGTCGTTTGGGACATTGACGAAGATACTGGCGCACGCTCCATCCGTGATATTAAGGAACAGGATGTGTACATGGGCGACATGCCCCTGATGACATCCAAGGGTACGTTTATCATCAACGGGACTGAACGCGTTATTGTCTCCCAGATGCATCGTAGCCCGGGTGTGTTCTTTGATCATGACAAAGGTAAAACGCACTCCTCTGGTAAATATTTATTCTCTGCACGTGTTATCCCTTACCGCGGGTCTTGGCTTGATTTTGAATTCGACGCCAAAGATTTGGTGTATGTACGTATTGACCGTCGCCGCAAACTGCCGGTAACGACCCTTTTGTACGCTTTGGATTCCGCTGCAACGGCTGATCGCCGTAAAGCCCTTGCTGAAGATGGTAAGACGCTGGACCCGGCTGAAGCTCAGGGTATGAGCTCCGAAGAAATTCTGGGTACTTTCTTTGAACGTGTTGTATTTGCTCGCGATACTGAAGGCTGGACAACTCCGTTTGATCCGGCTTCCTTGCGTGGAGTGAAGCTGTCTTATGATCTTGTAGATGCTGAATCCGGTGAAGTCCTGAATGCGGCGGACAAAAAGATCACGCCACGCGCCCTGCGTCAGATTCAGGAAAAGAACGTCACCCGCATCCGTATCCCGGAAGCTGAAATTCTTGGCCGTTTCGTTGCCGAAGACATCGTTAACGAAGATACAGGTGAAGTCATTGCCGAAGCAGGTAATGAATTGACCGAAGAATTGGTCGCTCAAATCACCGCTTCTGGCCTGATGGAAATCCCGGTACTGCGCATCGACAGTACGGTTGGACCATATTTGCGCAACACTCTGGCAGCCGACAAAAATACCTGCCGTGAGGAAGCGTTGGTCGATATCTATCGCGTGATGCGTCCGGGCGAGCCGCCGACTTTGGAAACTGCTGAGGGCCTGTTCTCTGGCTTGTTCTTTGACAACGAACGGTATGACTTGTCTGCCGTTGGTCGTGTGAAAATGAACGCTCGCCTTGAATTGTCCCCGGATGAAGCACCGGAAAGCCTGCGTGTTCTGCGCAAGGACGATATCCTTGCCATCATCAAAGTTCTGCTCGACCTGAAAGATGGTCGTGGCGAAATTGATGATATTGACCACTTGGGTAACCGTCGTGTTCGTTCCGTTGGCGAGTTGATGGAAAACCAATATCGTATTGGTCTGTTGCGCATGGAACGTGCGATTCGTGAGCGTATGAGCTCGGTCGATATCGACACGGTTATGCCTCATGATCTGATCAATGCGAAACCGGCTGCTGCTGCGGTTCGTGAATTCTTTGGTAGCTCTCAGCTGTCACAGTTCATGGACCAAAACAACCCGCTGGCGGAAATTACGCACAAACGTCGCTTGTCCGCATTGGGCCCGGGTGGTTTGACCCGTGAACGTGCAGGCTTTGAAGTTCGTGATGTGCATACCACCCACTATGGTCGTATCTGTCCGATTGAGACCCCAGAGGGACCGAACATCGGCTTGATCAACTCCTTGTCAACCTTTGCGCGGGTTAATCAGTACGGGTTTATTGAAACCCCGTATCGCCGCGTGACGGATGGGCATGTAACCGACGAAGTCGTATACATGTCTGCGATGGAGGAAGGCCGCTACTACATTGCACAGGCGTCTGCCCCAGTCGACGACAAGGGCAAGTTTGTGGAAGATCTGTTGCCGGTTCGTAAGGCTGGCGATGTCTTGATGGCCCCGTCCACTGACGTCGATTACATGGATGTTTCGCCGAAACAGCTGGTTTCCGTTGCTGCCGCTTTGATCCCGTTCCTTGAGAACGATGACGCCAACCGTGCGCTCATGGGGTCGAACATGCAACGTCAGGCGGTTCCGCTTCTGCGTGCGGAAGCACCGTTTGTTGGGACTGGTATGGAAGCAGCTGTTGCTCAGGACTCCCGCGCAGCCATTGTGGCGCGTCGGACGGGTCGAGTGCAGCAGGTTGATGCCACTCGTCTGGTTATTCAGGCTGTAGCTGAAGAAACTGGCGCGGCTGATACGGGCGTGGATATCTATACCCTTGCTAAGTTTAAACGGTCGAACCAAAGCACCTGTATTACCCAACGTCCGTTGGTTCAGGTCGGTGACTTTGTCAAACGCGGTGACATCATTGCTGATGGTCCGTCTACCGAGTATGGCGAGTTGGCTTTGGGCCGGAACGTGCTGGTCGCGTTTATGCCGTGGAACGGTTACAACTTTGAGGATTCTATTCTGATCTCAGAACGGATCGTGCGTGATGACGTCTTTACCTCTGTCCATCTGGAAGAGTTCGAAGTCATGGCCCGCGACACCAAGCTTGGTCAGGAAGACATCACCCGCGATATTCCAAACGTTGGTGAGGATGCCCTCAAAAACCTTGATGAAGCTGGCATTGTTTACATTGGTGCCGAAGTTAAAGCTGGCGATATCCTTGTCGGTAAGGTGACACCGAAAGGTGAATCCCCGATGACGCCGGAAGAAAAACTTCTGCGGGCAATCTTTGGTGAGAAAGCAACGGACGTTCGTGATACGTCTCTGCGCATTCCGCCGGGGACGACTGGTACTGTTGTTGAAGTTCGTGTGTTCAACCGTCGTGGTGTGGACAAAGACGAACGTGCCATGGCAATCGAACGTCAGGAAATTGACCGTTTGGCCAAAGACCGTGATGACGAGAAAGCCATTTTGGAAAAATCCTTCAATCAGCGTCTTCGTGACCTGATGATGGGGCATACGGTTGTTGCAGGTCCGAAAGGCATGCAAACCGGAGTTCCGGTGACGGATTCCCTGTTGGCTGACTTTACTCCGGGTCAATGGCGCAGCATTGCTGTTGCTGATGATGAAATCATGAGCCGTATCGAAGTGCTGAAACGCCACTTCGAAGATACCGTACAAAAATTGCAGGAACGCTTTGAAAACAAAGTCGATAAACTGCAACGCGGTGACGAACTGCCTCCGGGTGTTCTGAAAATGGTTAAGGTTTTCGTTGCGATTAAACGTAAGCTGCAACCGGGCGATAAAATGGCTGGTCGCCACGGCAACAAAGGTGTGATCTCCAGAATTATGCCGGTGGAAGATATGCCGTACCTTGCTGATGGTACGCATGCCGACATCGTGCTGAACCCGTTGGGTGTGCCGTCACGGATGAACGTGGGGCAGATTCTGGAAACCCACTTGGGCTGGGCTGCTGCTAACCTTGGTCGCAAGATCAGTGACATGTTGGATGGTGTGCGCGCAGGTCGGGCACAGAGTGACGAGCTTCGTGGCTTCCTGAACACCATTTATGGTGAAACGCATAAAGTCGAAGATCTGGATAAGCTGGACGACGATGCCTTGATGGCGATGTCTGAACATCTCCGTTCTGGTGTGCCGATGGCAACCCCGGTCTTTGATGGTGCCAAGGAAACCGACATTGCCGACATGTTGGAACTGGCTGGCCTTGAATCCTCTGCGCAGTCTCAGTTGTACGATGGACGGACCGGCGAACCTTTCGATCGGAAGGTGACGGTTGGCTACATCTATATGCTGAAACTCCACCACCTTGTGGATGACAAAATCCACGCACGGTCCATCGGTCCGTATAGCCTTGTAACGCAGCAGCCGCTGGGTGGTAAGGCGCAATTCGGTGGTCAGCGTTTCGGTGAGATGGAGGTTTGGGCATTGGAAGCATATGGTGCGGCATATACCCTGCAGGAAATGCTGACCGTTAAATCCGATGACGTATCTGGACGGACCAAGGTGTACGAGGCAATCGTCCGTGGTGATGATACCTTTGAAGCCGGTATTCCGGAGTCCTTCAACGTTCTGATCAAAGAGATGCGGTCGTTGTGCTTGAATGTTGAATTAGGCCAACGTGATATCTAGACCGAAGATCGTTCCCTTCAGCCTTGCTGAGGGGAACGCCTCTCTGACCATTTTGTGATTCTCTAGCGCATTCCAAGGAGCGCAGCGGCATGAACGAACTTACCAAGATTTTCGGCCAGGTTTCCGGGTCTCAATCCTTTGATCAAATCGAAATCTCGATTGCTTCACCGGATCAAATCCGGGCTTGGTCCTTCGGTGAGATCAAAAAGCCTGAAACCATTAACTACCGGACGTTCAAACCGGAACGGGACGGCTTGTTCTGTGCCCGGATTTTTGGTCCGATCAAAGACTATGAATGCCTGTGCGGTAAATACAAACGTATGAAATACCGTGGTATCATTTGTGAGAAATGTGGCGTGGAAGTGACCTTGTCCAAGGTTCGCCGCGAACGCATGGGCCATATCGAACTGGCGGCTCCGGTTGCTCACATTTGGTTTCTGAAATCCCTACCAAGCCGTATTGGCTTGATGGTCGATATGACCCTGAAGGATTTGGAACGGGTTCTGTACTTTGAAAACTATGTGGTGATTGAGCCGGGTTTGACCCCGTTGAAACGCCTTGAACTGCTGACTGAAGACCAATACCAAATCGCCGTCGAAGAATATGGCGAAGATAGCTTCCGTGCCGGGATTGGCGCAGAAGCTCTGCGTGAGATCATGTCGCAGATCGACGTCGAAGAAGAATACAAAGAACTTCGTGCTGAATTGCGTGAAACCACGTCTGAGGCCAAACGCAAAAAGCTGGTTAAACGTTTGAAGGTTCTGGAAGCCTTCCGCGAATCCGGTACTCGCCCGGAATGGATGATTCTGGAAGTGATTCCAGTGATCCCGCCGGAATTGCGTCCTTTGGTTCCGTTGGATGGCGGTCGTTTTGCTACGTCTGATTTGAACGACCTGTATCGTCGGGTTATCAACCGGAACAACCGTTTGAAACGCCTGATTGAACTGCGCGCGCCGGATATCATTATCCGAAACGAAAAACGGATGTTGCAAGAATCCGTCGATGCGCTGTTTGACAATGGTCGACGTGGTCGTGCTATCACCGGTGCGAACAAACGTCCGTTGAAATCCTTGGCAGATATGCTGAAGGGTAAGCAAGGTCGTTTCCGTCAAAACTTGCTGGGTAAACGCGTTGACTACTCTGGTCGTTCCGTGATTACCGTGGGCCCTGAGTTGAAGCTGCATCAGTGCGGCTTGCCGAAAAAAATGGCCCTTGAGCTGTTCAAACCCTTTGTTTATTCCAAGCTTGAATTGTATGGCATTGCCACCACAATTAAAGCTGCGAAACGGATGGTGGAAAAAGAACGGCCGGAAGTTTGGGACATCCTTGAAGAAGTGATCCGTGAACACCCGGTTATGCTCAACCGTGCGCCGACTCTTCACCGTTTGGGGATTCAAGCATTTGAACCGACCCTGATTGAAGGTAAGGCAATTCAGCTACACCCGTTGGTCTGTACAGCATTTAACGCCGACTTTGACGGAGACCAAATGGCTGTGCACGTGCCGCTGTCGCTGGAAGCACAGTTGGAAGCTCGCGTCTTGATGATGTCGACCAACAACATTCTGTCTCCGGCAAACGGTAAGCCGATTATCGTTCCGACGCAGGATATCATCTTGGGTCTGTATTACCTGTCTATGCAGGGTGACAACGAGCTGGGCGAGGGCATGGTCTTTGCCAGCATGGAAGAAGTCCGTCATGCACTGATGCATAAAGCGGTTTCTCTGCATGCTAAAGTAAGTGCTCGGGTCACGATCTGTGATGAGAACGGTGACATGGTGACCAAACGTGTGGATACCACACCGGGTCGAATGATCATTGCGGAACTGATGCCGCGTCATCCCAAGGTTCCGTTCACCTTGATTAACCGTCTTCTGCGGAAGAAGGAAATCGGTGACGTGATCGACACCGTGTATCGTCACTGTGGTCAAAAAGAAACTGTGATCTTTGCTGACCGTTTGATGAAACTTGGCTTCCGTGAAGCATGTAATGCCGGTATCTCCTTTGGTAAGGATGATCTGGTGATCCCGGATACCAAGGACGGTATGATTGCCGAAACTGAAGCTCAGGTGAAAGAGTTTGAGCAACAGTATCAGGACGGTTTGATTACCAAAGGCGAGAAGTACAACAAGGTGGTTGATGCGTGGTCAGCCTGTACGGATCGTGTCGCTGACGAGATGATGAAAGAGATTTCACGGATCGAAGGCGGAACCGGGATTAACTCCGTTTACATGATGGCACACTCCGGTGCGCGTGGCTCTGCAGCTCAGATGAAACAGTTGGCAGGTATGCGTGGTTTGATGGCAAAACCGTCTGGTGAGATCATTGAGACCCCGATTATCTCGAACTTTAAAGAAGGTCTGACCGTTCTTGAGTACTTCAACTCCACCCACGGTGCACGTAAAGGTCTTGCGGATACGGCGTTGAAAACTGCGAACTCCGGTTACCTGACGCGTCGTTTGGTTGACGTTGCACAAGATGCAATCATTACCGAAGGGGATTGTGGTACGGAGCGGGGTATTACCGCGTCTGCCGTGATCGAAGGCGGTAACGTTGTTGCGTCCTTGGGTGATCGTATCCTTGGTCGTACGGCCCTGGAAGACGTTCTGGACCCGAGTGATGATCGCATCATTGTCAGGAAGGGCGACCTGATCGACGAGAAAGATGTGGCGGATATTGAAGCCGCAGGCATCGAGATGATCCGTATTCGTTCGGTTCTGACTTGTGAAACCGAAGTCGGTATCTGTGCAAAATGTTATGGCCGCGATTTGGCCCGTGGTACACCCGTGAATATGGGTGAAGCCGTTGGTGTGATCGCGGCGCAGTCCATTGGTGAACCGGGTACGCAGTTGACCATGCGGACGTTCCACATTGGTGGTGCGGCGCAAAGCTCTGCGGAACAGTCCACCATTGAAGCACCGTATGATGCTCCGGTGAAAATCGAAAACCTCAATGTGGTGATTAACTCCGACGGCGTTCAGGTCGTTTTGGGGCGGAACACTGACCTGTTGTTGTTGACTTCAACTGGACGTGAACGGGCTCGCTACCGTATCCCGTATGGTGCCAAGCTTCTGGTTAAAGACGGTGATACTGCCCAGAAAGATCAGAAACTGGCAGAGTGGGATCCGTATACCATGCCGATCGTGACCGAACACGAAGGCGTTGTGTCCTATACTGACCTTCTGGAAGGCGTATCCATGAGGGAGGTCAAGGACGAAGTGACGGGCATGGTCTCTCGCGTCGTCGTCGACTTTAAAACGGGTACAAAAGGCGCTGATCTTAAACCGCGTATCAATTTGTTGAACGATAATGGTCAACCGATTGAAATCGGTAACGGGATCGAAGCACGGTACTTCCTGTCCGTGGATGCGATCTTGTCCGTTGACAATGGTCAGAAAGTTCACGCTGGTGACGTGTTGGCACGTATCCCGCGTGAAGGTTCTAAGACCCGCGACATTACTGGTGGTCTGCCGCGTGTGGCTGAGTTGTTTGAAGCCCGTAAACCGAAAGACTATGCGATCATCGCCGAAGTTGATGGTCGGGTGGAATTCGGCAAGGACTATAAGAACAAACGTCGCGTGCTGTTGATTCCAGAAGATGGGGAACCGGTTGAATACCTGATCCCGAAAGGCAAACATATTACGGTTCAGGAAGGTGACTTCCTCCGTAAAGGTGATCCGCTGATTGATGGTAACCCGGTGCCGCACGATATCCTGCAAGTGATGGGTGTTGAGGCATTGGCCAATTATCTGATCAAGGAAATCCAGGACGTTTACCGTCTGCAAGGTGTGAAAATTAACGATAAGCATATCGAAGTGATTTCTCGCCAAATGTTGCAGAAAGTGGAAATCACCGAACCGGGTGATACCACATTCCTGACTGGTGAACTCGCTGACCGTTTTGACTATAAAGCGGAAAATGAGCGCACCGAGAAAGACGGCGGACGTCCGGCAACTGCAAAACCGGTGCTGCAGGGCATCACGAAGGCCAGCTTGCAAACGCACTCCTTTATCTCAGCCGCGTCGTTCCAAGAAACGACCCGCGTTCTGACTGAGGCAGCTGTTGCAGGTAAAATCGACTCGTTGATTGGTCTGAAAGAGAACGTCATCGTTGGTCGCCTGATCCCGGCGGGTACTGGCTCTGTTATGAGCCGCCTGCGTCGTTTGGCTGCCGAACGTGATCGTGATATCCTGCCGACGGATTCACCGATTCCGTCAGTAGAGTCCACAGAAGCTGCCACTGAACAGCCGACTGCGGACTAAATATTGCGCTGATTTTGAAATTTTCGGAAACGCCGTCGGAGTCTCGACGGCGTTTCTGTAAGGTATGTCCGGGCGTATTCGAATCACGGTTGACGGGGTTCGACTCAATACGTATAGTGCGCCACTCATTCCGACGGCATCAACCGTGCGGTTCCGGAACTCCCGTTGAGCATATAAGTTCATCGGTAAGCCGGGCTAAACATCTGCTGCCCTAGGATTGTTGATGGAAATCGGCCGTTTCGGTCATGCCTTGAATTTCTCTTTCTGTTGACCCATGCGGGACAATAGACGGGGAGTTTTGTTATCTGGTTAGCGAAAGAAGCGCGACCGGGTCAGTGACCGAATGCGCGTTTCGAGTGAATGGAATAGGGAACACTCAATGCCGACGATCAACCAGTTGATCCGTAAGCCGCGGGAGTTGCAAGTAAAGCGGAACAAAGTTCCAGCTTTGGAAGCTTGCCCGCAAAAACGTGGGGTTTGCACCCGCGTCTACACCACGACGCCTAAAAAGCCGAACTCGGCTTTGCGTAAAGTCGCACGTGTGCGGCTGACCAATGGTTTCGAAGTGACCAGCTACATTCCGGGTGAAGGTCACAACCTGCAGGAACACTCTGTGGTAATGATCCGTGGCGGTCGTGTAAAAGACTTGCCGGGTGTGCGTTACCACATCATTCGTGGCACCTTGGATACACAAGGTGTGAAAGACCGTCGTCAACGCCGCTCCAAATACGGCGCGAAGCGTCCGAAGTAAGAGGTCAGAGAAGATGTCTCGTCGTCACGCTGCTGTTAAGCGCGAAGTTTTGCCGGACGCTAAGTTCGGTGATCTTGTGCTTGCAAAATTTATTAACAGCGTCATGCAAGATGGTCGTAAGGCAACCGCCGAAAAGATCGTCTATGGCGCATTTGATCGCATCACTGCCAAAGCTGGCGGAGACCCGGTAAAGGTTTTCCATGAAGCTTTGAATAATGTGAAGCCCGCTATTGAGGTTCGCTCCCGCCGTGTTGGTGGTGCAACCTACCAGGTGCCGGTTGAGGTTCGTGCTGAACGTCGTCAGGCTTTGGCTATTCGTTGGTTGATTGAATTCGCGCACAAGCGTTCTGAAAACACCATGGTTGACCGTTTGTCCGGTGAATTGATGGATGCTGCGAACAACCGCGGCGGTGCAGTGAAAAAACGCGAAGATACGCACCGTATGGCGGATGCGAACAAAGCGTTCTCTCACTACCGTTGGTAATCGACGTAATTCGAGAATTCAGGAACGACAACCATGTCACGCCAGACAGCGCTTAAAGACTACCGTAACATCGGCATCATGGCGCACATTGATGCCGGTAAGACGACCACTACAGAACGTATTCTGTACTACACAGGTCGTTCACATAAAATTGGTGAGGTGCACGATGGTGCAGCCACCATGGACTGGATGGAACAGGAACAGGAACGCGGCATTACGATTACGTCTGCTGCGACCACGACCTACTGGAAAGACCATCGTATCAACATCATCGACACCCCCGGACACGTGGACTTCACCATTGAGGTGGAACGTTCTCTTCGTGTGCTGGATGGTGCCGTTGCTGTGTTCGACTCTGTTGCCGGTGTAGAACCGCAATCTGAAACCGTGTGGCGCCAAGCCGATAAATACGGTGTTCCGCGGATGTGCTTCGTCAACAAAATGGACCGTACTGGCTCCAACTTCTATCGCTGTGTCGATATGTTTGTTGATCGCTTGGGTGCGACCCCGTTGGTCTTGCACCTGCCGGTTGGTTCCGAGTCTGACTTCGCTGGTGTTGTCGACCTGATTTGCATGAAGGCAATCATCTGGAAGGCTGAGACCCTTGGTGCGGAATTCGAATACGTTGATATTCCGGCTGACTTGGCTGACAAAGCTGCTGAATACCGCGAAAAACTTTTGGAAACCGCGGTTGAAGCCGACGATGACGTCATGGAAGCTTACCTTGAAGGTAACGAACCTGACGAAGCAACTCTGAAGGCCTGTATCCGTAAAGGTACCATTGGCATGAAGTTCGTGCCGGTTCTTTGTGGTTCTTCCTTCAAAAACAAAGGCGTTCAGCCGCTGTTGGATGCTGTCGTTGACTTCTTGCCGTCTCCGGTTGATGTTCCGGCTATTAAAGGCGTGCTTCCTGATTCTGATGAGCAGATTGAACGTAAATCTTCTGATGAAGAACCGTTTGCTGCATTGGCATTCAAAATCATGAACGACCCCTTCGTCGGTTCTTTGACTTTTGCTCGTATTTACTCTGGTGTTCTGGAAAGCGGTTCCTACGTGACCAACACTGTGAAAGGCAAACGCGAGCGGATCGGTCGTATGCTGTTGATGCATGCAAACAACCGTGAAGAAATCAAGGAAGCATTTGCTGGTGATATCGTTGCGCTGGTTGGTTTGAAAGAAACCACCACCGGTGATACCCTGTGCGTGAACAACTCCCAAGTTGTTTTGGAACGCATGGAGTTCCCTGAGCCGGTGATCGAAGTCGCTGTTGAGCCGAAAACTAAGGCTGACATGGAAAAGATGGGCGTTGCTTTGGCACGTTTGGCTGCTGAGGATCCGTCCTTCCGTGTGACCACCGATCATGACTCTGGTCAAACCGTGATTAAGGGTATGGGCGAACTGCACCTGGATATCCTGGTTGACCGTATGCGTCGTGAGTTCAAAGTGGAAGCCAACGTTGGTGCACCGCAGGTGGCTTACCGTGAAACCATCTCTAAAGCATACGAAATTGACTACACCCACAAGAAACAATCTGGTGGTTCCGGTCAGTATGCTCGCGTGAAAATGGTCTTCGAACCGTCTCAACCGGGCGAAGGTTTTGTCTTCGAAAGCAAAATCGTCGGTGGCTCCGTGCCGAAAGAATACATTCCGGGTGTCCAAAAGGGCCTCGAAATGTCTCTCGACAACGGTGTGATCGCTGGCTTCCCGGTAACCGACTTTAAGGCAACCTTGATCGATGGTGCATACCACGACGTGGACTCCAGCGTGCTGGCATTCGAAATTGCTGCCCGCGCTGCCTTCCGTGAAGGTGTTGCTAAAGCCGGTCCGAAACTGCTTGAACCGATCATGAAGGTCGAAGTTATCACTCCGGAAGAATACATGGGTGATATCATTGGCGATCTGAACAGCCGTCGCGGTCAAGTCAATGGCATGGATAGCCGTGGCATTGCGCGCGTCGTGAATGCGGAAGTTCCGCTGGCAAGCATGTTTGGTTATGTGAACACTCTTCGTTCCATGTCTCAAGGTCGTGCACAATACAGCATGGTCTTTGGTCACTACGCTGAGGTTCCGAGCAACGTTGCCGAAGAAATTCGCGCGAAAATGGCCGGCTAAGCCGCAAATAACAAGACTTATGGAGTAGACTTATGTCTAAGGAAAAATTTGATCGGTCCAAACCGCACTGCAACATCGGCACCATCGGCCACGTTGACCACGGTAAGACCACTCTGACCGCTGCAATCACCAAAGTTATGGCTGAACTGGGTGGCGG
>JAALLQ010000237.1_pt1 | contig 15914 bp, 15 predicted proteins | sample 7245921 | NCBI WGS metagenome assembly JAALLQ01 (sample SAMN13049200, study PRJNA578106) | oil field metagenome | isolation source: filtered produced water from oil reservoir B7 | place: USA:offshore Texas | collected 2016 | reverse complement strand
GCTGCAACAAAAAAATCTAATGAGCTCATGGCACATACTTATCATCATTTGTATGGTACTAAAATGGTTGGATTGAGATTTTTTACAGTGTATGGTGAATGGGGAAGGCCAGATATGGCGTTCTGGAAATTTACAAAAAATATCCTGCTGGAAAAACCAATAGACGTTTATAACTATGGAAAAATGATGAGGGACTTTACTTATGTATCGGATATAGTTAACGGTATTTTATCATCCATTGAAAAGGATTTTGATTATGAAGTGTTTAATTTAGGAAATGATAATCCAACAGAGCTAGAATATGCCATAGGCTTGATTGAAAAATATACTGGAAAAAAAGCGATAAAAAATTATATGCCAATTCAACCTGGAGATGTTGAAAAAACATGGGCAGATTTAACAAAATCAAGAGAGTTATTAAAGTACAATCCAGAAGTTAAAATTGAAGAAGGATTAAAAAGATTTTGTAATTGGATAAAAAATAATTGGGATTGGGTTAAAAATATCTGATATAAAATTGGTGAAAAACGATGAAAAATCCAAAAATATGTGTTATTGGACTTGGATATGTAGGATTACCATTAGCAGTTCGTTTTGCAGAACATTTTAAAGTTATTGGATTTGATATAAGTGAAAAAAGAATTAATGAACTAAATAACGGAATTGACAGAACTGGCGAAATTAAAAAAGAGGATTTTGAAAAAATTAATGACAATATCATATTTACAAATGATGAAAAAAGAATTAAAGAAGGAAATGTTATCATCATAACCGTCCCAACACCGACAACAAAAGATAAAAAAACCAGATTTAAGATTTTTGGAGAGTGCATCAAAAATTGTTGGTAGAAATTTGAAAAAGGGAGCAATTGTAGTTTATGAATCAACGACATATCCCGGATGCACAGAGGAATTTTGCCTCCCAATACTAGAAAAAGAAAGTGGTATGAAATTGGGTGAATTTTACATAGGATACAGTCCAGAGAGAATAAATCCTGGAGACCTAAGCCATACAATTGATAAAATCACAAAAATTGTTGCAGGATGCGATAAAGAAACAACAGATGTGCTATTAGAAACATATGGAAAAATAACAAATGTTTATCCTGCTTCATCAATAAGAGTTGCGGAATCTGCAAAGGTTATTGAAAATATCCAAAGGGACATAAATATTGCATTATTTAATGAACTAGCAATGCTTTTTGATAAACTCAATATTGATAGTAAAGAGGTATTTGATGCGGCATCTACAAAATGGAATTTTTTAAGATTTTACCCTGGATTTGTAGGTGGACATTGTATTCCCGAAGACCCTTATTATTTGGCAACGAAGTCCATTGAAGCAGGATACATTCCTGAGTTGATTTTAGCAGGACGAAGGATAAATGAAAATGTTCCTTTGTTTGTGGCAAATAAAGTCGTAAAACTATTAATTAAAAATAACAAATTAATTAAAGATACAAAAATCTGCATATTTGGTGGAACATATAAGGAAAATGTCCCAGATTTAAGGGAAAGTAAGGTTGAAGAATTAATCAATGAATTAAAAGACTTTGGTATTGAAAATATTGTTTTAATTGAACCATTAATAGATAAGGATGAAATTTTTGGAGTTAAAAACATTAAAAAACCAAAAGGAAAATATGATGTAGTCATTTATGCTGTGGACCATAATGAATTTTCCAAATATGATGTTTTAAATTGTTTAAATGAAAATGGCATTTTAATAGATATTAAAAGAAAATTTGATAAAAAAGGTGTTGAAAGCAGAGGAATTATATATTGGGGGCTTTGAAATGTGCGGAATAAATGGGATAATTAGATTTAATGAAGATATTTTAAGGGAAGAGCTCGAATTAATGAATAAATCCATAAAACATAGAGGCCCTGATGATGATGGCACATACACCAGTTTTAAAAAAGATTATTCCATCGGTTTAGGGCATGTTAGGTTATCAATATTGGATTTAAGTGAAAAAGGACATCAACCTATGGGATATAATATTGAAAAGGATAAAATTATCTACGAAGATAGTGGATTAGATAATGCCGATATAATCATTGCCTATAACGGAGAAGTTTATAACTATTTAGAATTAAAGGAAAAATATAATTTAAAAACTGAAACTGGAACAGATACTGAGGTTATTTTAAAACTGTATAATAATTTAGGCTTTGATTGTGTCAAAGAATTCAATGGAATGTGGGCTTTTTGTATTTTTGACAAGAGAAAGAATATCATTTTTTGCTCAAGAGATAGGTTGGGGCAAAAACCATTTTATTACTATTGGGACGGGAAAGAATTTATTTTTTCCTCTGAATTAAAGGGAATAATATCTGTTAAACCAATAAATAAAAAAGAAAATATTAATAAAGATGCTGTTGATTTGTACTTTTCATTGGGCTTTATTCCATCTCCCTATTCAATATATAAGAATGTTTTTAAATTGGAAGCTAGGCAGAATTTGATTTTTGACTTAAATAAGAAAGAAATTAAAAAAGAATATTACTGGGAGCTCCCTGATTATAATCCAGTTTATGATAAAAAAAAGTTAATTGAAGAAGGAAAAAAACTACTTTGTGATGCTGTAAAAATAAGAATGCGTTCTGACGTACCTGTTGGAGCATTTTTAAGTGGTGGTTTGGATAGCTCAGCGGTTGTTGGAATTATGAAAGAGTATACTGATTTAAGTAAGTTGCATACTTTTTCAATAGGGTTCGAAGGAAAATATGATGAGACCTATTATATTAACATAGTTAAAGATCATTTTAAAACCAATCACCACCATTATTATTTTAAGGAGGAGGACTTTGAAGAATTAATTGATAAATATAGTTGGATTTATGATGAACCTTTTGGAGATTACAGTGGTTTTCCAACTTATAAGGTTAGTGAATTGGCGAAACAATTTGTTACTGTTTCTCTGAGTGGGGATGGTGGAGATGAGATTTTTGGAGGCTATAGGTTTCATTTAATTAGTAAAAGAATAGAATATTTAAAAAAGATTCCAGAGTCTATTAGAATGTTATTTTTAAGAATACTTGATATAAATTTATTAAAAAATTTTAATTTTTTATTTTTAATCAAAGAGGCTGTTAAACTCTCTCTAGCTGAAAATTACAAATTTTATTCTGAGCTATTGGAGGGAGATTTTATATATGGAAAAAAAGGAAAGTATTGGGTGGAAAATAATTTAAAATATTGTATGGAAATAACAAATAACAATTTACCAGAAACGGTAAGAATTTTTGATTTGCTGTTTAGAACATTATCTGATAATTTTTTAGTTAAGGTTGATAGAGCATCGATGGCAAATGCATTGGAGGTTAGAAGTCCATTTTTAGATTACAGATTTGCAGAATTTAGCCAAAAAATCCCAAATGAATTTAAAGTTAATTTCTTTAAAACAAAAAAACTAATGAGGGAGATTATTAAGGATATTTTGCTAGATGAGATAGTTAATAGGGGAAAGGGAGGTTTTGAACCGCCATTGGATAAGTGGATTTTGAATGAAAAATATGGCAGTATTTTGGATAATGGAATTGCCATTTTAGAAGATATTGGATTGGAGCAATTGGTTAAATTTTATAAAACTAAAATCTTTATATCTAATAAAAAATTTGTCAAACCAAAGGTAATGAAAAATAATAAGCTTTATACTATTTACAAGATTAGGTTGTTTTTGTTTGCTAAATGGTGGGACAGATGGATAATGTGATGACAATAAAGCGTATGAAAAATTATATAAAATATATATTTGTTAAATTTGTGGAACTCCTATTTTATATTAAATATATAATAACTCATAAAAAAAATATAAATTATTCTAAATCATTCAAAAAAATTGCATTGATATCGGTAAAACCGATGGGGATTGGGGATTTAATAATGGACACTCCATTTATAAAAACAATTAGAAAAAATTTTCCCGATTCAGAAATTCATTTAATCACCGACAAAGATATTTTTGATAAAGTAAATGAATTGGATAAAATAATAATTTTAAATGGAAATATCTTCGAATTGCTGAAAGAATTTTACAAACTAAGAAAAGAAAACTATGATTTGGGAATAATAATGAACCGTTGCATAAATCAAACAATATATTTAGAATTATTAAATCCAAAGTATAAATTGGGATATTTGGCAGGATGGAAAATACTGGCAAATTTTAATCTAAAAAAAGAAAATCTTAAATTTACGAAAAATGAACACTATTGGAATATGGCACTCAAAATAGCTAAAAGCTTAGGAACTGATAATTTAGAAGAAAAACTTATAAATGTTGATTATCCTGAGAATGTAAAAAGAAATGCTAAAAAAGTATTTGATGATTTAAAATTAGATAAAACCAAAAAAACAATTGTTATAAATCCTTTTGTATTGTGGGAATCAAGAAAATGGAACGAGAATAATTATGTTAAATTAATAGAACAAATACACAATGATTTTAATATTGTCCTTTATGGCGGTCCAGATTCATTAGAATCAGTTGAATATATTCAAAAAAAGTTAAAAGAAAAAAATATAAATGTTAAAAGTGTTGCTGGAAAGTTAAAACTTAAAGAGGCAATTTACTTTTTAAAATTTGCAGATTTATTTATTACTTCGGATAGTGGTCCAATGCATTTTGCATTTTTAATGGGAGCTCCGACATTGACTTTATTCGGTCCAGTAAATCCAGTATATAGATTACCTAAAAATTTTAAAAAATATAAAATATACGATTATTTATGGTATCATGATTTTAAACCTTTAAAAAAGTTTTATAATTATGAATACGAGTATATAAATAAAGAGATTAATGGGTTGAAGGCCATACCTGTTGAAGATGTAAAAAATAAAATTTATGGATTTTTCGAAAAAGGTGAGAGATTTTATTAAAATTGGTGATATTGTGGATAGGATTAATTGCCCACTATGTAATAATAAAAATTTTAAAATAGTTTTAAAAAAGGATGATTTATCAAAATACTACTATCTTGTAAAATGTGAAGATTGCGGTTTAGGGTTTATAAACCCACTGCCAACAGAAGAGGATTTAACCAAATATTACAATGCAGAATATGCAGTACCAGAGTATCAAAAAGTAAAATTAATAAAAAAGGCTAAAAAAGTTTTGAATTTGTTAAAAAAATATGGATTAGATTCAAATTCAAAAATCTTGGAAATAGGGGCATCTCATGGTTTCTTTTTAAATGAAGTTAAAAAAAAGGGATTCGCCCCATATGGTGTTGAACTTTCCAAAAAAGCCTGCGATAATGCAAAAAAATATTTTGGGATTGATATCGAAAATGTAGATTTTATTCAATCCAGTTTCATCAATAAAAAAGAGTATTTTGATGCCGTTGTTCTGTTGGATGTGCTGGAACATCTTACCAATCAAAATGAAATATTAAAAGGAATAAATACAGTCCTAAAAAGAAAAGGCATGTTGGTATTAACTTTACCAAACATTGATTCTTGGGAATTCAAAATCTGTGGAAGGTATTGGGAATGGCTATCCCCGCCTGCACATTTGTTCTATTATTCACCAGATACTATTAAAAAAATGTTAAAAAAACATGGCTTTGAGGTAATCCATTTAGAAACATATCATGGGGATACTGCTGGAAATATTTTGTTTCATATGTATTTAGCTCTTAAACAGTCTCTATTTTACAGTCTTAAATATATAAAGGGTAGAAACAAATTATTGGAAATTAGGGAAAATATAAGAAATAATTTAAGAAATGAAACTTCAAAAGAGGGAAAGGAATTTGTTGGTATTGATTCCATTGTATTTAAATTATGCAATATTTTATGGAAACCATTTAAACCTTTGGATAGTTGGAGGTGTAAAAAAGGCAGAGGTGCTTCAATATTGGTTATTGCGGTGAAAAAATGAATAAAAAAAAAGTATTGGTAATATATCAAGATTGGAATGATTGGTTTTTAAAGGATTATGGTAAATTTGAACACTGGTTTAAAGAAAAAGATAAAGCTTATGATGAAAACAATGAATATTACATTATATCGTTGGGCAATTTTAACAGGGTAATTCACCCAGAGAATAATGTAACTGTTGAACTTTTCAAATCCTCACCTATTAATCAGATTTTTGATATAATGCGATTTAAAAAAAGATTGAATATAGTAATTAATAATTTTAAACCGAATTATATATATTCTCCTTTTATATACTTACTATCAATCGTTCCAAAAAGTCAAAATTATGGAATTATTGGATTTTTAAGAGATATCACTGCTGAAATGGTAAAATCAAAAGGAGGAATTAAAAAATTTGCAGGAAATTTGTTTTACATGCTAGATTATTTAGCATTTAAAAAGATAGATATTTTATTATATAATTCACCATATTTAGAAAAATATGCATTAAAATTAGGATATAAGGGAGAGATGATTTTTTCTCCGAGAGATATAGTAGATAAAGAGTTTTTTGAAACTGTTAATTCAAAAGAGATATTAGAAAAATATGACTTATTTGACAAAAAAATTATATTAACTGTTGCAAGATATACCAAGGAAAAAAATATTGAGATGGGAATTAAAGCATTCAAATATCTTCCAGACGAATATAAGTACCTAATTATTGGAGAAGGTCCTGAAAAAAGGAATTTAGAAAAGCTAGCAAAAAAATTAGAAGTAGAGAATAAAGTTATATTTGTTGGTTTTGTTGAACATAAGAATTTATGGAAATACTATAAAGCAGCAGATGTTTTTTGGTTATTAAGTAAATCCAATTTTGAAGGAATACCAAATGTAATAATGGAAGCTTGGCATTCTAAATTACCAGTAATTGTTTCTAAAATAAATGCATTATCATCTATTGTTGAAAATGGTAAAACGGGAGTTGTTTTAAAATCTTGGAATGAAAGAGAATTAGCAGAAGAAACTTTAAAACTACTAAACGATAAAAAACTTTATAAAAAATTACAAATAGAAGGCTGGAAAAAAGTAAATGAGATAACCAAGCAGCATGTTGATGTTAAAAAGTTGTTTGACTAAAATGTTTATTTTAAGTGATATATAATTTTTAGGTGGGGTTATGGAAAAATTGAATGTATTAACTGTAAATTATAAATCAAAAGAATTCATAGATAATTTAATTAAAAAATTAAATAATGAAAATGTTGATTATGAGCTCATAGTTGTCAATAATTCTGAGGAATCTTTTGATGACATTGCAAATGATAACCTGTTGGTTGTGAAGAATAATTTAAAAATTAAAAACGCCTGTTTATCTCATGTATCGGGTTTAAATATCGGTCTATCTAATTTAAATTTTGACAATAAATATACATTAATATGCGATCCAGATATTTCATTTTCTAAGGGTGTTATTTCTAAAATGATTGAGTATATGAAACATAGAGATTTAGACATAATAGGTATTTCTAAAATAACCAAAGGGGGTAAAATTCTAAAATATCCATACATATGGTTTACCATAATAAAAACAGAACATTTAGAAGATTTTTACTTTCTATATTTACCCATTAAAGATAATCTATTGGTAAAAGCTATTAGAAAATTATGCAGAATCACGAGAATACTGCCAGATATAGAAGATAGTGGCGATTCAATATATGAATTAATTCGATACAGTAGTTTAAAATATGAAACTATAAAACCTATCGATAAAAAAGAATTACCTGAAGATTATCATTTCTTAAACAAAATAAATAGCTTGGAGTATTTTTGGAATGGCCAGTTAATCTCTCATTTCAATTGTGGTAGTAGTGCAAGATATGATAGAATCCATCAAGACGATGATAAAAATATATTTTTCAGATTGTAGTGTTATGATTTTATATGGTGATATAATGAATACTAAATTGAATTTAGGAGCCGGCGGAAGATGTCTAAAAGATCATGTTAACTTGGATATTATTAAATATGATGGTATTGATGTAGTGTGGAATTTAGAAGAAACTCCACTGCCATTTCAAGATGAAACCTTTGAAGAAGTAAGAGCATATAATGTTTTAGAACATATTGAAAACTTTATACCATTAATGGAAGAATTGCACCGAATAATGAAAAAGGGAGCCATCTTAAAAATAGTGGTTCCATACTACAATTCAAAAGGAGCATTTCAAGACCCTACCCACAGAAGGTTTTTTACAGAAGAAACATTTTTGTATTTCACAAACAATAAAAAAATTCCAAATTATAGGTTTAAATGTAATTTCAAATTGAAAACCTTGAAATTAGAATATAGGGTAAAATTTATTGAAATTTTTCCAGAAAAAATACGTAAAATATTGAGGATGCTATTTTGCAATTTGGTAAAATCAATATATATTGAATTAGAAAAATAATAAAATTTTTATTAAAAAAGGTGAAGAAATGGGAAGAAATAAAATTATTAAAAAATATATTAAAGATAAGGTTGTTCTTGATGTTGGTTTTTTAGGGGAAAATAAAAATGTAGAGTTTTCTCCACTTCATAAATTTATAATAAGGAATGCTAATGAAGTATGGGGTATCGATATTGATGGCAGAAGGATAGAGGAGTAAAGAAAAAAGGACATAATGTAATATGTGATGATGTTCAAAAATTAGAAAATTTAACTAAATTAAATAAAAAATTTGATGTGATTATTGCAGGAGAATTAATAGAGCATCTAGAGAATCCGGGATTATTTTTAGATAAAATAAAAGAATTTTTAAATAAAAGTGGAGTTTTAATCCTAACAACGCCAAATATTCTTTCGCTAAGATATATGTTAAGACATACTTTATTTGAACAAGAATCTCCTTATTGGGAAGATAAGAATGCCGAAATAAAATATGGGCATGTTATTGGTTTTTCAAAAATGTTATTGGAAAATTTATTATTAAGAAAAAATTACAAAATTATAGAAATTAAATATACAATAAAGGACGAATATAATGGTTTTAGGGGGAACTTAGAAAAATTCATTTCAGCAGTTTTTCCAAGATTTGCTCCATCATTAATTGTTGTTTGTAAATTAAAATAATACCTAATGAGTGGAAAAATGAAAATTATATATCTATTAAACTCGGATTTTGGGGTTAGAAACACGATTGGAGCAAGAGCTCTACCCATAGCTAATGAAACAATTAAATATAATAATATAACAATATTATGTAGAGGATATAATAAAACACTGGATAAAAGCTATAATACCGTTCAAATCTTCCCCTATGCTCAAATAATAATGAAACTATTAACTGCAATTCCCATATATATTACAAAAAAGTTTCCATCAAACAAAATTAAAAATTATTTATTTGAGTATTTTGCCATAAAAAAACTGAAAAGATTTAATTTAAATGAAATTGATATTGTTCATTCTTGGGACTTTCTACCAAATATATATGAATATATAAAAGAAAAAAATCCAAATATAAAAATTATTCAGGATGTTCCGATGGCATTTCCAAATGTGTTGAAGGATATAAAAAATTATGACATATTATTTGTAGGGGAAAAAACGGAGCTCCCAGACTATATAAAAAATTCTTTAAAATATATTGATTATTATATCGTTCCATCGAATTTTGTAAAAAAATCATTAATTAATGAAGGGATTGATAAAAATAAAATTTTTATTGTGCCATTTGGAGTAGATATAATCAAATTCAAACCCATTGAAAAAGAATATGATGGAACATTTAAAGTAGCATTTTCCGGAAATGTAAATAATAGAAAGGGCATTCCTTATTTAATTCGAGCTTGGAAGGAGTTAAATTTAAAAGACGCAGAATTAAACATCTACGGCATAGTTTATCCAGAGGTTAAAAAATATTTCAAAGATATTGAAAAATATAATATAAAAGTCCATGGATTTGTAAAAAATATTGAAAAAGAACTTCCAAAAAACCATATTTATGTATTTCCATCTTTATTAGAAGGTTCTGCCAAATCAGTTTATGAAGCGTTAGCATGCGGACTGCCAGTAATAACAACTGAAAATGCTGGAAGTGTTGTAGAAGATGGAAAGGAAGGATTCATAATTCCAACACAAGATGTTGAAAGTTTAAAAGAAAAAATTTTATTCTTTTATAATCATAGAGAGACAATCAAAGAATTTGGAAAAAGAGCAAGGAAAAAGGCAGAACAATATACCTGGGAAAACTATGGAAAAAGAGTTAATGGAATTTACAACCTGGTGAATAATCATGAGTAAAATTTTATATGTTCATAATGCAGATTTTTCAAAACCATGTGCAAATAGAATTCAAGTTTTGAATATGTGTAAGGCATTTAAGAAAATTGGGCAAGATATTACACTTATGAGCTTTAATAGTGATAAAAATACTATTAAAAGAGTTTATAATGAAAATGTTGATTTTAATATAATTTCATTGAAACCTTTTTTAAATTACTATTTTAGAAGTTTGTTGTTATTTTTGAGGTTTTTAAGTATAAAAAGTAATTATGAATATATATACACGAGAGATTTAATATTTGCCTTTTTAGTTTCAAAGTTCTTTAAAGATAAAAAGGTAATTTATGAACTACATGAAATTAACGAAAGAAGAACATGGTTACTTTTATTTAAAAACTGTTTAAATATGTTAAAAGCTGTTATTACAGTTAATCCAAATAATATAAAATATTTTAAAGATAATAAAAATGTTTCAAAAATGGTATTTTTACCTAATGGTGTAGATTTAAATAGGTTTGATATTAATATTTCAAAAGAAAAAGCAAGAGATATGTTATATTTACCAAAGGATAAAACAATAGTATCATATATAGGAAGTTTGCAGGATTGGAAAGGATATAAGACATTTTTAAAATCTTATGAACATTTAAAAAATAAAGAAAATATGGTTTATTTAATAGTTGGAGGTAGTGAAGAACAGGTAAGTAAATTAAAAAAAGAATACAAAAATAAAAATATAATTATTATACCTTTTGTTGAAAATTCTAAGGTTCCTTTATTTTTAAAAGCATCGGATGTTTTAGTTATTCCAAATTCTTCTAAATATGAAATTTCAGTTAAATATACTTCTCCATTAAAGTTATTCGAATACATGGCATCAAAAAGACCAATTATAGCAAGTGATTTACCAAGTATTAGGGAAGTTGTTAATGAGAATGAAGTTTTATTTGTTAGACCTGATGATGAAAAAGATTTAGCTGAAAAAATAGAAAAACTGATAAAAGATGCTAATTTACAAAATAAATTAATACAGAATGCATTTGATAAGGTTAAGGGTTATTCCTGGGAGAATAGGGCTAAGTATATTATAACAACTCTTTAAAAATAAGGCATTAAATACATACCTAACAATATGATATACACTATTGACACATAATCTATTGGGTGTAGCAAATATGAAATACGAAAATAAAAATTTTAATCAATCATATGTTGGATATCGAAAAGATATTCTAAGCATAATTCCAAAAAATGCTAAAAAAGTACTGGATGTAGGGTGTAGTGTTGGAGCCCTTGGAGAACAGTTAAAAATTAGTAATAATAAAGTAGAAGTTGTTGGTGTTGAAATAGATAAAAACATGGCACAAATTGCTAAAAATAAACTAGACAATGTTATTGTTGGAAATATTGAAGAACTCGATTTAGATAAAATTTTTGATTTAAACTACTTTGACTGTATAATATTAGCAGATGTTTTAGAACATTTAAAAAATCCATGGGATGTGTTAAAAACTCTTACAAATTATTTAAATAAAAATGGTGTAATTATTGCAAGTATCCCAAATATTAGACATTATACATCTATTTTAAGTTTAATATTTAAAGGTCATTGGCCTTATAGGGAAAGAGGAATTCATGATAAAACACACCTGAGGTTTTTTACATTGAAGAATATTAACGAATTATTTGAATATAGTAATTTAAAAATTACAACGATTAAAAGAAAATATCGTATTATTGAACATCCCCATCCCCTAAATATATTTGCAAGGTATCTTGCATTACCAATTGTTAAAGATTTTTTGACATACCAATATTTAATAATTGCCAAAAAGAAAAGGTGAATGAATATATGAAAATTTCCATATTAACACCTGATTTATCACGCAACTGTCTTGGTAGAGCATATCTTCTAGCTAAAATGCTGCAAAAGTATTATGATGTAGAAATTATTGGACCCATGTTTGGAAATGGAATATGGAACCCCGTTGCTAATGATACAACCATTACCTACAAATCTATTAAAATTAATAGCAAGTTTGGCTTGAAACATGTTAAAGAGTTAATTAATCTTGCAGATGGAGATGTAATTTATGCTAGTAAGCCTACATATACAAGCTTTGGCGTGGGATTATTAATAAAATTTTTGAAGAATAGACCTTTAATTTTAGATATTGATGATTGGGAAATGGGGTTTATAAAAGAAAATTTTAAAAATTCACTTGCTCGTTTTAAATCCCTAGCTTACTGGCAAATATTACTTTTTGAAAAATTATATTTTCTCGCGGATGAAATCACCGTATCAAATAGCTTTTTACAGAAAAAATTTGGTGGAACAATTATATGGCATGGAAGAAATGCAGAAAAATTTAATCCTGAAAAACATGATTGTAAAGAGTTGAGAAAAAAGTACCATATTGAGAAAAATAAAAAAATTATAATGTTTTTTGGAACCCCTCGACCACATAAAGGCGTAGATGATTTATTAGAAGCTGTGAGGTTAATTAATAATCAAGACATAATTTTAGTAATTGTGGGTATCGATGTTTCTAACCAATATTGTAAAGAATTAATTGATAATGCCAAAAATACACTAAACAATCGATTTATATGGTATGGTTTGCAACCTTTTGAAAAGATTCCAGAGATTTTATCTATTGCAAATGTTGTAGTCATACCTCAGCGGGAAAGTTATTCAACCGTTGGACAAATGCCTGCAAAAGTGTTTGATGCTATGGCAATGGCAAAACCCATAGTTGCTACAAAAGTTTCTGATTTACCAGAGGTATTGAAAGGATGTGGATGGATTGTAGAACCAGGTAATCCAAAAAGATTGGCAGAAACTATTGAGCTTGTTTTAGATGATGACGAAAAATCTAAAAAAATAGGTTGGAAAGCCAGAGATAAATTTATAAAAAAATACAGTTGGAATGCCCTAGAAAAAAAATTAGTAAATATATTTAAGAATTATGAAAAATAAAATTTCGGCCTTGATGTGAAGAATTATTAAACTTTAAGTCTTATTAATCGTATCGAAGCTGAAAGTTATAACTTCATAAAAATAATTTATAAAATAAGTTATTCAATCACCATCATTATTATCGATTCCATATTTGAAAAATAAGAACAATATTACAACTAACGCAAATAATCTACAAATAATTCTCCCAGCAATTGCTCCAATTAACCCATAGTAATATATAAACACAGGAGATATAATTATTAATAAAATGGCTGAATAATTATAAAATTTATTCAAAAATTCTCCTTTTTTTTCTTTTATTAGATAATTATATGGAAGAATATATAAAAAACTTATAAAACTTAAATGAAAAACCATACTCAACCAAACATAGTCATAATATTTTGGATAAAACCACTTGAAAATAAACGGGGCAATAACCCAATAAATCAAAATTAAAAAAACAACAACTAAAAAAAACTTTTTAAAATGCTTCATTAAATCTTTTTTACCCATATCTTTGGAGGCAATCTTTGGAAGTAGCATTGGACTAAAAGCGTTTGCAAGTATTTTAATTTGGTTAGGTAATAATGTAATAATTTTAAAAATAGCTAAATCAGAAAAACCTAAAAAGTAAGCTACAACTAAACTATCAAAATTATTTGCAATATTGGATAATGCCATTGAAAAACTAATACTTTTTCCAAATTTAATACCTTCTTCATCTATTTTTTTATTTTTTACAAATTTTTTAACATAGAATAGACTAAAATATCCATTAATTAATATTTGAGCTAACACTGTAATTACAACAATCCAAAAAACACTTTTTGTAAAATATACAGTCAAAACTATCAAAATTGTTGAAATAATATTAAAAAATGATGATAATTTGGTTAAAATATCAAATCTTTTTTTACCATTTAACAAATTTGGATAAAATCCAGAAACAGAATAAAATGGAAAGATAGAAGATAATATCAAAAAAATCAACATTACATCAAATCTTCCATAAAGATATTCATAAATGGAAAATCCCAACAATAACAAACTTCCTAACCAACTCCATTTAAAAACTTCTTTCAGAGCTCTAAAATATGTTCCTTCATAACCTTTTGCAACTGCCTGAACAACTGCAACACCCATTCCTGGAAGTGCAAAAATCCCTGCAATACCTAAAACTGTCATTACAAAACTATACTCTCCAAAAACTTCTTTTGACAGCAAATTAGCAAAAACTATACTTAAAATAAACCCCTTTAAAGTTCCGAAGAATTGTCCAATACTTAACCAAAACCCTCCTTTTATAAAATATGGAAGGTCCAAACCTACCTTTGAAGAGTACTTTTTTGCAAGATTATATAATCTATCTTTTAAATTGTTGTAGTGTTTCTTTACCATGTAAATCCCGATTTCAAACTTTTGTTTATTTTTTCAATAATTTATTAAAAATCTTTTTATATTTTTCAACAGAGCTCTGCCAATTAAAATTATCTTTTATAAATTTTTTTGCATTTTTCCCGTAAATTTCTATTAACTCCTTATTTTTAATTAATTTAATAATTCCATTTTTAATTTGTTCGGGACTGTTATCTTTTAACAAAATACCTGTGTTTCCATCAATAACGACTTCATCCCCACCTTCATAAGGACTTGCAACAATTGCCTTTCCACAACACATGGCTTGCAACAATGAGCTCGACAAACCGCCACCCTTATAAGACGAGTGAATATAAATATCAGACGCTTTGACAATCCCTATTGCATCTTTAAAATCTTTTTTCCCAGTGAAATAAATGCTGTTATCCAAATAATCTCCTGAAAGTTTTTTAAGTCTTTCTAAGTCCTCACCATAACCTACAATAATTAAAACAGTTTTTTCTTTTATATTTTTTGGGAGCTCCTTGTATGCCTTTATAATATTTTCGACACCTTTCCATTTATACAGTCTTCCAACAAAACATAATTTTATTTTATCACGAGTATTGCGAGTGATATTAAAAACGGATAGGTTTTTATTATCTTTAAATTTTTTCTCAATATATTTATTTTTTTCAATACTTTCAATATATTCAATTTCTAATCCTCGATATATTATGGGAATGTTACTGTCATCAATAAAATTTTCTGTTATAAAATCCTTAACCGCCTTTGATATTGCTATAACATAGTCAGATTTTTTAAATATAAGTTTTCCAAGAACAATATCATACATATAAGCCATTTTATTTGTAAATTCACTCTCTAACTTAATAAACGCACTTCCATGTTCAACGTGAATCAACTTTTTCCTATTCAATCTAAATTTTGCAAAGAAAAATCCCAATAATGTATTTGAAAAAAATCGAGTCCTTGTCATGACAATATCAAAATCAATTTTGTATATATTAAAAAACATCTTCCAAAATTTAATATTAAAAATATTTGGGACAGGATAATTTGATATAATTTCGAATGCAGGATATCTATAAATTTTAACATTATTATGTTTTATTTCAAACTCTTTGTATTTTGGAATATTTGGTGCAAATACATAAATATCATAATTTTCATCCTTTGATAGATACTTAACAAATTCATCCACATGAGTTTCTAATCCGCCAATATGAGGAACATAATAACCTGGAAATATAATTAGTTTTATACCATTCATTTTATCACAATGAATATGACTGATTAACTTATATTTTATTCATTCTCTCCCCCATTCATCATTAAACCTTACAATATCGTCTTCCTCTAAATATTCTCCTGCCTGTATCTCAATAACTTCCAAAGGTATCTTTCCAGGATTTTCCAATCTATGTTTT
>JAALLQ010000236.1_pt1 | contig 15998 bp, 13 predicted proteins | sample 7245921 | NCBI WGS metagenome assembly JAALLQ01 (sample SAMN13049200, study PRJNA578106) | oil field metagenome | isolation source: filtered produced water from oil reservoir B7 | place: USA:offshore Texas | collected 2016 | reverse complement strand
AAATAACATCATACTCATTGCTAAGGTACGCGCGCATAAGCTCGACGTTCAGTACCTCATCGTCAACTACGAGTATTTTGTTCCTGGCAGCAGGTGTCATATGAGTTTATAGTATAATTTCAATTTTATATAAAACTACCTGTATTTTGTGCACATGAATATATTCAGGCCGGAAAAAAGTTCAATTTACAGAAAGAAGAGTCTGTTTTTATTCAGAGAAAATGTGAAAGCATGCACAACCAACAACCGGCCGGCATGCCTGAGTAAAGGGTACTAAAATTTATTCCCGTTTCTCACTCTATAAGATATGTAACCTGGACAGACATTGAAACTGTTGACTCACCCGGCTGAATAGGAGTTGATGCTGCTTCCTCGGTCGGAACTTCCGCTGCATCATAGTAGACTATCGGTCCGTTGTTGTCATTTAGTGACGAGGACTGTACACCAATTATTTCAACATTCAGGTTTTCGGCAAGTATGGTGGCTTTTGAAGATGCATCTTCTACCGCCGCTGCGATAAGTTCTTCCCTGAAATCTTCCTGTAGCTCATCTGATGCCGAAAAGGAGATACTTCCTATATCATTTGCTCCCGCAGCCGCAGACCTGTCAATAATCTCGCTCAGGTTATCAAGGTTCATGGTCCTGACCTGTACGCTGTTGGAAGCCGAATATCCCTCTATGCTTCGTGTACCATCATAATTATAAACCGGATTCACAGACACGAAAGATGTCTGGATCTCATTATCCTCCAGACCGATGGCCTTGAGTTCTGCAATAACATCACTCATAATAGCAGCATTGTCGTTTGATGCTTCATCTGCAGTTTCAGCCTGCACTACCACACCTATGTTCATTGTTGCAGTATCGGGCACAACCCTTTTTTCCGCATATCCGCTGGTATGAATGGTGTGTTCAATATCTTCCTGTATCGCTTCCTGCGAACTGGCATACTGCGATGCTGCCATGAATATAAGAGCAACTGAGAGCGCAATTACCAGATAGTATAGTTTATTGTTCGAATTTTCTTGTGACAACTACAACCCCACCAAATTTATTTCAATATTCGATTTGGTCTGTAACTTTATATGTTTATCCTGAGGTTCGATTATTAAAATTTTTTATGGAACAGTTTCTCTGCTTCCACCAGGAAGAATACGGAGCTTGATATCAGTATAATTACCATCCAGTCAGTGATCTCCAGAGGAGCCGTGCTCATAACTCCATTCATGAAACCATTGTAGGTTATAAAGAGCTGCAATAGAATTACCAGAAATACTCCGCCCAGCATTATGCGGTTAGAGAATATTCTCGTGATGACGTTCTCATAAATGGATTTCGAGTTGAAAAGATAGAATATCTCAAAGAAGACTATCGTGTTCAGAACAATCGTCTGTGCCTTTGATACGTTTCCCTGCGTGCTCTCTATTTCAAAGAAATAAAGCAGGAAGCTTGCTATTACTATCAGCAGGGCTACAGTCACTATCCTGCGTTTTATTATGGGGAGAAGCAAAGGTTCATCAGGAGGACGAGGTTGCCTCATCAGAAGTTGTTTTTCCTTCGGTTCAAATACGATAGGAACACCCAGTCCTATGGCGGTCACAGTATTGATCCATAAAATATGAATAGGTAGCAGTGGAGGATCTGTGAACCCGAGGAAAACGGCAGTGATAATTATAAGCGCTTCAGAAGTGTTGGTGGGAAGTGTCCATAGGATTACCTTCTGTATCTTATCGTAGACATCCCTGCCTTCCTCTATGGCATTGACGATGGAAGCAAAGTTATCGTCCGTAAGTACCATATCCGAAGCTTCCTTGGCAACCTCAGTGCCCGATCTTCCCATGGCTATTCCTATGTCAGCTTTTTTAAGGGCCGGTGCATCATTGATGCCATCACCTGTTACAGCTACAACATTCTCTTTATCCTGTAGCAGACGCACTATCCTTGATTTATCCTCGGGTGATGTACGTGCAAAGACAGATACCTTTTCAAGCTTTTCCAGGAGGTGTTCGTCAGACATACCATCAAGCTCGGACCCTGTAAGAGCACCTTCTGTGGTTATTCCGAGCTGCCCGGCAATGCTTCTGGCAGTCAGTACGTGGTCTCCGGTAATCATTATTACTCTTATGCCCGCACTGTTACACTTCTTTATGGCCCCTTTCACCTCCTCCCGGGGAGGGTCCATCATACCCTGCAAGCCAAGGAAGGTAAGATCATGAATATCTTCCGGAAGCAGTTCTTTTTTATCAGCTCCTGTGGGTTTACATGCCATCGCAATAACACGGAGGCCGTCAGATGCCATGGAAGATGCTTTCTGAAGTATCTGTTCAGAATCGAGCCTGACCTGCTTACGTCCGTCAAACTGTGAGTGGCACATACCGACGATCTTTTCAGGGGAACCTTTCACATATATGATATTTGAGTCCTCATTCATCTCATGAAGTGTCGCCATAAACCGATTTTCAGATTCAAAAGGTATTGAATCCAGTCTGGGAAGATGGAAGGAAGATACCTTAAGAGCTGATACCAGCAAGGCACCCTCGGTGGGGTCCCCATTGATGCCTCCTTTTTCCCGGATATAAGCATCATTGCACAGGGCTCCGGCCTTAAGGGTCTTTGCCAGAGAGGAAAAATCACTGGCATTTACCTGCCTGCCATCTAAAAAGAAATTCCCTTCCCTTGAATATCCCTCACCTGTTACACCAAATCTGCCTTCAGCAGTATAGACCGAAGTCACGGTCATCTGGTTCATTGTGAGCGTTCCTGTCTTATCGGAGCAGATGACCGTTGCCGAACCAAGCGTCTCTACCGATGGAAGGTTTCTTATGATGGCATTCCTGGAAGCCATCTGATTGACACCGATCGCCAGGGATATGGTGATAAGTGCCGGCAGGCCTTCAGGTATCGCCGCGACAGCCATGCTTACTGTTGCCAGAAAGATGTCCAGATTAGTAAAACCCTGCAACCTGCCTACAATATATGTGAGGATTGAAACAAAGGCGATCACAAAAAAAAGTTTTTTACTTAGACGATTAACGGTACGCGTAAGTGGAGTTGATATCTCACCGGATTCCTTGATTAGCTCGGATATTTTACCGATCTCGGTATCTTTACCTGTAGAAACAACCACGCCCATACCAGTACCTTGCGTAATGAGCGTCGCAGAGAAAGCCATATTCTTCTGGTCTGCTATGGGTACGTCCTCATTGGGTATTACAGCATCATTCTTTTCAACTGCAGTGGATTCACCGGTGAGAGTGGATTCATCTATACGAAGGTTCTTGATCCGGAACAGGCGAAGATCCGCGGGTACCCTGGAACCGGCTTCAAGAAGAACAATATCCCCCATAACCAATTCCCTGCTGGGGATAAGCTCACGCATACCGTTCCTTAACACAGTGGCTTCAGGTTGCATCATCTTTACAAGCGATTCAAGCGCATTCTCAGCCTTGCGTTCCTGAACAAAACCGATGATCGCATTTGCAACAATAACACCAGTGATCACTGCTGAGTCTGCGTATTCCCCCAGGAAGAAGGTCACTATGGCTGCCACTATCAATATGTATATGAGCGGATTGGCGAACTGTTTAAGAAACATATAAGCAGGACCATGTTTCTTTTCGGTTTCAACCTCATTGTATCCGTACTTTGACAAACGTAGTGAAATCTCATCCTCTGTGAGTCCCTCCTTTCCGGTTTCAAGAATATTGAAGGTCTCGTCTATGTCTGCACGATACCAGCTCAGCTCACTGTGCATAAAGAAAGATAGTCCTTTCCTGAATAAATTGTTTTGTAGGCTGCCAAAAACTAAAATAGATTGCAAACCGTATTTTATTTTATGAGTTCGACACACGATGATCTGGTAAAATCTCTTAACTCCAAACAGGAAGCATATGTAAATCTTGAATTGCCGGAACCGACAAATGGTCAATATCTCCTTGGTGTTTTTCACCTTGTTCCCGGAGGGAAATTCAACATACTACAGGCAGCCGCAGAGGTTGCTGCCGAATCGTCCACGGGTACGAACTTTAAAGTTAATACAGAGACACCATTCTCAAGAACGATGAATGCTCTTGTCTACCAGCTTGATCTTGAAAGAGAACTTGTATGGATAGCCTACCCATGGAGACTTTTTGACAGGGGAGGAAATGTGCAGAACATTCTTACTTACATTGTAGGAAATATTCTGGGAATGAAGGAAGTTGCAGCCCTGAAACTGCTTGATGTCTGGTTCCCGCCATCCATGCTCGAGCAATATGACGGTCCGAGTTACACAGTGGATGCCATGAGAGAGTACCTGAACGTACACGACAGACCTATCCTTGGTACCATAGTTAAACCAAAGATGGGACTCACATCCGCCGAGTATGCAGAAGTATGTTACGATTTCTGGGTAGGAGGCGGAGATTTTGTTAAGAATGACGAGCCTCAGGCAAACCAGGATTTCTGCCCCTATGAGAAAATGGTCAGCCATGTTAAAGAGGCCATGGATAAGGCAGTAAAAGAGACAGGTAAGAAAAAGGTCCACTCATTCAATGTCTCAGCCCCTGATTTTGATACTATGATCCAGCGATGTGAGATGATCATCAACGCCGGCTTCGAACCAGGCAGCTTTGCATTCCTGATAGACGGTATCACTGCCGGCTGGATGGCCGTACAGACCCTCAGGAGAAGATATCCTGATGTGTTCATTCACTTCCACAGGGCAGGCCATGGCGGATTCACCAGGCCTGAGAACCCCATCGGATTCTCAGTCCTCGTACTTTCAAAGTTTGCAAGAGTAGCCGGTGCCTCCGGTATCCACACCGGTACTGCCGGTGTCGGGAAGATGAAAGGAACGCCCAAGGAAGACATCGTCGCTGCACATGAGATACAATATATGAGTTCAGAGGGTTATTTCTTCAAACAGAGCTGGTCCAAGATTCCTGAAAGCGATAAGGATGCCATAAACCTTGTAAATGAAGATCTGGCACATCACGTGATACTTGAGGACGACAGCTGGAGAGGTATGAAGAAATGCTGCCCTATTGTTTCAGGAGGACTAAACCCTGTAAGACTTAAACCTTTCATCGATGTGATGGGCAATGTTGATTTCATTACAACAATGGGATCTGGCGTACATGCACACCCCGACGGAACCCAGGCAGGTGCCAGAGCCCTTGTACAGTCATGTGATGCCTACCTTAAGGGCATGGATATTGAAGAATATGCTAAGGACCATAAGGAACTTGCCGAGGCGATCGAGTACTTCACAAAGGCATCAAAGGATGCCATGTAATCCGTTCCTGGTCAAAGTTTGTATTGAAATTAAGAAGAGAGAGAGGAAAGCAGAAATAAGTGCTTTCCTTATATTTCGACAATAATCCTATTTTAACAATAACCCCGTCCTGAAAAGGACATAACCCCACTCGCTCATACTCCACTAAAGATGAATGCTGAAAAAAGGAACATTAACAGTTTTTTGATGAGGGAATGAGGCATTATAAGCCTGTTAATGCTCCTTTTGTCTATCGTTTTTATCAGCATTTCCGATCAGTCCATGTCGCACCACCGAATGGCCTGCAACCACCCTTTCATACAGGTTATGTGATTGCAAGTCAAAGTATTAATTTGGACTATATAAATATATCTATACTCTGATATATGTTGAGTATTATTATGATGAGGGATGAACACAAAAAAGGAGCTATTGCTCACCAGTATTCTGAAAAAAGGAAAATAAAAACAGAAATGTTTATTCCAGCTTCCTTATAAGATATTCTTTGAACTGAGAATAATCAGTGCTAAGAGAGTCCATAAATTCTTTCCCTGCCTCGGTTCTCTTCAGGCTCTCGGGAAGTTCGGGCTCAACCCCGATGACCGCCTTTACTTCTCCAGGGAACTTTGCAGGATGGGCGGTCTCCAGTGTTACTGCAGGAGTGTTATCACCTGTCTGTTCCCTGTAATCCCTCAGCCCCTTGATTCCCACAGCACCATGTGGTTCTATCATTATGCCGTATTCATCATAGAACTCCTTCATGACGGCCTGTGTTTCCGCATCGGTGACAGATATCGAGAAGATGTCCTGTCTGAGCTTTTCCATATCCGGCATCTTATTGATCCTGCCCTGCTCATCCATCTCACCACCATAGATCGCTATAAGTCTTGCAAGATTACTCGGATGTCCTACGTTCATGGCATTGGAAAGACAATTCTTCGAGGGTACGATCTTTGCATACTTACCTGTACCAAGGAAAGAGGGAACCTCGTCATTCTCGTTCACAGATGCCAGTATCTTCTTTACAGGTACACCCATTCTTTTTGCCAGTACACAACCCATCATATTACCGAAATTTCCCGAAGGTATGGAAACTATCAGCTCTTCGGGATAATCCCTCAGTTTGAGATAGGCATAGAAATAATAGATTGATTGGGGTACAAGACGCCCGATATTGATCGAGTTTGCAGATGAGAGGTTCAGGTGTTTGAGATCCCCGTCGGCAAATGCCTGTTTAACCATTGCCTGGCAGTCATCGAACTTGCCGTCAATCGACACTGCGCTGATGTTCTTATCCAGGGTGGTCATCTGCTTGCGCTGGCGGTCGGAGACCTCGCCGGTCGGGAACAATACAATGACCCTGATATTGTCAAGACCATAGAATGCATGAGCTACCGCGCTTCCGGTATCTCCAGAGGTGGCTGTAAGGATGGTTAGCTCTCTGTTCTCTTTCTTGAGGTAGTACTGCATGAGCCTTGCCATCATACGGGCTGCAAAGTCCTTAAATGAGGCAGTGGGACCCCTGTCAAGCCTCATGATATAAGTGATATCATCCACTTTTTCCAGCGGGACTTCATAATCATAGGCATCATAGGTGATCTCCTTCAGGGACTCTTCATCTATCTCACCCTCAAGGACCTTTTTCAAGACCTGAAAAGCAATTTCAGGATATGGCTTATCTTTCAGTGAATTTAGTTCTTCCTCTGTGAAGGCTGGCAGAGTCTTTGGCATGTAAAGACCCCTGTCCGGGGCAAGTCCTGCAATGAGTGCGGTTTCAAAACTTACTTCTTCCGCCTGGAGATTGGTGCTGTAGAGTTTCATGTGTATCAAATACCGGCTTTGTTTCTCTGGTCAGAACAAAAAGACCATAGCTGCAACCTGTTATATGAAGGTTCCTTGAATGCCTTTTTTGTAGTACATGGCAGAATTCATTTATGAGCTTTTCTATAAAGAAGCGGTTTTCCTTTATTTTCCTTTATACAGAAAAATATCTTCTATTGTGCATTCGAAAAATCCTGCAAGCCTGAATGCAAGTTCCAGACTCGGGTCATATTTTCCCCTTTCTATAGCAATGATTGTCTGTCTTGTCACACCGACAGAGGATGCAAGTTCCTCCTGTGTAATGTCCCTTTTAGCACGCCAGACTTTGAGGCTGTTTTCCATAATGGCATCTCCATAATTGTATCACATCTTATTTCTGTACCAGTAAAAAAATGCTGCATAGGAGACACCCGTAATGGCAAAAAGTAACCCGACCACGGGTTGTGCCGGCAGTTGAATAGTGAAAATGCCGAGTACCGCAAACATAAAACCCTGAAGTATAAAGGTTACCTGGAAAGTTCTGAAACTTGCCTTTTCGGCAATCCTGTAATCTCTTTCATCTTCCCGCAGTTCACCACTTACTCTGCTCCTGTATTGCCATAATGTTATCAGAATAAGAGCAACACCGGCACCAATGAGCCCACCCATGGCCCCGGCTACACTCGTAACCCAATCCGGTTCATAGACGAGTACGTAAACTCCGCTTATAACTAAAACTATTCCGAATAGAATTGATATAATCTCTTGAGTTCTAATATGTATCACCATGTAAAGCATACTTTACATAATGTATATAAAACTTACCTTTATGTACACCTCAGCAGACATTGATTAAAGTGTGTATTAATGGTTCAAGATAAAAACAGCAAAAATTGCAGAAAGTACCGGTAAAAAAATAAAACGGAGGAAAATGAATTGTTTTCAGGCAAATTGCCTGAAATGAAGGTCAGATCAACGGAATCTTATTCCGTGGAATTCTGTCCTGTAATATCAAAGGCAAAGACGTCCGCATTCAGATTGCGCCTGTCTTCCCAGACCACAGTATCCCCATATATCGCAGGATAAACCTGTCGTTCTTCATTTGTACTTACCTGGAACTCTTCGCCTGTTGTCAGGTCGAACATATAGATATCAGAGTTACCTACGATATCCCAGTTGGCATTGCGCTCATCGGTCCAGACTATCCTGTTTTCGTGAATTCTCGGAACAACCTGCCAGGAGTCGTTAGTGGTTATCTGCATCTCTTCCTGGGTCGTAATATTATACATGTAGATATTCTGATCAAAGGTGCGATCATCCATGTATACAACTCTGTCCTCATAGATATCAGGATACAGGGAAACGGATTCATTCGCTGTTATCTGCATCTCCTCTCCTGAACTGATATTGTAAATGAATATATCCCAGCCGCCGTTGCGGTCATCCATCCAGGTGATCTGGTCACCATAAATTGCAGGATACAACTGGTCAGATGCATTATCCGTGATCTGCTGCTCCTCACCGGTGGTCATGTTATACATGTAGATATCCCAGTTATCATTGCGCAGGTCTTCCCATACGACCCTGTCTTCATATATATCGGGTACTCTCTGATCGGAATCGTTTGTGATCAGGGCTGATTCTTCTCCTGAAGATAGATTATGCATATAGATATCCCAGTTACCGTTACGCCAGTCCTCCCAGACAATTATCTCCCCGTAAATATGAGGAACCCGTTCCTCTGATGTATGGGTTGTAACCTGCGTCTCCTCTTCGGATGTCAGGTTGTAAAGGAAAATATCTGAGCTCTGGTTTCGAACGTCTGTCCATACTATGATGTCTTCATGAATATCAGGGAAATACTGATCTGACATATTGGAAGTGATCTGGTTTTCCGTTCCTTCAACTGTCTGTGCCAGTGAGCTACCCATAGATGTTGCTGACAGAATACTCACAAAACAAAATATTATAATAATTTTTTTAGATATCATGTACTAGTTTCCCACATTCTCTAAGCCCCGGTATGGACCCGATATCTACTTTATTCTGGCAATTTTAATAATTATGGAAACATTCTTACTTAACAAAAATATATGAGAAATAATGGAAAAGCTGAGCTGATATAAAAAGGCCAGACACCCAAAATAAAAAGAGAGCAGAGGCTTATTTCACTACCTCATAACCTGCGCTTTTCCATGCCGTCATGCTGCCAAGAACATTGTATATCCTGTTATATCCATGTTTCTTAAGGATGGATGCGGCTATGTTGGAACGCCTTCCTGTTCCACAATAGACGATTATCCTGCAGTCCCCGGGAATCTTATCCAGGTTCTCTTCAAGATGACCCACATATATGTGTGTGGCATCCTGTATATGCCCCTCTTCCCACTCTTCATCACTTCTTACATCCAGGATGAACATCGTCTCTCCTTTTTCCAGCCTATCCTTCAGGTCATGGACGGATATCAGATTGAACCCATCAACAGGTTGAGCGTCTATATACCAGGCTCCGATGCCTCCGTTTAAAAAACCGGCCACGTTGTCATAACCCAGTCGCACAAGATACCTTACTGCAGTTTCCAGTTGTTCCTGTTCTTCGGTAACAAGTAGTATTTTCTTATCATAGGGAAGTACCCAGCCCGCAAAGGACGGAAGGCCTTCCAGCCAGATACTTAAACTGCCTTTGATGTGTGCACCACCAAAAGAGTGTGGCATGCGTGTATCCAGAACTACTGCCGAACTTTTCATTTCTTCGCTGAACTCCTCAGGCGATAGAAGTTCAGGAACCGGAAGCTCATATAAGAGCGGAGGACCTTCGAGATTATACTTTTCCATCATTTTGAAATAAGGGGGGAATTCCATTTTTTCCTGAGTCTTATACCTGATGAAATCATCTTTATCTGTTTTCTGCAGAGCCGAATTCTGATGACGCTCAAGTCCGAGAGTGCTGTGTTCACGCTCACTTATGGCTCCCCCGCACACAGAACCTGCGCCATGTGCCGGATGCAGTATTACCTCATCCCCAAGGGGAAGAATTTTTTTGAAAATGCTGTCATACAGATTCCCGGCAAGTCGGGAAGCTTCTTCAGGACCATAGAGATCGGTCCTTCCCACATCACCTATAAAGAGAGCATCTCCTGTAAATACCATAATGACCTCATCACCTGCGTCAAGGTCTGTCAGGGCATAGGACATACTCTCGTCCGTATGTCCCGGTGTGTGCAGGGCTGTTATCTTCAGCGAACCAAAGACTATTTCCTGGCCATCCTCCAAAGTATTACCATATTTAAAATCAAGACCAGGACCGTGATAGATGTCAGCACCCGTGAGATTTTGAAGCTCCTTCGAGCCGATCACATAATCTTCATTACGGTGTGTCTCAAGGATATGGTTTATTCTCATGCCTTCTCTTCTGGCTATATCCGTATATACATCACAGTCCCTGCGCGGGTCAATAACCACGGCTTCGTTCCCCGAACCGATAAAATAAGAAAGATGGGCCAGTCCTTCGGATTTAATACGCTCGAATATCATCTAAACTCTCCATTTATTATTCCCACTACCTAAATGTAGAAACACATACTTGATATGTTTTACTTAAGCCTTAATTCCAGCATTATTTTTAATACAGTAATATCAAATAATTACGTTTCCTACAAAATAATATATATACAACTATATATTACAAAAATGTTCATTTTTTGAAAATATTAATTATTTATAATAGTTTTTGTTTAAATTATAGTCTTATTACATTCATAAAATTAATAATTGTGTCGAATTTTCACAGATAAACAAAATATTGTCAATTAATACGCCTATATAGAAAATAATTTGCTTTTAAAAGAATATATAGGAACGTTTTTTTACCATATTGACATCTAGGGGGATAGATCATTATCATCAGGAAAAATATATTTCCTGATTGATAGTGATTGAAAAACGGTAGATTGAAAAACGGCAAACTGAAAAACGGTAGTAAGGAAGGCACCTGAAAAACGGCCCACACAAGGTGTCTCTTTCCTTACGAACCTGAATCTGCACTAATTTTGCTTATTCCATAAATCTTGCGGAATCTGCTAAACTTTTCCCCTCCCGTTTGCAGTATTTTCTCTTTATTCTATTTAACATAAACTCAGCTTAAACAAAAAGCATGCAGTATATTTTAATGATATTGAATCTTCACTCGCTCTTATAAATGTAGTAATATTTTTGGACAGGAAACAAATTGTATTAAGTTTCAATTCATATCAGGAATTTATACACCAAAAATTATTAAAACCAGTAGATATATTAGATATCTGGTGTAGTTTGTATTCTGAGGTGTGCTCACCTATTACGTTCCCCTCACACTCCACCCGTCATCACCAGGCACGCCTCAGAACTTAGATGCAAAATTAGTTTTATTAGTTTTGAGCGCTAAAGCCAGAATGTTGCCACATATATTAGATATGAACTAAAAAATAAGTCAAAATCATCGGTCCTTACCGATGATAGTAGTTACACGTTACTATTTTTTCTTAAGCAGGAATATTGCCATGAGCAAACCGGCAACTCCAAGGATAGCTTCAAATCCCGGTGTCTGCTGATCGGTACCTGTATCATTCACAGGTTCCTCCTCATCCGGTGTTTCCTCGACTACACTTTCCTCCTCTTCAGCTACACTCTCCGGCATATCTTCCGGATCTCCAGGGAATGTCAGAGCATCTATCTCTTCCTGGTTGCTGAATCCATCCTCATCAGAATCCAGAGGTTCCACGGCCAACAGGTCAGCATCGTTTTCCTGATAATCCAGACCATATGGATTCAGTGATTCAATACTCTCTCCATGGCAGACGGTGCAGTTATCCAGCCTGGTTCCATTGGTGTCATATTCCTGATTGAACTCATCCAGCATTTCACTGGTAGCAAATGCAGTTTGTGTTCCTGCCACTATTACTACCATGAGAAGCAGAAATAACAAAATACGCTTATATATCATATATTAACCTACCCCCGATTTCACCATAAGAAGGTTTGTCAACACCAGATATTTAAGTGTTTTTGGAAAACAGGTATTACAGCCTTAAAAAAGATGCAGGTGAGACCCATAAATTAGAAAAGAGCCTGCAAAGAATTATAAAAATATTATTTACCAGATTTAGATTCTTTTTCTCCTCCGGATTGCTGTTCCTTTCTGTCCAATTCCAGTACTATATGGTTACATCTTCCACTCTTGTTACCGCATACCTTGCAATATCTGACCATGAATTCACCTTTTAGATACTATATCACTGCTGTCACAGTATTCTGGTTTATTTTATTGTATACAGCTACCTGAATAAGACCTTTACCGGCAGAACAAAAAGACAATACTAGATAGTATTCACTGGCAAAGAGCATTCTCTGTAGTGTTCGAACAGTTCGTTTCCCCATTTAAGTGCTTCAGTATTACAACTTATCAGCTGTTCACCGGAGATAGAACCTTTTTTATTTAAAAGGTTACAAGAAAAACAATAGTCATTCAGTACAAATGTCTGGAAGCACATATTTCCCGGGAATACCATAAGTTCAATCTGCCTTTCTGTCAGCAAATCCTGAAAAATAAATACATGCTCGTTTCTTATCTTTTCAAGCAGCTCTTCGGAAACTATCACCGATATATCTATTCCTTCATCAATCCATTTTGCAAAAAAAGAGGGAAGAGTCGGAAGTAAAAGGGATGTGGCAATCCTGAAGGTCTTAGAAGCATCTGTGGTTTCTTCAAGTTTCTTGTTGAATTCAAAAGCTTCTGAGAAGTGGGGACGTACTATAGTGTATGGACACAGCTCCCGGAGCCTCTTCAATAAATGGAATGGAATGAAATCAAGCCTGTGTTCAGCAAGATAGTCCAGATTGTTCTCAAGAAATTCCAGTGTATTCAGGAAGGGAATAATTTCATCAACCGCTATTTTTCCGATGGATGAAAGTTCATATGTGCCATTATAGTGTACAACTATATTGTTGCTTTCAAGTACCTTTATTGAGGGAACAAGTGCCTGGCTGCTTATATTCAGCGTTTCAAGTATAGTTTTCTTTTTCTTCGGGCCATCATACAATAGCAGAAGCAAATTGATCTTGTCTTCCGATATACCAAATGTTTCAAGCAACGGCATTTAAGGTCGTACCCCCTTTGTAATTTGTATTACTGCCTGCATTAGCATTATAGGCAAACGGCCGATGCATATGATTAACAAATTATCGACTTCTTTACAGATGCAATCTATTTATACATACCTTTTTTTAAATTAATAAAGCATACTTGCTCACCAAGCAACAATGTAATGTTAGGTATAATTGTTAAGAAGTAGATATATCAGAATAAAATTTTAGAACATCTAATGAGTGAAAACTTATCTTGTGAATCCTATTTTGCAGGTATTAAATTTAAGCGTTTTCGGTGAATCCAAATTTGAATTATTAACCTGAAAAATTATATATTCAGTTTCCAAGACGGTTATACTTTATAGTACCGCATCCTCTATCCTTTGCCGAGACGTGTGACCTTTTTTAACCCCACTCCCCCCACAATCCGCACGTCTCGTGCAAATAATCAGTTCCGGCGCCAATGGAAAGTAAGTTCATTTTAGAATATGAAAAACAACTTATACAATAATGCAGGCATTAATTGTATATGCAGGAAAAGCCCGTTTACTGGTTGATAGTTGCATCCAGGGACCATGTACTGGCAGGTAAAGAGAAAAGCTTTGTTCAGGTATCCCACGGGAAACCGGCACCTCTGGAAAAAATGAAAGCCGGAGACTGGATAGTTTATTATTCTCCAAAACTAAAGTACAACGGATCAAGAGCCTGCCAGAGATTCACAGCTATTGCCAGAATAAACGGCGAAGATGTATTTCAGGTTTCCATGTCCGAAAACTTCAAACCTTTCAGGAAAAAAGCGGAATTCCTGGAAAATATCCATGAGATCGAAGTCAGACCCCTGATACCGGAACTTGATTTCATCAAAGACAAAGATCATTGGGGACTTGCATTTAGAAATGGTTTTCATCATATAAGTAAAAAAGATTTTATGCTTATCTGTCAGAAAATGAACAATGACTAGTCATGCCGGGTCATTCCTTCGAAAGCCGTAAATAAGCTCAGATACAGATTAACTATTGTCTGAAAACACAATTTGAAATTTAACAGGAGTTGAGAATATATTTTGGGGACTATCTCATTTAAGCGAAGAACAGATTAAAGCAATCACAGATCTGGAAAAGAAATTCAACGCAACTATACTTGCCTTTTCAAGCAAGGACATAAAATACGCCGATCTTACAGAAGAACAACTGAAGGAACTAAAAGAGCTGGAAGAAAAACTCGGTCTGTCCCTTGTAACCCTTAAAATGGATTACAAGTGATATTATTTTACAAATAAAAGATCAGTAATATCTTTCTGGATACTATGAGGGAGCATGCACAAACTGCATGCCCCTGTAATACACATCACTCAAAAAGCTGGTTTCCGGCAGTTTTAGCCTGATCCATTAGCTCGGCGTTTTCTTTTACCTCTCCAGGTGCATGGTGTCCTACGTCTACGAACGTACCCTTTACGTCCATGCCAAACATCTGCAGGATCTGACTGAACTGATCAAATACTGGCTTGAAGGCTTCCTGCTCAGGATTTCTCTGTGCACCTACGACGACAGCTTTTTTACCTCCGTCGATACGTGGAGTAAAGTCAGGATTTACCAGTGCCCAGCAGCGGTCAATGAACTGACGCATCTGACCCGTGAACTGGAAGAAATAGATCGGTGATCCGAATACAAAACCGTCTGCACTTTTAAGGGCATCATATGCTTTCTGCATATCATCATCGAGTTTACAGGCATCTACTGTTCTGCAGTAGGTGCAGCCCTGACAGCCTTTAAAATCCATCTCATTGATATAGAATTTCTCCACATCGGCACCTGCTTCAACTGCTCCGTCAAGTACCTGCTGGACCAGGACATCCGTATTTCCGCCTTTTCTTGGACTTCCTACAAAACCTACTACCTTCATTGTTATCATTTCCTCATTTGTAAATGTATTCACTTTCATTGAAAGTATTCAAATGTAAATGAGCCAATACTATATTTATATACCATACAATCATTTTTGTTATCAACTAACAGAAAGTATAGTAATGGATAGCATGATTACTCAAAATGAAACAACGAACACGGACAACTGCAACTATGTCTGCCCTGTGGAAGCTACCCTTGACGTCATAGGAGGAAAATGGAAACCTCTGATCCTGTGGCAGCTCAAAGACGATATTCTGCGCTTTAATTCACTACAGCAGACATTACCCGGCATTTCCCCTAAAATGCTCACAAAACAATTACGTGAGCTTGAGGAAGATGGCATTGTGAAACGTGAGATGTACCCTGAAATACCTCCAAGGGTTGAGTACTCACTCACTGATTTTGGCAGAACGATAATTCCTGTGCTGGAAGCTTTGGCTCAGTGGGGCATAGAGTACATGGATCAGAAGGATACCATGAAATAAAAAAATAAAAGGAATGTTCATCTTAAAAGGGATTCAGTAAGGATAGAATATAAAGAATAATGAGCACAGGACGAACAATCCCCAGGCTATTGGTTTTACTTCGCTGCTTTTACCATCTATGACCTTAAGTATCGGAAACAGGACAAAACCGGCAGAAAGGCCTACTCCAAGATTATACGTAAAGCTCATGAGAATTATTACCGCCATTGCAGGGATCATTTCCGTGAAATCATTCATGTCGATCTTCGTTATCGAACCCATCATAAGAAGACCCACGATTATCAGGGCTGGAGATGTGGCAGCCGTGGGTATCGACGAGAAGAGAGGATAGAAGAAGAGGCCAAGAGTGAAAAGCAGTGCAACAACAAGAGCTGTGAGTCCTGTCCTTCCTCCTTCTTCAATACCTGTGGCAGACTCAATGTAAGTACC
>JAALLQ010000909.1_pt1 | contig 16070 bp, 19 predicted proteins | sample 7245921 | NCBI WGS metagenome assembly JAALLQ01 (sample SAMN13049200, study PRJNA578106) | oil field metagenome | isolation source: filtered produced water from oil reservoir B7 | place: USA:offshore Texas | collected 2016 | reverse complement strand
TTTAAATGAGAAATCTTATCCCATCTTTCTTTATCCAAAGAGTGCAAGAGATACATATCTATATATTCGGTATCAAGTTTTTTCAGCTGTTCATCTAAATATTTTTCAAAATCTTCGTATTTATTTGCCAACCACACTGGATTTTTAGTGGCTAAGTAAACTTTTTCCCTATAGCCATCTTTTAAAGCTCTACCAACAACATATTCACTATTTCCTTGATGGTAAGGATACGCGGTATCAACATAATTTAGTCCGTTTTTTCTTCGTCAATTTTAGAAGGATCTTCATTCAAAATAGGTAATCTCATACATCCAAAACCTAAGGCCGAAAGTTTTACATCGTAATTACCAAATTTTCTGTATTTCAAAGAAACACCCCCAGTATATTATTATGATTAATTAAATTTGAAATTAATTTGATAGAAAAACTTTTACTAATTTAATTATACCAAAAAAATTTAAAAAACTCTTTTTATAAAAAATAGAAACAGTAAATTTGATTATGTTATAATAAAATAATAAGTTGGAGCAATTGAAAAAAATTTCATGTTTATCTTATGAGGAGGTTTTTAAATGTTGTTTGAAGACATACTCGACTTTTTTTCAAATAGCGGTTTTGTCAATCTTTCATGGCCTCAAGTTTTCATGATAGTTCTTGGATTAGTTATTATCTATTTTGCTATATCTAAACACGCAGAACCACTTCTTTTAATTCCATTGGGGTTTGGTATGGTTATAGCTAACATTCCCCCAGAATTAACCGGTATTCTTATGCCTCCTCAGAATGGTCAACCAGGCGGATTGTTGTGGTATATAAAAAGGGGATTGGATACAGGAGTCTATCCACCATTGATTTTTTTAGGTATTGGAGCATTAACTGATTTTTCTTATTTGATCGCAAACCCAAAATTGATACTTCTAGGTGGAGCCGCACAGGTAGGAATATTTATTAGTTTTTTATTGGCAAGTTTTTTAGGATTTGATCTTCATTCTGCTGCCGCAATAGGTATTATTGGAGGGGCCGATGGCCCAACTTCTATTTACATAGCTTCTAAATTTTCTCCTGATTTATTACCTGTTATAGCGGTTGCGGCCTATTCATATATTTCCCTTATCCCAGTACTACAGCCTTTTGTTTCAAAGTTATTTACATCTAATAGAGAGAGAAGAATAAGAATGAGAAGGTTAAGGGAGGTTTCTAAAAAAGAAAGAATAATTTTTCCTATAATAACAACTGTTGTGGTTACTTTAATGGTTCCTCAATCTCTACCTTTAGTAGGAATGCTTATGTTGGGAAACTTATTGAAAGAATCAGGGGTGACCGGTAGATTAGCTGAAGCTGCCTCGCGTTATGTTTTAGATACAGTGACAATACTTTTAATGTTATCGGTAGGTGTTTCTGCGACGGCTGACGTATTTTTATCATTGGTTACTTTGAAAATCATATTGTTGGGGGCAGTTGCGTTTATAATTGCAATGGCCAGTGGAATAGGATTCGCAAAATTGATGAATTTGTTCGCGAAGGAGAAAATTAACCCCTTAATCGGTGCTGCAGGTGTTTCGGCCGTTCCGGATTCTGCTCGTGTAGCCCAACATATTGCTCAAGAGACTGATCCTGGTAATTTCATTTTAATGCATGCAATGGGACCAAACGTTGCAGGGGTAATAGGTTCAGCAATAGCCGCTGGTTTATTTTTAAGTGTACTTTAATTTAGAGGAGGCAATATTTAAATGCAAACTACCAAAAAACGCTTTAAAGTGATTATAAATTATAATTATTGTAAAAAATGTGGTATCTGTTCTTGGATTTGCCCAGTAAATGCTATAATAGAGGAGGAATTTGGTAAGCCAGTTGTTCCTGATCCAGAAAAATGTACAGGTTGTTTGCAATGTGAACGAATGTGCCCCGATTTTGCGATAAGTATAAAACAAATAAATCAATGAAATGGACACTCTTTTAAGAAGAGGTGAACTTAATGGGGAAAATGCTTTTTTTGCAAGGTAATGAAGCGGTTGGAATGGCTGCTATAAAGGCAGGATGCCGTTTTTTTGCGGGTTACCCGATTACTCCATCAACTGAAATTGCCGAATACATGTCTAGAGAATTGCCAAAAGTTGGAGGCACTTTTATACAGATGGAGGACGAGCTTGGAAGTGCAGCTGCCATTATTGGTGCTTCTCTTGCTGGTGTAAAATCCATGACTGCTACAAGTGGTCCCGGTTTTTCGCTTATGCAAGAGGCTTTGGGGTACGCCATTATGACAGAGGTACCTTGTGTGTTTGTTGATGTTATGAGAGGAGGTCCAAGCACTGGACTTCCTACAAAGCCTTCTCAAGGTGATATTATGCAGATAAGGTGGGGGACTCATGGGGATCATCAAATTATTGCCATATATCCTTCCACAGTGGAAGAAGTTTACACATACACTGTCACTGCTTTTAATTATGCAGAAAAGTATAGAACACCGGTTATTTTGGTTTTAGATGAAACCTTAGCTCACATGAGAGAAAACGTGTATTTCGATTACGAGAAAGAGAATCCCCAAGTTGTTGAAAGGTTAAAAGAAGTCGATCTAGGAGAAGAAGAATTATTTTTACCTTTTGATTTAGAGGAACAATTTGCGGTAAATCCGTTAGTTGAAATGGGAAAAACGAGATTCCATGTTTCTGGCTTAGTTCATGATGAAAGTGGCTTTCCAATAAGAGATCCGAGTACCATATCAAAAGTGATTGAACATTTGGATTCAAAAATTAGATTATCTGCCGAGGAAATTTCTATTTATAACGAATATATGCTTCAAGATGCCGATATAGTAGTAGTTGCGTATGGGAGTGTTGCTAGGAGTGCTTTGAAGGCAGTTAAACAAGCGAGATCAGATAAAATTCCTGTTGGTTTCTTTAAACCTATTACTATTTGGCCCATGCCAACCTCACGACTTAAATTAATATTTAAGAATGCTCAAAGTATAATCGTTCCCGAGATGAATACAGGACAGTATGCTAAAGAAATGTCACGATTGAATAAATTGAACAAACATGTGGAATCTTTAACGAAAACAACGGGTGAGTTGATTACACCCGATGAGATATTAGAAGTAATCATGAAAATGTGGGTTCAGATTACAGAAATGTGAGTGAATAGAATGAATGTAAAATTGCCAGAAAAGTATCAACCAAAAATCAAGTCTGCTTATGTAAATCCTGGTATAACACTTTTGCTTGAAAATTTCACAAAAGAGGTTCTTTTTGATTTTGAAGTTACGATTAAAATTCATTCTGATCCCTTCAAAGTCCCTGACAATTTATATAAATTAATAAAAATTTTTAATTCATTCTCAATTTTCACAATAAAAAATGTAGAAGAAACTAATTGTTTAAAAGAACAAAAATTGGAATTAAAAAGATTTCAAACAGAAGGCGAAGTTGAAATTAATTACGAAATACTTCAAAAAGAGGAAAGTATAGTAGTGTATGAGATAATTAAAAATTCTTCTACATTAGTAGGATCAATGCTTACAGATATACTACTCAATTCTTCAAAAATAGCCAATGTATTCCGGACTTCAAAAATTATATTGGAAAAAGGGTATAAACCTGAAACATCTATCGATGAAACGATATATATAACTATGACAGCGATAACAGGCGGTTTTGCAGGAGGATTTAATAGAGCTATTTTATTTATTGAAGACAACGGTGATTTCAAGGTTCATAGAGTTATTGGACCTGAAAATGAAAGAGAAGCCGACAAAACTTATGAAAAGTTTGAGACACTTGAAAAAAACATTGATTCATATTTGTCTCAATATAAAGTTGGAATGAGTTATTTTTCAAATTTAGAGAAAAGGATAAAAGGAATTACTATTAAAAAAGAATTGTTGGTAAACAACGATCTTTTTAAGTTCGCAATTGAGTCGAATGCTACTATTAAACTACCTGTAAGTCGATTTAATGAGATGATCGTAAATTTACTCGATTTAAAAGGAGAAGTAGCTATTTCGCCAATAGAAATAGATAATGGGAGATTCTGGATTATTATGCTAAAGAAAGTTGGATGATGTGGCAAAATAAAATTTATCAGAGTTTATTAAAAAAAGATGCTCAGATAGATCCTCTTACAGAGATTGGAAATAGAAGAAGTTACGAAAATTATATTTCTTCTATAAAATATTTAAAAAATCAGAAAATAGCCTTAGTAATAGTGGATTTAGACAACTTCAAAGAGGTAAACGATACCTATGGTCACGAAGAAGGAGACAAACTCTTAAAAGGATTTGCACAACTATGTGTTGATAATTTGAGAAAAAAAGATAGTATCTTCAGATATGGTGGCGATGAATTCGTAATAATTTTGGAAGATGTTAAAAAAGAAGAGGTTTATTCTATTTTGAAAAGAATAAACCGTAAACTAAAACAAGAGATGAACGTTACTTTTTCTGCGGGAGTAGCCTATGGTAACAGTGATGAAATAGAGTCACTTTTCAAAATTGCCGATCAAAATCTATACAAGGCAAAAGCAGAGGGGAAAAATAATATTATCATCATTTAAGATATTATACCATCTATAATTGTCATTGCCCCTAAAAGGATAAATGCAATTCCAGCAATTTTGCTAAGCTTTTCTTCTGAAACGTTATTAGCGAATATTGCGGCCATTTTTGAACCCAAAGCACCACCTACAACCGCAAAAGCTAACAAATCCAAAGGTATTGGGGAATACAGTGCATGAGAAACAGCTCCAGATAATGCTGTAAAAGCCATTATAAGAACAGAAGTTCCCACTGCGACGTGAATTCTGTATCTTAAAACCAATGTAAGTATGAGAAGAATCATTACTCCTCCACCTGCACCAACAAAACCGGCTATAAAGCCTATTAATAAACCCCATAGTACTGAACTAGTAATTCTGTTGACATTACTTGTATTTGAATTGTTTTTATGTTTTTCTTGAATTGATTGTATCCTTTGATGTAAAGGTTTCCTTATGAAATTAATACCGATTAATAAAATTGCAAATCCAGTAAATCCGCCTAATCCAGCGGATGGAACATATGAAGAAATCCAACTTCCAATGATAGCTCCAGCAATTGCACTTATTGCCATCTGTATTCCAGATTTTAAATCAATATTTCCATTTCTTCTATAAGTATTTGCAGCTACTAACGATGCTACCACATCAGTTGCAAGACTTATTCCTATCGCTTCAAAGGCTGGAATATTTAAAAAAGTTATTAAAACAGGCACAATTACGGCTGCAGCACTTGCTCCGATTATTCCTGTAACTACACCAGCGCCCCAACCTGCTATAACTGAGATTATGTATTGACTTATCATATTTCGACCTCCCAAGTATTTTTATTATACTGTCTTCAGAAACTCTAAAACAGGAATTTTGAAAATTAGTTTATTTCAAAAAATTAATTTTCATCCCAAGGCTACATCGAGAACCAACATCAATAAAAATCCAAAAATCAGTGAAAAAGTAGCGGTTCTTTCGTATCCATGAGAGTGGGTTTCTGGGATTATCTCATCACTAATAACGTATAGCATAGCCCCTCCCGCAAATGAAAGGAAAAAAGGCAAAGCCGGAGCTATTAACACCACTAAAGTTGCACCAAGTAAACCTCCTATAGGTTCGACTAGCCCCGTTAAAAAACTCCAAAAAAAGCTTTGTTTTCTCGAGTAATTAGCTTTAATTAAAGAGAAAGCTGTCGCTGTTCCTTCTGGAATATTTTGTAATCCTATAGCAACTGCTACAGTAATACCATTAGAGATCATTCCACCACCAAAACTTACTCCTACAGCCATACCTTCTGGAAAGTTATGGAGCGCTATTGCAATAACAAACAACCATATTTTCTTTAAACGTGCAAAGTATCCATTAATTCAATAACAAGAGCGCCGAGAAAGATTCCTAAAACGGTTATTAATATTCCACCAGTGTCTAGAGAGGGAATTATGAGTGAAAAAACAGTAGCTGCAAGCATAACACCAGCAGCAAATCCCAAAAACATATCTAAATTTTTTTCGGTTAACTCTTTTTTGAGAAACAATACTGGGATTGCGCCTAATGTAGTTGCCAAACCTGCAATTAGGCTGGCGAATGTTCCGAATGCCCATATTTGAGTGGCAGTTAATCCGTCCATCTAAGTCCTCCTCGTGAGTATTATTTTTTAAATTGGAGCAAAACAGAACTTCATAAATTTTTTAATACTTTCAAATATACTCTTTTCATACAACTACTGAGAATAATTATAATATCTCTGCTTTGTGTAAATATTACGATCAATATAACTTTAAGTTAGAATTACGATTAGAAATTTTTTGTTTAATCTGATCTAATTTAATGATCTTTCGAGGTGAGTTGATTGGCGAATTGGGCCGATCTGTAAGAGATATTGACTAAATTATTAAATCTTTAAAAAGCACTTGATTTATGTTATAATAAAAAGAGTAATCGGCATATTAAAGAACATTTATTAGGAGGAATTACATGGCTAACGATCAAAAACAAAAAAGGGGTAATAGCTTTAATTTCATAATCATAACATTAATTTTCTTCGCTGGGTTAGCTATCTTTCAATTTTTTATGTACAGAAATTTACAGCCTCAGTTTCAAGTAATAACAAGAGATATTACCTTCACCATATACGACGATTTGTCGGTGGATTTCGCAACCAAAGTGGAAATTCTAACAGAAAACGAGAGAGATTACAACACCTTGGTAGAAGGTTTTAACACTCCAAATGAAGAAAAACTTTCTCTTTTTCAACAATCTTTGGATAATTTAAAAGAACAAATTCCAAGAGATTTTGTGGTTTTATCTTATGAGTCAACTGTAAATTCTAATTCTCCTTTGATCTATGTAGATGAAACTGTAAAATTGGAAGGGTTGGTATACAGAAATAATAAAGGAAATATTGAATTTTCTCTTCCTGGGCAATTTTTAAGTGACCAAAATGAGCAAGTAACAGTGAATATTCATTATCCTTATGGGTGGGAAGTCTTAAGTGTAAATCCTACTCCCACTTATATAGACCAGAACGTAATAGGCTACTCATATACTGGAGCATTTGGTTATCCTACGATAGAATTCAAATCTGAATAAGCTATAGTAATAATGGGGGAGTTGTAATGGTTATTTTGTATTTATTAGTTGTACTATCTCTTACAATATCAATTGTAAATATCTTTCTTATGATCCGCTTAGGGCGTTTTTTACAAGAAAATAGCGAGACTGGTGAAAAATATGAAAATTTTGAGGAAGAAAAAAACCTCTATCTAGCAAGATTCCAGAAGATAACGTCTACAAGGTTGAGAGCCTTGGATAATAAAATTGAATTGGTAGATCAACTTATGAAAGATTTAGATGATGCTTATGCTAAAACTTTTTCATTGTTGACAGATTTAGAAAGAAAATTAGATTCGTATAAGAGGCAGGAGTTAGAAAATAAGCTCCAACCTTCAAAAAGCTTAGAAGATCAAAAGAATGATGAAGATCAAAAAGACATAGTTGACAAAGACGATAAGGTAAGGGTTTACGAGCTTTCACGAAAGCTGAATATGTCAAGCAAAGAGTTGGTTGATTTTATTAATACAAATACTGCTTTAGATGTTTCTAACCATTTGGTAAAGTTGTCACCGGAAGAAGAAAAGATGATATCTGAAAAAGTCAAAGGAGTCCCGACGGTATCTTCAAAGAACGAGAATAACCCTTCAAATGTTGATAAAGATAAAAATATAAATAAAGATAATAATAATTCTAAATACGACAAAACCAACAGAATTCTTGAACTATCTGAAAATGGCTACAGCCCTCAAGAGATAGCTAAGGAATTGAAAATTGGAGTAGATAAGGAGAAATAAAGATGAATCTTTCTTTCTTAAAAGAGTCGGGCAAAATCTGAACTTTTCCTATCGTTGATAGAATTTCAGCAGTTTTTTTTATTGTAAATTCACTGGTTTCGAACAGGAGATATTTAGATTTTAAAAGATGAGAATATTTAGATATCTTTTTAAAAAAATTTTGACCATCGTATCCCCCATCAAGGGAAATTCTAGAATGGATCTAAACAATCACCAATTTTAAATTCAACATTGGCACCTAATCTCTGAGTGTTGTATTGAGCAGTTTTTATCGCAGATTCTGAAATATCTGAAGCTTGAACTTTAATTTTTGGGAAGTGCTTTTTTATCGAGATGGCTATCGCACCAGAACCTGTTCCTATATCAATTACATGTTTTATATCTTTATTTTTTATAAAATTTATTGCTAATAAAACTAAATCTTCAGTTTCTATCCTCGGTATTAGTACGTTTTCATTTACAACAAACTCATTTCCTAAAAAAGTTACTTTTTTGGTTATGTATTCGATAGGATACCCCTCTTTAAGGTGTTTAACTAAAAAATCGAAAGTTTGTTGAGAAATTTCTACTTCTGAGTCTTTTAAATAAAACGATATATCTTTGTCTTCAATTTTTGATAATATTTTTAATATACGAAAGGGGGAGATTTTAAACTCCCCCTCAATTTTACTTACTAACTCTGTTATCTTCATTATCTTACCTCAAATTCCTAATAGATTTCTAACTTCTTCACTCGCCATCTGCGGGTCCCAAGGGGGATCCAGCTAAAGGGCACATTGGGGTGGTTAAAGTCATCAAAATGTGGACGTTATTGTTCTCATCTATATCTACCTTGTATATCAGACCTAACGAAACGATATCAAAGCCAATTTCCATATCGTAAACCTCTTTCAGAGCATTTATGATTTTATCTTTTTCTATATCAGGCATGTGTTAGCCTCCTTCAAAACATATCAGAATTGAGAATTATTGAAGATTCTTCTTGAAATTTTTGGAATTCAGTCGGTAAAACTTTATCAAAATATTCTTGAGCTTTTTTGTCTTTTAAGTTAAAAATTATTTGGTCTTTTGCTTCTTCAAAAGTTAACTGTTTTTCTGGGTATTTTCGTTCTATTTTTAAAAGGGCATATGTACCGTTTTGCGAATCATACAGAAGAGGCGTTGTAATAAATCCTGGAGGATTGCTTTTTACAGTTTGTACAAGCGAATTTGAATCATCTTTAAGGTTTATTCTCATAGAGGTAGCTGACTCGGTTTGTTCGAATACTTCATCATATGTGTAATAACCTTCAATAATACGATTGTATGTGTAAGAAGCATCTTCTGTGCTATTGAATATAATCAGCTTTATATCAGCCGCAGGATCTGATTTATAGATGGCTTTGTTATTTTGATATTCCACTATCATTTCTTCGTCGGTTATTTCTGTTTCTTGAATAATTTTGGTATAAAGTGCGGAGATAGAATTGTTGTATAATGTTAAATAATACGCATCCTCTAAATAATTTGTTTTTGAGGTGTAACCTAAAGCAAGAAGATAATTATCAATTTCTTCGTCAGGTATTCCAACGTCTTTAAAGGTTTTAGAAAAGTTTTCTTCGATGTTATTCCACGTTTGTTGGCGCTGTAAATCTATGTTTTTTTGCTCGACGAATTGTATAAAAAGAACTTGATTGACGATCTTTAAAGCTTGATCCTGCAAATAGGTGTTCATGAGATCAACACCTGTAGCTGTTCTGGTTAAAACAGAATAAAACTCGGGATAGGAATTATAAATATCCGATAAAAGATATACTATCTTAGATCTTGATGTTAAAAGTTCTTCACTGAGTGTTTCATCGTTAATTTTTGCAAAGGTTGATTGTTCCAAGGGTTGATAGATTATTTCAGGATAAAGAAGAGTTGAAATAAGAAAAGCAAAAAGTAACAATAACTGAGCTCTTTTCCTCACTATGTTTGCCTCCTCATAAAATTCCTTCTTCGATGAATCTTTTAATGGGATTAAATGTTTTCCTATGCTCTGATATTATACCATACTTTTTTATGCTTTCAATGTGTTTTCTGGTAGGATACCCTTTATGAGTTATAAAGCCATAATTAGGATATATTTCATGTAGTTGATTCATATATATATCTCTTTCGTATTTTGCTACAATAGATGCAGCTCCTATCAGAGGGGATGTTTGATCGCCTTTGATTATGCATTCGTAGTTATAATCAAGTTTGAAGAACTTTCCATCGATGATTGAATAATAATCGTTCAGATTTTTTCCTACCACTTTTTCCAATAATTTTATAATTGCTAGTTCAGTCGCCTTGAATATATTTATTTGATCTATTAAATCTGAAGTTGAAAAATTACTATAATATTTAAAATTTTTCGTGATTTGAAAGTATCTTCTCTCTCTTTCTTTTGGAGATAACGATTTTGAATCTCTTCCAATTTTTGCTAATAATTCGCATTCTTTTTTTGATTCTATAACAACAGCACCAACAAAAACAGGCCCAGCTAATGGGCCTCTTCCAGCTTCATCTATACCAATTATTTTTTTGTACCTATTTAACAAAACTATTTCAATATTTTCTTGCATCTTAACCACCTTTGAAAGATACTTTTACTCTTTTTCGTAAGGGACCCCGTCGGCAGCGGGTGCTCTTGTCCTTCCAACAAATCCTCCAACTACGATTATAGTCAAAACGAAAGGCAATAAGTTTAGTAAAGCTTTGATTTCTGAAGGAAGAACCATTAAAGTTTGAAGTTGAATGTTCATAGCTTCTGCAGCTCCGAAAAGCAAAGCTGCCCACATTGTACCAATAGGATTCCAATTGCCTAATATCATAGCTGCCAAGGCAATGAAACCCTTTCCGGCGGGCATCTGTTCTTGAAACTGCCCTATATCACCTAAGGCTAGATACATCCCTCCTAATGCAGCAAGTACTCCACTCATTAAAACTCCAAAGTATCTTATCGCTTTTACGTTTACACCTAGCGTATCAGCAGCCCTTGGATTTTCACCTACAGAACGCATTCTTAAACCTAAAGGAGTCTTGTAAAGTAAAAACCAAGATCCGATGACGACTACTATTGCAATGTAGAAGAACGAACTGATTTCTCCAAAAATTTCTCCAATGAAAGGAATGTTTTGAATTGCCTCTATTTTTACCGTTGGGATTTTAGCAACAAAATCTGTTTGCCCTTCTTGTCCAAAAATAGGTTTCATTAAAAAACCAGTGAAACCTTGGGCAATCAGAATCAAAGCTGTAGCGGAAACAATTTGGTTTGCCGACCATTCTATTGAAACATAGGCATGAAAAAAGGCCAAAATTAAACCTCCAACCATACCTAAAATCAATCCAATCCAAGGGTTTCCAGTAAGAAAAGTAACAGCCACTCCAATGAAGGCACCTAATTTCATTATACCTTCCAAAGCGATATTTGTTACCCCGGTTATTTCACTGTAAACTCCTCCAATTCCTGCAAAAATTAAAGGTAGTGCAGAAAGAATCGTCAATTTATAAAATAAAGGTGAAGCAAAAGCAGTAAAAATAGCTTCAAACCAATTCATTCTTCTTCACCACCTTGAAGTGTTTTAGGGGATTTTTTCTTTCCAAGCTGAGAAGCCTTTATAATCCAAGTTCTTATTATTCTATCCGCTGCGACAAAGTATATTATTATACCTTGAATTACTACAATAATGTCATCTGGTACTCCTATAGTTTGCATTGCATTTGAACCAGATCTTAGCGAGGAGATGAGAAAAGCTGCAAAAATAATCCCTATAGGATTGTTTTGACCAATCAAGGCAATAGTAATTCCATCAAAACCTCTATCGCTTGTGAATGCTCCAAAAATTCTGTGATGGACAGACATAACTTCTAAAGCGCCGGCCAAACCAGCCAAAGCTCCTGAAATAGCCATTGTAAGTACGATATTTTTACTTATCGATATTCCTCCATATTCTGCTGCATATGGATTGAATCCAACAGCTTTAACTTCGTATCCTGTTGTTGTTTTCTCTAGTATTATATAAATAACAATAGCGGCAACGATGGCTATTAAAATACTAGAGGGAATGGTGGATGCTTGGACTGTTAATAGTGGAGGAAGTTGAGCACTTTGTGCAATTTCAGGGGATTTTGGAACACCAGCACCTACCGCAAAAGGCCCGGCTACCAGATAATTCGTAATATGATAAGCTATCCAGTTCAACATTATTGTACTTATAACTTCGTGCGCACCGGTTTGGGCTTTAAGCCAACCGGCTATAGATGCCCAAAAAGCTCCCCCAGCCATACCTGCAACAATAGTCAATGGTATTGCAATAGCAGAAGGCACATTGCCTAAGTTCAGTCCAACCGCTACCGCCATTATACCTCCCATAGCCATTTGACCTTCGGCACCTATATTGAAAACTCCTGCTCTAAATCCGAATCCTACTGCTAAACCCGTAAGTAACAAGCTGGTCATTTTTGTTATATTGTCAGCCCAGGAAAGCCTGCTACCAATTGCACCTTTAATCATAGCCCCATAGGCTTTTAAAGGATTCTGGCCTATCGCTAATATTATAATAGCTGCAATTAAAAGTGAAACTATAACAGCTAAAAAAGGTATTAGAAAAGACATCCATCTTGATTTCATAAGTTTTGACGAAGAAGTCACTTTATTAGCGCCTCCTATTTATAGACTTTTTACTTCTCCAGCCTCTTCCATCAATTTTATTTCATCCAAACTCTTTCCTGCCATCATTAGACCGATTTCTTCTATCGATAATTGACCATTTTCAAAATCTCCCATGGATTTTCCTTCATACATAACCATTATCCTATCAGATAAAGACAAAATTTCTTCCAGTTCCATAGATATTAGTAAAATAGCCACTCCTTCTTGTCTCAAATGTATCAATTCTTTGTGAACGTATTCTATTGCGCCCACGTCTAAGCCTCGTGTAGGTTGTGAAACTACTATAAATTTAGGTGAAGTGCCAATTTCCCGTGCGATGATCACTTTTTGTTGGTTACCGCCAGATAAATTTCCCGTATATATATCAATTTCAGGCGGTCTAACATCGAATTTTGTGGTAAGATCTTTCGAAAATTCTCTTATATTATCTGATTTCAGAAAACCTCTTTCTGAAAACCTTTGTGAATCATGAGATCCCAACACTAAATTAAAATAATTTGGGAATTCATGAACCATACCTCTTTTTTGTCTGTCTTCAGGTATATGAGCTATGCCTAGTTCCCTTAATTCTTTTACAGATAAATTGGTAACATCTTTTCCTTGGAAATAGTACTTCCCACTTTCTATTTTTCTAAGGCCAGTTAAAGCTTCAGCAAGTTCTGACTGTCCATTTCCTGCTACTCCTGCGATCCCTAGAATCTGGTTTTTTCTGACTTCAAAATTAATGCCTCTTACAGCATCTAACTTTCTATTGTCTTTTACCCATAAGTTTTCAACTTTTACAAGTACTTCTCCGGGTTCTATTTTCTGCCGATCTATACTTAGAACTACTTCTCTCCCCACCATCATATTTGCCAATTCTTTTTCGTTTGTATCTGAAGTCTTAACGTTACCCGTAACCTTTCCAAGTCTCATAACGGTGATATTGTCACTTATCTCTAACACTTCTTTCAATTTATGACTTATGAAAATAATCGTTAAGACGGCAGTAGGTTCGTCGAGTATTAATATGTCTGCGCCTCTATAAAGCGTTTTAATTATCTCCACTCTCTGCTGCATGCCTACAGGAATATCTTCGATTTTTGCCTCTACATCAACCTTGAGTCCATACTTTTCAGACAGTTCCTTTACGTCACTTTTGGCTTTTTTAAAATTGAAAGTAAGGCCCCTTTTGGGTTCACTACCTAAAACAACGTTTTCTGCAACTGATAAATTTTCAACGAGCATAAAATGCTGATGGACCATCCCTATACCGTTATCTATAGCATCAGAAGGGCCTTTGATATCAACTTTTTTTCCTTTTATATAAATCTCACCGCTTGTAGGTTGATATAAACCATAAAGTTGATTCATCAAAGTGGTTTTTCCAGCGCCATTTTCGCCAATTAAAGCATGTATTTCTCCTTTTTTTACTTTAAATGTGACTCTATCATTTGCAACTACCCTGGGAAATACTTTAGTTATCTCTTTCATGTATACTGCGTACTTATTTAACTCTTCTTGGATGTCTTCTGTTTGAGCCATCTGTAACCTCCTTTCTATTTTTCAGATACTTACTTTAGAAATGCTAAAACCGGCTTTAAACAGAATTTCTAGAATTCAAAATTTTTAAAAATACTATCATCGATGTAAGTTGCATTTGTCCTGCTTTAGCACCCCTTCGGCTTGCAGCCCACCCACATTTTGGATCTATTTTTTGAAAATTACTTTATTTCTAAAGTGTCTAATTTTAAAGAATTTAAAAATTTTTATAAACTTTAAAAAAATAGTCTACAAAATAGGCGGGATTTTATCCCGCCTCATATTTGGAATAAATAAGATATGTTACTTTAGAATGGAAAAACTATACTACTTGCATTGAAAGAACCTAATTCAGCTTCGATTTGAGGAATATTTATTTTTCCTTCCTTAGCCAGGGATTGTAAATAAGCTAGTTCTGCAATAACTTCGTTTGGTATTAGCCCCTTGGTATATTTCATTGGAGATATTCCAACACCATCGTCAACTATCCCTAAATTGTTGTGCCCAGCTTGAAAATATCTAGCAGACAATGCTGAATTAATACCCTCAAAAGTCGCTACATCGATCTTTTTTGTAATACTAAATAATACGTAACCTGGTGCCATATAATCTTGATCAACGTCTACTCCTAGTGCAAAGTAACCTTCACCTTTTTCATAATATTTATCTATAACCTGTTGTAGAGGGGCATTTGCTGGTAAACCGTAGAAAGATGTTCCGGTTTCTTTTGCGGCATCGATGACTCCATTTCCCGTTGCACCAGCGCACGCGAAGACGATATCTGCACCATTGTCGTACTGAGAAAGGGTTAACTGTTTTCCTTTTGCTGGATCCTCAAAACTAGCAGCGTAACCAATTAAAACTTGAACATTGGCCCCATGGATTTGATTGTAGGCTTCAACTCCTGCTCTGTAACCTATTTCATATCTTTTTACTGGAGGTATTTCTATTCCCCCTACGAAACCTATCTTACCTGTTTTGGTCATTGCAGCCGCTACGTATCCACCTAAGAATCCTGCCTCATGTTCTTTGAAGGTATAAAGGGCTAAATTGTTTGGCACCGTTTGACCTGGAGATGGCTCTATATCTATCCCAATGAAAAATGTATCGGGATATTGAGCAGCGATATTGAATAAAGCATCTGCCATCATGAATCCTACTCCTATTACCACATCCCCGTTTTGAGCAGCATTAGTTAGATTAGGTATATAATCAGTTTGTTCCTTGCCCATGCACCATCGTTGAAAGACTTATCTCCCAAACCGCCAACATCAGTTACCATAACAACTTTTAAAGCAAAAGAACTTACAAACATTAAACTGATTAAACTAAGAACTAACAACTTTTTCATGTTTTTCTACCTCCTTTAGGTAAATTTATTTGTTCCTTTGATAGTGTAAGTATCTCAAAAACAGAAGTGAAGTTAAAATTAACAAAATTATTCCGAAATTATAGTTGATATTGTAATCAACTGTGTAAATAGTAGGATAGCCGGTTTGACTAAAAACTTTGAGTGGAGTTACTTTTATGAAACTAAGAATGCTTAGGAAATACATGGATATTAAAGAAATATATTTGGCAAATTTCTCTTCAAAAATTACAAAAATCGTTAAACCTAAGAAAAACAAGAGAAAGATTTTTGTACCAAAAACAGTGTTATAGGTCTTTAAATTTATTTTGTCGACCTTTTCTACGTCAAAAAAAGAATTTAGATTGGGCAACAAGGGATCAATTAGATCAGTAGATTGTAAGAGTTGATTTGAAGCATCTATGAATTTAGATTCGAATTCGATATCAGAGAATTTTAAAACATCATGGACTTGAACTTTTAACGTGCCTAACTCATTATAAATATTTCTTTCGGCAATTTCTGATGAGTTCACAAAATCAGCAATCTCTTTTGAAAAATCAAGTGGTACTCCTCGATAATTTTCTACTTTGTCGATTTTCAAACCTTCTCTATTCGTTTGAACTGAGGAGCCTTGTAGATTTGATAAAACTTC
>JAALLQ010000234.1_pt1 | contig 16148 bp, 13 predicted proteins | sample 7245921 | NCBI WGS metagenome assembly JAALLQ01 (sample SAMN13049200, study PRJNA578106) | oil field metagenome | isolation source: filtered produced water from oil reservoir B7 | place: USA:offshore Texas | collected 2016 | reverse complement strand
AGCTATTGCTATGATAGCTGTTCGTCTCAATGACATGTGCAAAGAAGGCACATCCACCAGAGTTAGCTACGGGCTTCTGAACCTTACACACAGGAATGGTCACGAGAATCCTCAAAAACTGGATGAGGGATATTTTTACAGAATAAGATTACAGATGAATTACGTGGCCCAGTGTTTTCCTGCCGGTAACAGGATACGTGTTTCGATTTCTACCTCTTACTGGCCTTTTGCCTGGCCAAGTCCCGAACCATTTACTCTGAGCATAAAGTCGGGAGGAAAACTGTTCCTCCCCATCAGGCCTCGTGACGACAGGGACGAAAAGCTTCCGGAGATGGGATCACCAATGATGGCTGAACCGGTTCCAACCACACTTCTTGCACCTGCAAAAAGGGAATGGACTGTGACACACAATCTTTCAAGCAATGAAGTGAAACAGAAGATCATCAATAACGATTCCAGGATACATCTTGATGACATAGATCTGGAACTAAAGAAGGATACGACTGAAGTATACTCCTATTTCAATAACAATTACGACACTGTAAGGGGGGAGGTCAATACTATCCGCAGTCTGAAGCGTGGAGATTGGCATGCAATAAGTATCACCAGAACCGTCCTGACGTCCACCCGGACACACTTTCGCATCCGGGCCATACTGGATGCATATGAAGGGGACACACGTTTTTTCAGCAAGAGCTGGGATGAGACCATTCCCCGTGATATGATATAGGTGAAACTATGAAACAGAATGTGTTTGTTGTGGGAATGGACCGGTTCAACCTCGAAAAACTACGGAGACTTCCTGAAGCAGAAGAATGTGATTTTCATGCTGCTCTTTATATCGATGAGATCAGGAACGTGTCACGATACGATATGGATGCATTGATCGCTACTGCAGAACAACGGATAAAGGAAACTCCCGGAGGTATCCATGCTGTTGTCAGCTACTTTGATTTTCCTGCCACCGATCTTGTACCCATAATTGCCAAAACCTTCGGGATTCCGGGGCCGGATCTGGAAAGTATGCTCAAATGCCAGCATAAGTACTGGAGCCGGCTTGCACAGCAACAGGTTATTCCCGATCACATCCCGGCATTTCATGCATTTGACCCTGCAGACGATGATCCCTTTGCCTCCATCGGGATGAAGTTCCCTTTCTGGATCAAGCCCTTCAGGTCATTCCGGTCTTTCCTGGCATTCAGAATAACCAACAAGGAACAGTTTAGCAAGCATATCCGCAAAATACGTGAAAATATCCGTTTCATCCACGAACCCTTTATTTACCTGTTGAAAAAATATGACATGCCGCCTGAGATCGCATATATGAAAGAAAGCTGCCTTGCCGAGAAACCACTCTATGGCCATCAGTGTACGCTTGAAGGTTATGTATTCGACGGTGATGTGGTCATCTATGGTATTGTCGATTCGATCCGCGACCGTCACTTCTCCTCGTTTTCACGTTACGAATATCCCTCTTCCCTCCCGGATGATGTACAGAACCGGATGGCCGGGGTTTGCCGGCGGGTTATCAGGCACATAGGACTGGATTATTCGGTGTTCAATGTGGAATTCTTCTACGATCAATCCCGTGACGAGGTAAATCTGCTGGAGATCAATCCCAGGATATCCCAGTCCCATGCGGATCTTTTCGAGAAAGTACACGGAGTTTCCCACCACCGTGTCATGCTACAGATAGCCATGGGCCGAAAACCTGATCCGCTCGGAAAGCACGGTGAGTTCGATTATGCCGCAAAGTTCATGCACCGAACTTTCGAGCCCGGTAAAGTAACAAAGGTTCCCTCCGGTGAGGAAATCGCATCAATCGCAGATGAAATGCCGGGAACCATAATCAAGCCACGTGTCAGTGAAGGACAGCAACTCTCGGAGCTACAGATACAGGACAGCTACAGCTACGAACTTGAGGATATCTTCATCGGTGCAGACAGCCGCAACGAGCTTGTTGATAAATATCATCGTGTACTTGAAAAGATCTCCTTTTCCATTGAAAGATGAGCATTTAGCTGACTCAAACCAAAACATTTATGCATAAACTCTTTTAAATTATATACCCTGCACTGCAAACTTATTATTTTGTTCGTTCTGAACCGAACAGAATATATTTAATGACTCCAAGTAACTATAAGGAGTATTCACTATAATGAGTGAAGAATGGAAGAATCAGATCAAAAATCAAATTAATACTTTAGAACAGCTCGAAGAAATAATCAACGTAACAGACAGTGAAAGAGAAGCTATTGAAACCCTCAATACACGCTGGGGTACCACACCTTATTTTGCTTCTCTTATGGATAAGGATGATCCGAACTGTCCTGTCAGAAAACAGGTCGTTCCTTCCCTCAATGAAAAACATAATGAGTACGGAATGAAGGACTATCTGGTCTGGAAAGAGAACCGTGCCACCGAAGAGGTGCGCCCTGACAGTATCGCCAGACAGTATAAGGACAGGGTTGCTTTTACCGTACTGCAACAGTGTGGGATCTATTGTAGGCATTGTTTCAGGAAGGAACTTGTAGTGGACGACGACCTGAAACTCGATTTCAATGTTGATGCAGGAATCGAATGGATACGTGAGCATCCTGAGGTAAGGGATGTGCTCGTTACAGGAGGAGATCCGCTTCTGCTATCGGACGAGCAGCTAGAATATCTCATTGACAGTCTCAGATCCATCCCGCATGTGGAAATGATCCGTATCGGTTCACGTCTGCCTATTGTGCTTCCACACAGGATCACCGACAAACTGAAAGAAATACTCGGTGGTTATCATGAAGTACCCATATGGCTGAACACACAGTGTAATCATCCGAAGGAGATCACGGACAAAACCAGACGTGCTGTTTACGACCTTGTTACTTCAGGAGTGAACGTAGGGAATCAGGCAGTGCTTCTGAAAGGTATCAATGACGATGCACTTGTCATGCGTGAGCTGCACCAGAAATTGTTAAGTGCAAGGATAAGACCGTACTACATCTTCTACTGTGAACCCGCACCTGGCATCGACCACTTCCGTACTCCCGTTGAAAAAGGAGCTGAACTTATCCGTGACGGTCTTAGAGGCCACACTACAGGACTTGCACAGCCCATGTATGTGATAGCAACAAATGTGGGTAAGATCCCTCTGATGCCCGATTACTACATCATGGGTAAGGATGAGGAAAAATACACTCTGAGAAACCATCGTGGGGAAATTACAGAAATACCCAACATCCCGGAATGATCTCCGGGATTTTATCATAATGCCTGTTATGCAGGCATCAATTTTTATTTTTGCACCACAAAAAAACCGGTTACCAACTACTGGATTTAAATGAATTTTTTATATGATGCACATTTAATAAATTAGCATAGCAGTTAGAATATTCAGAACAAAGAAATTACAATAAATAGTGGGATATAATGTCAGTAAAAGAAAATGTAACTCAGATCCTTAAGGAAATCGGAGATGTAACACTTGTCTGCGTTAGTAAGACAGTTGAACCCGAAAGGATAAACGAATCCATAAAAGCCGGAGCTACGATCATAGGCGAGAACAGGATTCAGGAGTTCGAGGAAAAGGCTGAGGACATACTCCCATGTGAAAAACACTTCATAGGACATCTCCAGACCAATAAGGTGAAAAATGCAGTCCAGTATTTTGATCTCATCCAGTCGGCGGACTCCCTGAAAGTGATACGGGAAATTGACAAGAGGGCTGAAGAGACAGGAAAGATACAGGATATACTGCTGCAGGTCAATATCGGCGATGAACCGCAGAAGTACGGCCTTGGGCTTGATGAGATCGAATCTGTTATGCAGGAGATACCTTCGTTTGATAAAGTGCGAGTCAGGGGACTTATGTGTATCCCTCCTTTTGTGCCGCCGGAGCAGGCACGACATTATTTCAGAAAAATGAAAGTCCTTTTTGATGAAATTAAGGAAGAATATACAAACGGCGATAACATTGACATGAAGGAACTGTCCATGGGAATGTCAAATGACTACATGGTAGCCATCGAGGAAGGAGCTACGATGGTACGTGTGGGTTCTGCTATATTCGGCGAGAGGGATTACCAGAAGTAAATTCAGATAACAAAGGCCGGAATTTCATTCCAGTCTCTTTTTTTCAAATGATCTCTCCAGTTTTGCCCTTGAGAATGCATATCCATGACCCGGGTAAAAAATCCGGCAACCGATTTCAAGAAGTTTCTCCCAGCTCTGAATTAATGCTTTTCTGTCATTGGCAAAGGGCGGATATACACTGCTTCCCGGAATTGCATTGAAAAGCGTATCTCCTACAAATGCAGATTCATTGTTGACGATAACGCAAACAGAACCTGCCGTATGACCCGGTGTCGGGATTATCTTTACGGAATATACGGGTGTGATAAGTTCGCACTCTCCGTCGATCAGTATATCGGCATGTACGGGAGTATATTGTGCCTTCTCCGAAAGGAACATACCCCCGATACGGTTGATTACCTTTGAACATATCATTGTGCCTTCAGGAAAAGGTGTACATCCACTTGCCAGAAAATCTCCTTCATCCCTGTGCACAAGAACAGTTGCCCTGCTCTTTTCTCTGATTTCGGCCAGTGCTCCCACATGGTCATAATGGGAGTGGGTGATAATGATAATATCAATATCGGTAAAATCAAGTCCTGCTTTTTTTAAGGCCTCTTCCAGACAGGAGATCTTTCCTTTATTTCCGGTATCGATCAGTAATGTGTATTTTCTGTCAGAAACCAGATATGCATTAGATGTACCCATTCTTACAGGTATCACACGATAGGTTTCAATCTCATCCATACATTTCTTCCTGTCAGAAAATAAGTATTAAAAAAAAGAGAAAGGAGAAGTTAACCAGAAATCAGGTCGTACTGGTGTTTGTTTCCTGTACGCCCTCTGCTAACTGGTTAAGTACTTCTTCCATCTGGTCGATCTCTTCTCCGTAAGCTGCCCAGTCACCTTCTCTGAGATTCTCCTGAGCCCTGTTATAGTGGTCAAGTGCCTCCTGAGCAAGATTGCGTGTGGCAGTGGATACCTCGATCACTTCACCATCTTCCTGGACGATAGTGCCGCCTGCAAGCATCTGGAGGGACTCTTCAAGGGTCTCGCCCATGATGACCCTCTGGCCTGAGGATGCCACGACCCGCCTGAGTTCAGGAATCTCGGACTCTTCAGCACTTATGAAGATAGGTTCTGTGTACAATATGGAATTGCCTATGGGTACCACCAGCAGGTTACCCCTGATCACCCTTGAGCCGGTCTGACCCCAGAGGGTAAGCTGCTCGGAAATGTCAGGATCCTGGTCTATTCTGGATTCTATCTGGGTAGGACCATAGATCAGTTCACCCTTTGGCAGCTCATAATGCTTGATCTCACCATAATATGGTTCATCACATCTTGCAGCGATCCAGGCGATCATATTTTCCCTGTTGCGGGGTGTGAAAGGTTGCAGCAGGACATATTCAAGTTCTCCTCCGTTGGGGAGTTCCGTTATCATATAATACGGTTCCATATCAATGCTGCCTCCCCTGTAGACCTCTCTCGGAATCTCCCATGCATCTTCCTTGTTGTAGAATGTCTCGGGACTTGTCATATGATAGTTCTGGTACAGATCCATCTGAACCCTGAAGAAATCCTTCGGATAACGTATATGCTCCTGAAGTCCCGGAGGCATTTCACTGAAGGGTTTGAACAGTTCAGGGAAGATATTCGAATAGGTATCAACCACAGGTTCGTCTTCCATGACATAGAAATCCACGCTACCTTCATAGGAATCAATAACAACCTTCACGGAATTCCTGATATAGTTAATGTCATTGAAATTTGTTCCAGAGTAGGTTTCTGAGTAAGGATAATTCTCAGCGGTCGTATAGGCATCAATTATCCAGTAGACCTTACCTTCATAGACCACAGGATACGGGTCACTGTCGTATTCAAGGAATGGAGCTATGGTCTGCGTCCTTTCCATGATCTGCTGGCGATACATCAGACGTGCGTTATCGTTCATGTACTCACTCAGGACGAACTTGGGTTCGCTGAAAGTATATGCAAATAGCAGTCTCTTTATGAACGAATCCAGAACTATTCCACTTGTACCTTCATACTGAGTAAAGACATTCTGTCCTCCGCTCGGGTAATCGAATTCAGCTTTTCCTGAATCCGCTATCTTGTAATCGTTTGTGATCTCTCCGTAGTAGATACGCGGATTGGAGACATTGAATTCTCCCACAGGAGGAATGTCACGCAGAACAAATACCGGCCGGCCGTCGTCTGTCTTGGTACTTACAGGATTCATCACAACACCGAATCCATGGGTATACACAAGACGTTCGTTTACCCAGGTCCTGGCCTCAGGTGCGAGCTGAGTGGTATCCAGTTCCCTTGCCGATATCATATACTGCCTGTATCCATCCTCGGTGTGATAGCGGTCGGTGTCCACATTATCAAACGTGTAATAGGTCCTGATCTGCTGAAGCTGCCGATAGGTCTGCTCAAGGGCGCGCCGGTCCCATATTCTAATGTTTTCCGTCACCTCGCTGTTATTCTCCAGTTCAGATAGTGTCAGGTCCGAATTCACATCAAAGGAGCGTTCCTCTATGTCTGATAAGCCAAAGGCCATCCTAGTGTAGTTGATATTGTACTCAAGGTAAGGTTCCTCAAGCTGGAACTCCGTGGGTTCCACCCTGAATTGCTGGTATACATTCGGTACGAATGAACTTGCCAGGAAGAACACCACGATCAGCACAACACCGATAACCGGGATCTTGATATTCTTGAGTTTCACATTTGCCAGCAGGGCTACTGCTGTGAGTAGTGAGAGTATCGTCAGTATGTTTAATATCGGTAGCCTTATATGCACATCTGTATAACCCGCTCCGGCTACCACTCCCTGCTGGGAGAACAATATATCATACCTGTCAAGGAAAAATCCAAAGGCAATCAATGCAAGCAGCAAAGCAAGCAGTGCGGATAGGTGAATGAGAACCTTTGCAGGCAGCTTTTCAAGGACTTCGCCTGCACTCGGACCACTTTTCAGGCTATAAAAGTCTTCATCGTCTGCTGCACTAGAGCTCTCGTCCTGAAATACAGGTTCAAGCCTGTATATGTAAAGAACAAGGACCAGTACAAGAGATATAATGGTCAGTCCGAACAGCACACCCCTGATCATATGAAGGAACGGAAGCTCGAATACGTAGAACCCTATATCATTCATAAGGATGGGGTCCTCTATTCCGAAAGAAGTGCCGTTCAGGTATAGCAGAATGGTTCTCCAGTTGCCACTGAAGATCAGACCAAAGAAGGCCGAAAAAGCTGCGATACCGATTAAAACGGAGAGATTATCTATTTTTTCATAAGGAATGTTTTTCTCAGCAAGTATCTTGCTTATAGAATCCCTTGCGATCTTTGCATTCAGATAAAGAAATACGAACGCAATTATAAAACCGGGTATTATTGTGAGCAGTCTCCACTGTAATATTGTGGTGAAAACGGATGTATATCCGATCATCTCAAACCACAGATAGTCCGTGTATATTCCAATGAGACTTCCCATACCTAAAAATAATACCAGTATTAAGAGGAAAAGTATTTTTGTAGCTTTCATAATAACAACTAACCCTGAAGAACCTGGAAATATTTCTAAATCCAATATAGGATATAAGTTACGGTTCAATAAATCCTTTTGCCATAAGCGGGGTTTCCGTATAAGGATCTCCTTTAGATTGGATCTATGTACATATTAGTATTTTCCAAAAGACTTATACTATCAAAAGTCCATATGAGGGTGGTGGTAAAAATGATACATGAAGAAAGAAGTAAATTATCAGAAAAGACACTGGACCTCAAGAGAGCAATCGACTCACTCAAAGAGGAACTTGAAGCAGTAGACTGGTATAACCAGAGAGCTGATGCATGTACCGATGAGAATCTGAAAAAGATACTGATCCACAACGCGAATGAAGAAAAAGAACATGCTGCCATGCTTATCGAGTGGATAAGACAGCATGATGAGAATTTTGCAGACGAACTTAAAGACTATCTTTTCAGCGAAGAAGAAGACATAGCAAGTCTTGAAGACTGAAACTGACACTTCTTCTTTTTTTTAATAAACGATAGTTTCAGCTCAGCAACACTTTTTTTAATACAAGCAGACAATAATTGGCCGGATATACCAACCGGAAGAGTTTAACGTATGTATTGTGAATTTCACACATAAATGTTTTAATACTGGAACGAAAATGTCCAGGGAGTAAAACTGGATGGCAGCAGCTTTAGTAACACTTTTTGCGATTGTGATCCTGTCACTAATCGTAACCCGAATAGCTACAATAGCACTGACACTTACAGGAATGTCCAGCGAAGTGGCACGTTTTCAGGCACGATCGGCATTGACTGGCGCAGGTTTTACCACCAATGAGTCCGAAACCATGATGAGCCATCCAGTGCGCCGCAGAATAATCATGACCCTCATGCTGGTAGGTAATGCAGGGATAGTCACAGTGATAGCTTCTATTATCCTTGTTTCCGTTAATATCGGAAGTACAAGCTGGCTTGGGCAGATAGCTATTATCTTTGCCGGGTTGATGATACTTCTTGCACTGACACAGAGCAGGTGGGTGGACAAAAACCTGACCCGTCTTATCAATTTTGCACTTATGAAATGGACCAGCATCGAAACAACGGATACTGCAAGCCTGATCTATCTTGGAGGGGAATACCAGGTTTCCGAACTTGAAATCGAACCCGAGGACTGGCTGGCAGATAAAACACTTGCAGAAATGAACCTGCCCGATGAAGGAGTACTTATACTCGGTATCCAGAAACCCAACGGAGAATACAACGGCACTCCGCATGCCTCTACAAAGATCAGGATCGGTGACATCCTGCTTCTTTATGGAAGCGGAAAATCCATACACTCACTCGATGTAAGGCGCAAAGGAATTATCGGTGAAGTTGAGCATGAAAGGGCTATAATAAAACAAAAGAAGATGATGGAAGAACAGATCGAAGACAAGGACGAATCAAATGAAGAGGATGAAGGATAGTCCTCTGTATCAAAATCTCATCTCTGCCTGTTCTTACCATTCTTTATTGCTGCTTAAATTTTCTCATTGTTTCAGTGTACGGTCAAAGAATGTGACCATCTGCCAGTATGCATCCTGTGCTTCAAAACTATCAGACAGTTCTCCGTCCTCAATCATGAAACCATGTGGTTGTCCCTGATATATTTTCATTTCAAAGTACTTATCCTCGGCATCCAGCTCAGTTGCATATGCATATATGTCAGATATGCTGCTTGCCTCATCACTTGTCCCGTGAATTATCAGTATCGGTGCTTCAAGCTGGTCAATGAGTTCAGCGGGTTGCTCGGGCTGAGCCTCAGTACCTCCTGAGTACGGGAAACCATACCAGGCAACCCCGGATGCAAACTCCTGCATCTGAGGTAGGAAGAGCATTGTATAGCGTCCTCCTGCACAAAAACCTGTGAGACCGAGTCGCTCAGTGTCCACATCAGACCTTGTTCCAAGATAGTCAACCGAGTCAAGTATCAACTGCTGGACAGTTGCATCAGCCGGTGACTGTTCAAAGGTCTGCCATTCGGGAGATATCACCACATACCCTTCCGAAGCAAGATCTTCAGTGAGATCTACGTAACCGGGTTCCATCCCGTTGAATGAGTGTATCAGGACCACTGCAGGTTTCTCACCTTCCGTTGTGGGTGCGGCCACATAAGCCGGATAGGTCTGACCGTCACTAACTATTTCCACCTGGCTCAGGTTTACCTCAGATTCCGCTGTACTTGTGTTGACATCCGTTTCTTCGCCGGTGGTCTCATCTGTGTCACTTACACAGCCGGATAAGCCGACGATTAATATCATCAAAAGACAAAGAAATAATGCTTTCATTTAAACCCCCAATTTTCCTTTTATTTGTGTGGATATATAGTTTTTCTTACTTTTTCCGGACCATAGCATTATACTGCTTCTATACATACATGGTTGCAATAATAATCCATATTCCACACTAGCGATTAAAACAGGAAGAAGATGAATAATTTCTTTGAATCAGAACGGCTTGTGTTCAGATCCTGGACACAGGAAGATAAGGATGAATTCAGAAAACTGAATGCAGATCAGGAAGTTATGAAGTACTTTCCCGATGTCCTGTCCCATGAAGAAAGTGATCTGCTGTTTGACAGGATCAGAAAGAATATGGCAGAAAAAGGCTATGGGTTGTGGGCTGTAGAAATAAAGAAAAGTGGCGATTTCATTGGTTTTATCGGCTTTAATAATGCAGATTTCAGGGCTTTTTTCACACCATGTATAGAGATTGTCTGGAGACTGAAAAGTGAAGCATGGGGCAAAGGATTTGCTACTGAGGGTGCAAAGCGGTGTTTGAGGTTTGGCTTTGAAGATCTCGGTTTCAGTGATATCTACTCCTTTACAGCAGTTGAGAACACAAGATCTGAAATGGTGATGAAAAGGATCGGAATGATCAGAATCGCAGAATTCGATCATCCTGAAGTGCCAATGGATAGTAGTTTAAGTAGGCACGTTTTATACATGATAAACAAAAAGAATTTTTTTTCAGACCTGACCCGGAGTCCTACAGATTAAAAATAATAATTCCTCTAAATGTGCTTTTACTGATTATGGACCGGACTGAAATTATAATGTCATGATAATTCATGTTGCAAGCAAAAGATAGTATAGTTCGTGTTGTTAAGAACGGTTTGGGTTATATACAAAAATAGCCTATTATACATTGCGAGCATGGGTCGCTCGCACGTTTTAGACCGAAATTTACGGGATATGGGGATATCTCGGATTCGTAAGGAAAGAGGCGCCAAAGCGTGGTGGTTTTATCGGCGCCTCCCTGACACTCATTATTTTGTTTCTGTGAAACTTATTACTGGCAAAACGTGACTTATAATATAAAAGTCGTTCTAAATTGTGATTCTTCTATCCTGATAAGGACATTTTAAGTTTGTTTTTCTTTCCCTGTTGCCTCTCTGGCATTTAAAGAAAGATTAGATTTCAGTTACAGGAGTGGAGTTCTCCCGACAGTATTCAAAGAATTCACTTCCCCATTCCAGAGAATCCATACTATCGCACAGAACATGTTTATTATCGAAAGTGCCGTCTTTTTTGAGCAGGTTGATCAGGATATGGAAATCATCATAGGTGAAAAACAGAAAATCCATGTCTTTGTTGTATACATACATTCTAAAGGACTCGTTTTCAAGAAGCCTTTGAAAATTTTCCCTGTGATTGGCCCGGATTTTCTCAAACAGCTCCTTTGAGACAATAAAATTCACCTCTACACCGCTGGCAAGTAATTCTGTGAATATCTGGTTGTAATTAGGATACAGGAATGCAGTTACCGCATATGTGGCTCCGGGGTTCTTGCTTTCATTGTGGAAGTCCTTATGTACCTCATACAGGTCCGTAAGAGGAGGTGTTATAACCCTGCATACACTGATCCCGTTCAATCCTTCAAGCAAGGCAGGTGGAAGAAACTCAAGATTGCGTGTTCCCCAGTAATCAATATCCACGTCAAGAAGGTCAACAGTTTTGAGTAGCGGACTAGCTTTATCAACTACAAGTTCACCGAGGACTGTGAGGCTATATGTATCATCCGAATCAGTAATCAGGTGATGGTCTTCAAGTATACGCATCTGTGGGAGTAGGGCCTGTCTGGTGGTTTCCAGATGACGGAGTATTTCCTCCATTCCCCGTGAACCATCTTTTAGAAAAAGAAGTACGTTCTTTCTTTTCTCCGAAGAGAACATCACATCAAGTAACTTTTTTCTTAATATATTGACCACTCCTCTACATCAATTCGAATTCAGATGACATAAAAAACTGACTATTATAGTATATATAACTATACTGGTTTTCGATTTCGTATAAATTATCTATTGACAGTATACTTCTAAACAGAATTATCGAGCCTTTGTTCACAATTTTGAAATGCATGCAATGTATATCAAATAAATAAGACTGGGAGACGGTATGATTGCTGCTTCGGCAGAACATATGCTAATTGATATGCTACGGGTCATACTGGCAAAATAGCAATTGATATCAATAGTCAGGGTGGGAATTTCATATGTCAGAGGATTTTGATCTTAGATCCAGGGAATACTGGCTGCGCATGTTCTGGGGTCTGTTCTTAGGATTGATCAGTGCCATGGGAGCATTTATTTTCATCGGCCTAATGAACGCTGGACAGAGCCTGATCCTGCCTGATCTTACGGACTGGACCCCGTTTTCAGGATCCTGGCTAATGGTAGTCATCATGACATCTATAGGGTTTCTGGTAGGTCTGGTCCATCATTACAGTTCGGCGACAGAACTCGACGTATTTGAGGCCGTGGATGAAGGTCGTATGGATCCAAAACCTGTACCCTCTTCACTACTGGCATCACTGTTATCACTTATAAGCGGTTTCAGTCTCGGACCTGAAGTCCCCACAGGTATGCTCTCAGCTGGTCTTGGAACCTGGATATCTGACCGACGCAAGATGGACACCGGAACAACACGGACCAATGTCCTCAGTTCAGTCTCATCTGCCTACAGCGGCCTGTTTTCGTCACCATTCGCGGTACTATTGATGCTTTTTGAATCCAGACATCAGCAGAATCTGGTCTACTATGGAACCCTGCTGATCGCTGCAATCTCCGGAGTTGTTGGTTTCAGTCTCTTTTACTGGCTGGGCGGGGATTCATTTTCACTACTACTGGATCTTCTGGCACCACCCTCATATGATCTGAGGATCTGGCATCTGGCAGCAGCGGTTCTGTTAGGCATCCTGGCAGTTCCCTTTGGCCTGCTCTTCCCGATAATGAACAAGATCCTGAGTCGGCTTGTGATGCCACTTAACGGGCAGCCCATATTACGCAGTACAGTAGGCGGACTGCTGCTTGGACTGCTGTCCGTGGCATTGCCTACAACTGTCGGCCTGGGTACAAATGAAATGGTCACCGTCACTCAACAGGCAGCAGAGATCGGAGTATTTCTTCTAATTATATTCGCCCTGGCAAAATTGCTGGCCCTGAGCGGGGCACTATCATTTGGTTTTATAGGAGGGCCAATTTTCCCGCTCTTGTTTGTCGGCTCATCTGTTGGATCGGCAATACATCTGATATTTCCACAGCTTCCACTGGGCCTGGCCCTGGGTTGTATGATAGTCGCAGTGCCTGCATCCATTGTACCAATACCGGTGTCACTGGCAGTTATAGGAATTGTGATAATAGGAATATCTCTGACAAATGCACTTCCGGTCCTGGTCGCAGCACTTGTGGCCTTCAGTGTCACACACGGACTGCTGATCAAAAAAGAAGAAAAAACAGAATCATCATTTCCCACACAAGAATGATATCAAAGAAAAAACGAAAAATACACGATTAAAGAAATGTGGCCCGATCATGGGCCAGAATATATTATTTTTTCAGAGATGGTGTGCAGAAGCACAGTTACTTCCGGCAAATGATACCATCGGCCTTGGCAGATCAATATCAAGAGCCTCTTTCAGAACCTCTTCAATGGTTTCCACAGGTATGAATTCAAGCTCATTCCTGACTTCCTCCGGTACATCTTCCAGATCCTTCTTGTTCTCCTCTGGCAGAAGCACCTTTCTGATACCCGCTCTGTGTGCTGCAAGCACTTTTTCCTTGATACCTCCAACAGGCAGTACGGCACCACTCAGCGTTACCTCGCCTGTCATGGCAAGTTTTGGATCAACAGGCCTGTCTATGATCAGGGACGCCAGCGCCGTAAAGAGAGTTATGCCCGCAGAAGGACCGTCCTTCGGAGTAGCACCTGACGGTACGTGTATATGGATATCGTTGGCAGCGAAATCAAAGCTGCTTGCGATAGTTGCAAGCCTTGACCTGACCAGACTCCGGGAGATCTGCGCCGACTCCTTCATCACATCACCAAGCTGGCCCGTCAGTGTCAGGTTACCCTTTCCGGGCATGAAGGTACCTTCTATAAAGAGGATATCTCCGCCCACAGGTGTCCAGGCAAGTCCTGTGACAACACCCGGTACGTTATCCTTTCTGGCCTCATCCTGTCTGATCAGCTCCTTACCGAGTACCTCCTTGAGCATATCCGTCTTTACCACGAAAGGTGTTTGAGCTTTTCCTGATACGATCTTTTCGGACACGAACCTTGCAGTTCTTGCAAGTTGCTTCTTGAGTCCCCTGACACCTGCTTCACGGGTGTACTTTTCAATGATCATGTTAAGAGCGTCGTCTTCTACCCTGAGCTTATCCTCATCAAGCCCGTGATCCTCCAGTATCGCCGGGAGTATGTGGTCCTTTGCGATATCAAGCTTCTCATTTCTGGTGTAGCCTGATATCTCGATAATTTCCATTCTGTCAAGAAGTGGTCCCGGTATGGTTGACAGGGAGTTTGCTGTTGCTATGAACAATACCTCTGACAGGTCGTAGGGAACTTCCAGATAGTGGTCCGAGAATGAACTGTTCTGTTCAGGATCAAGGACTTCCAGAAGGGCACTTGCAGGGTCACCTGAATAGGAAGCTGAAAGCTTGTCTATCTCATCGAGAATGAAGACCGGATTCTTGGTACCTGCCTTCCTTATACCCTGTATGATCCTTCCGGGCATGGATCCTACATAGGTTCTCCTGTGACCCCTGATCTCAGCTTCATCCCTCACACCTCCAAGGCTTGCACGGACATACTCTCTTCCAAGGGAATCGGCAATGCTTTTTCCAAGGCTTGTTTTTCCGGTGCCCGGTGGTCCCGTGAACAGGATGATCGAGCCCTGTTTCTCACTCTTGAGTTTCATTACGGCAAGATGCTGGATTATCCTTTCCTTGACCTTTTCAAGTCCGTTATGGTTGCTTTCAAGTACATCACGGGCTTCTTCAATGTCAATGCTCTTTTTCTCCTCTACAACCCACGGAAGGTCGATCAGAAGATCCAGATAGTTCCGGATGACATGGCTTTCCGGGTTATGATCTCCCCCGGTCTCGAGTTTCTTTAGCTCTCCAAGTGCCTTTTTCTTAACATCCTCAGGCATTGCCGAGTTCTCGATCCTTTCCCTGTAACCTCCCTCACCTGAAATCGGGTCATCGTTCTCGTTAAGTTCTTCCTGGATCAGCTTTAGCTGTTCACGCAGCATTGCCTCACGGTGTGATTTGTTCACCTTTTCAGCAACCTTTTTTGCAAGCTCGATCTGGATATTGATATTCTCCTTCTGCTTTGTAAGCACAAAGAGGAATGTAAGGTAACGTTCACGGACGGAGACAGTTTCCATAAGGTCCTGTTTGTCTTTGAGCTCGATTGGGATAAAAGGCATCACGTAGCCTATGATCTGGTCAACGGAGTCCATCTTTTCAATCGGTCTGACAAACTGCTCAGAGCTCTGGAAGCGATCACTTATCTCATGAATGGTCTTTTTAATATCCTTCCTGATACTTTCCTGCAGCTCTTCATCAATATCGCGGATATCAGGAACCGTTTCATATTCTGCGTAGAACACTCCTTCTTTATTCTGCACAGAGACAGCTTTCACCCTCTGTATTGACTTTGCAGATACCATGTATCCTTTATCGGCAGGCTGTACCATCATGACCTTCAAAAGACTGCCTGTTGTGTACATCGTTTCCTCTGAAAGTTCAGCAGGCTTTGTACCGCTTTTTACAGTCAGTCCGACCGCATATGCAGGTCCGCTGTCCTTTACTTCTTCCAGAAGGAGTTCTCCGGTGGCCTTATCAGTGATAAATTTTGTCTGGCTTCCTGGATATGCCACTGTTTCAAAGAGAGGGGTTACGATATTCTCTTTGTTCTCTCTGGTATCGGTGGTTCTTTGTGTATACATTATTTGTCACTCGTAATTATCGTAAATATTTAGTTCAGTTTTACCTAACTATTGACAGAAAAAAATTATCTCACTTTTCGCAGGATGCTTACCAGAACATCCATTTCTCTTTCGTCAAGTGAATCTGTCATTCTCTCAATTAACTGCATCAGGGCTTTCTCTTCGGCGCGGGCTATTGTCTGTCCTTTCTCTGTCAGACGTATATAGAACATCCTGCCATCATCGGGAGATCTCTCCCGATACACGCAATCCATTTTTACGAACTTGTTGACCATCTCCGTGATCGTGGGTTTGGA
>JAALLQ010000232.1_pt1 | contig 16294 bp, 12 predicted proteins | sample 7245921 | NCBI WGS metagenome assembly JAALLQ01 (sample SAMN13049200, study PRJNA578106) | oil field metagenome | isolation source: filtered produced water from oil reservoir B7 | place: USA:offshore Texas | collected 2016 | reverse complement strand
TGTGTATTGCTGGCATTATTCCATCTGGGCGTTAAAGGTATTCGCCTTGGCCCGCGCCTTCCGGCTTTTGTTACGCCAGCCATGCTCAAAGTTCTGGTTGAACGTTTTGAAATTGCCCCAATCGGTGACAGTGCCGACGCGGATATTGCGGCAATTCAGGGCGTATCACAATAAAGACACACACAATCAAAGAATGCGGGCATCAACGCCCGCATTCCGGGACAGGGGGTTGAACAACACTGCGTCTGTGCTAACCTTATGGAATATCGCCCATAAGGGAGGATGAGAGTATGGCGTCGCGGAAAAAAGACGATTCATGGCTCAGTGAGCAGAGCAAGCTGACCCTTGCCCGGCTTTTGCCTCGTCTTGAAGAACGCTTTGCCGAACAGATGGACCCGGCGTCATGGCGTTCCTATCGTGATCGTCTGAAACTCCACTTTCCAAAGTTATTTAGTGCATTGATGTCCATTTACGGCACGCGCTATGACTTTTTTTTCCATCTTGAGCAAATTCTGATTACCGCGACAGAATACTGGTCACAACGCCCGGATTCCCTGAAAGCACTCGACGCCAGCCGCGCCGCTGATCCCAGTTGGTTCCAATCGCAACGGATGATTGGGGCCATGTGTTACGTGGATTTGTTTGCCGATGATCTGGAAAGCTTACGCACCAAAATCCCCTACCTGTCGGAAATGGGCATTACCTTCCTCCACCTGATGCCACCATTTTTATCACCGGAAGGCGACAATGACGGCGGCTATGCCATCAGTAGCTACCGCGACATCGACCCAAAGCTTGGCACTATGGAGGAAATGGCAGACCTTGCCACCGAACTGCGGCACTATGGCATAAGTCTGGCGCTGGACTTTGTGTTCAATCACACATCGGATGACCATGAATGGGCGCGGCGCGCCATGCAAGGTGATGAAGAATACCAGCAGTTTTATCGTATGTTCCCGGACCGGACAGAACCGGACCTGTACGAAAAGCACATCCGTGACGTTTTCCCGGATGAGCACCCCGGCTGTTTTACCTATCGCAGTCGCATTCGAAAATGGGTATGGACCACATTTCATAATTACCAATGGGACCTGAATTACGAGAACCCTGCGGTTTTCAATGCCATGGCTGCAGAAATGCTGTCCCTTGCCAATGTCGGGGTTGAGGTTCTGCGACTTGATGCTGTGGCATTTGTCTGGAAACGTGTTGGCACCCCCTGTGAAAGCCTACCTGAAGCCCACACGGTGGTTCAGGCCTTCAACGCCCTGATCCAGATTTCCGCCCCTGCTCTTTTGTTCCTATCGGAAGCCATCGTCCACCCGGATGAAGTTATTCGATACATCCGTAAGGATGAATGCCAACTTTCCTATAACCCGCAACTGATGGCCCTGTTATGGAATACGTTGGCAACCCGTGACATCGGCCTGATGCAAAGGGCGATGGAACGGCGATTTGAAATACCCTCTGACTGTGCATGGGTGAACTATGTGCGCTGCCATGATGACATTGGCTGGGTTTTTTCCGATGATGACGCCACCGCCCTTAACATCAATGCGTTTGATCATCGGCGTTTTCTGAACCGATTTTACACCGGACAATTCGAAGGCTCATTTGCCTGTGGGCTGCCATTTCAGGATAACCCTGAGACCGGAGACATGCGGATTTCCGGTACTGCGGCATCCTTGGCAGGGTTGGAACAGGCCATCAACCGGGACAACCCGGAAGAAATCGACCTCGCCATCCGCAGAATTCTGTTGATGTATGGTGTGATCCTGACCATCGGCGGCATCCCATTGCTTTATCTTGGGGATGAGCTGGGCATGCTAAATGACTATAATTATGAAGCTGACCCGGAACTGATCGGAGACTCACGCTGGGCGCATCGGGTCAAAACCGACTGGGAAAAAGCAGCATTGCGCCATGATCGATGTTCCATTGAGGGCAAAATCTTCCTTGGCCTTTTGCGCTTGATTCAAATCCGGCAGCAAAACCTTGCCTTCACGCGCGCCGATACGGAAATCATTTCTACCGGGAATAAGCACGTATTCGGCTATTTCCGGCGGCACGAGAACCAAAGCGTTCTGGTGCTCGCCAATTTTTCGGAAACGGAACAAACCATATCAGCCCGCCGCCTGCGTGCGCTCGGACTGCGAAAAACCGTGACCGATATTCTGGCCGGACACATCATTGTCGCAACCGAACAAATGACTCTGGCCCCCTACCAGTTGGCTGTCCTGCTGGCTGCAACATAAGACCGTCGATACCATGGAGGGATACTCCCGATGTCTGACGCGCTGGATACTCCGGTTACTTTTTCCACCTCAACAGGGAAAGGTTTATACATTGTCCTGATCAGCCTGCACGGCCTTATCCGCGGAACTGACCTTGAACTCGGGCGCGATGCGGATACCGGTGGGCAAACTCTGTATGTGGTTGAACTTGCCCGGTCCTTGGCAAAGCATCCTCAGGTCGCAAAAGTTGATCTGATTACGCGGTTGGTCATAGACCCGTCCGTATCCGCCGATTATGCCGAACCCGTTGAACAGGTCACAGATAAGTTTCGTATCATCCGAGTGACTGGCGGCCCCGAAGCCTATATCCATAAAGAAGCCCTTTGGGATCATTTGGACAGTATGACGGACAGCGCCGCAGAATTCCTGCGGGAACAACCACGCCTGCCCGATGTTATTCACAGTCATTATGCCGATGCCGGACACATGGGGACAACACTGTCCCGCCTGTTTGGCTTACCTCAGGTTCATACTGGGCATTCTTTGGGCCGGGTCAAACGTATGCGCCTGATGGCAGCAGGCTTGGACCGGGATGATATTGAAACCCGTTACGCCATGACCCAACGCATAGATGCCGAGGAAGAAACCCTATCCAATGCTGAACTGGTTGTCGTCAGCACCGCCAACGAAATTTCTGAACAATACGAACTGTATGACTGTTATCACCCCGATGGCATGATGATTATTCCACCGGGAGTAAACCTATCCCGCTTTCAGCCCCCCAAAGGCAATGAACACCGCACCAAGGCCGCCGCCAATATCAACCGATTTTTGCGGCACCCACAAAAGCCCATCATTCTTGCCATTGCCCGACCGGATGAACGTAAGAACCTTCCGGCGTTGGTGACAGCCTATGGCGAGGACAAACACCTACGGGAACTGGCAAACCTTGTGGTCGTGGCGGGAACTCGGGATGACATTACGGAAATGGACAGCGGGCCGCAGGATGTCCTGAAAGACATCTTATATGCCATTGACAGATATGACCTTTATGGTTCTGTCGCCATTCCCAAAGACATGACCGACGTGCCGTTCATGTACCGATATGCGGCTCTGCGCAAAGGGGTTTTTGTCAACCCGGCCCTGACTGAACCATTTGGCCTTACCCTACTGGAAGCCGCCGCCACCGGCTTACCGCTGGTTGCGACCCATGATGGCGGCCCCACGGATATTCTGCACAATTGCCAAAACGGTCACTTGGTCGATCCACTGGACACTGATGATATCGCCAAGGCGTTACGCGACATTCTTGGGTCCGAACGTACGTGGCAGAAGATGCATGACAACGGCATCCGAAATGTCGCACGCTTTTATTCGTGGGACGCACACGTGGATACCTATATCGATAAGCTCACCCCAATCATTGGACAGGAAAAATCCCGCCGCCAAGTTGTGCGTCGCCATGCGGTTTATGCGGATCGTGCCTTCTTTGCCGACCTCGACCAAGTCATGATTGGCGATGAGGAAAGCCTGAATGAAATGAGCCGCCTGATCCGGGCCAACCGCAAAACGACAGCCTTTGGTATCGCGACGGGGCGTCCGTTGGACTCTGTTCTGCGGCAAATCCGTCACTATGGTATCCCCGCACCGGATATCCTGATAACCGGGCTGGGCAGTGAGATTCACTATGGACGGCGGTTATTGAATGATGACCGCTGGACACGCCACATTGACCACCAATGGAACCCACGGGCTGTGCGCAGGGTGCTTGCCGATGTGCCGGGACTGGAATTCCAACCCCGCACCATGCAAACGCCATATAAGATCAGCTTTTACTACGACGCCGAGTTCGCCCCGTCCGTGGATGAAATCCGCAAACTGTTTTATCAGGCAGAGCTTAACGTCAACATCACCTTATCCTATGGTCAGTTTCTGGACATCCTGCCAAGTCGGGCTTCCAAAGGGCTCGCCCTGCGTTATGCCATCACCCAATTTGATATCCCACTGGAACGAGTTTTGGTTGCAGGCGGTTCTGCCAGCGACTTGGACATGATGCGCGGCAATACCATGGCAGTCATAGTCGCTGACCGCCATGATGATGAGCTGTCCGCACTGACAGATATGGATCGCATTTTGCACCCGGATCAAAAACATGCTGCCGGCATTCTGGAGGCATTTACCGCCTGCGATTTCTTTGGCAGTTGTGTGTTCCCCGAAACTCAGAATTCCACTCCTGAGGCGGAACCAGACGCATCCATCATTCACGAGGTCGAACCGCTTAAAGGCGCAGACATGGCTTCTGGAGAAGACACCGCATGAAAACGCCACTTTTATTGTGTTGTGATCTGGATCGCACGGTTCTGCCGAACGGATTGGAACCGGAAGACCCACGGGCCTTGCAAACATTCCGGGAGGTCACTGACCACCCAGACATCACATTGGCTTATGTTACCGGGCGGTCCCGTACGTTAACCGAAAAAGCCATTGAGCGATGGGACCTGCCCCAGCCAGAGATTGTAGCAACCGATGTGGGGTCAACCATTTACAGTATCGGCACGCCCGGTCAGTGGGAAAGCTGGAACAGTTGGCATCACAAAATTGCCGAAGACTGGAACGGCTACACAGTTCAGGATATGGCACGAGCGCTCTCACACATTGCAGCATTGACGCCACAGCCTGATGATCGGCAAACCCCATTCAAGCTTTGTTATTTTGCCCCACCGGATGCGGATGGCACTGCCCTTGTGGATAAAATCCGTGGCTCTCTATCCACATTGGATGTCCGGGCCGAAGTAATTTGGAGCATAGATGAAACCGTGCCCATCGGCCTGATTGATGTGGTTCCCGCATCGGCGACCAAGCAAGGAGCGGTGTATCACATTATGGAGCAACTGGGCTTTACCGTAGACAACACCCTGTTTGCCGGAGATTCCGGCAATGACCTTCCGGTATTAACCGGGCCGATCAAATCTGTCTTGGTTGCCAATGCCACAGAAGCCGTGCGCATGGCGGCGATCGAAGGCGCACAAAATCATGGCACAGCTGATGCGCTCTACCTTGCCAAAGGTGGCATGAGTGGGCTGGATGGCTGCTATTCCGCCGGAATACTTGAGGGACTACACCATTATTTCCCGGACTATTGTTCTTGGCTCACCCCAACATTAACACCATAGAAGGGCAGAACCATGACAGAACACCACACCGCTTCACCCATTATTTTTGGCGAAGTCCTGTTCGATTGCTTTCCAAATGGTGACGAACGTTTGGGGGGCGCGCCATTCAACGTTGCTTGGCATTTGCAGGCCTTTGGCTGTGCACCCACTTTCATCAGCCGGGTGGGCACAGATGACCTTGGCAACACCATCAAATCCGCGATGCAGTCATGGGGAATGGATTTCAGTGCCCTGCAAACGGATACAGAGCTTCCCTCCGGCAGGGTTGATGTCTCAATTGCCGATGACGGCGACCCCAGTTACACGATTTGCCATCCGGTTGCCTATGACCGTATCCATGCCGACGCCCTGCCGGACATGCAGGCTCCCGCCATTTTGTATCATGGGAGTCTGGCCCTACGCAGTGCAACTTCACGGGCGGCACTTCAAGCCCTTAAAGACAAGTATCAAGCCCCGGTTTTTGTGGATGTAAACCTGCGAGCACCTTGGTGGCAAAAGCATGAAGTCCTTGACCTGATTGCCACAGCGGATTGGGTAAAACTCAACCAAGATGAATTGGAAGCATTGGGTGATACCCGCGGAAGTTTCGCCGAACGCACCCGTAAATGGATAGATCAGTATAATCTGAAGGGCGTGATTCTGACCATGGGGGCCAATGGAGCCCGGATCATCACCAAAACTGAATGCTTAGTTGTCTCCCCACCAACAGTGAAAAATCCTATCGACCCGGTTGGGGCCGGAGACGCATTCAGTGCCGTTTTCATTTTGGGGGTGTTGCGAAACTGGGAACTGATTCAAACCTTGGTCAGGGCACAGGATTTTGCCGCAAAAATTGTCGAACAACGTGGTGCCATAGCCATGGATCGACAATTGTATAAGGATGTTTTGCATACATGGGGGGAAGACTCGACCTCATAACACGCCCTAAAAGTGTACCCCAACAACACACTCAGGCGCACTACGTATGTCAAATCATTCTATCTAATGGTGCAAAATGTTACAAAACAACAATAGTTGTATTTTCATTGATAGTTATCAATGCCATCGGACCAAAGCAGGCGTATAGTGACAGCGTAACTATACGGGGAACTGCGCATGTTACGTGTTCTTGCCATTTTGGGTACCGCATTGCGGCAATTTTATCGGCCACAAACTCCGTTGGCGCGCGCGATCGTCCCGCTCCTCCTTATCAAAGTTGCCATCATTCTCACCGCCCGCATGTTCTGGTTCGCACCCATGACTCACGATGTCATACCAAACGATGTTGCGGATCAATTTATCGCGCCCGTCGCAAGGGAGATTTCCAATGATAGATCCTGATGTTGTTGATCTGTCGCGACTGCAATTCGCACTCACCGCAATGTATCATTTCCTGTTTGTCCCATTGACCCTTGGCCTGTCCTTGCTTCTTGCGATCATGGAAAGTGTCTATGTCATGACCAATAAGACCATTTGGCGGGACATGACCAAATTCTGGGGCAAGTTGTTTGGTATCAACTTTGCCATGGGGGTTGCCACAGGCATCACCATGGAATTCCAGTTCGGCACCAACTGGTCTTATTATTCCCATTATGTCGGGGATATTTTCGGTGCTCCGCTGGCAATTGAAGGCTTGATGGCCTTTTTCCTTGAAAGTTCGTTCGTCGGGCTGTTCTTCTTTGGCTGGGATCGTCTGTCCAAAGGCGCGCACCTGACCACAACTTGGTTAGTTGCAATCGGCTCGAATATGTCAGCGCTGTGGATTTTGATTGCCAACGGCTGGATGCAATACCCCGCCGGGGCTGAATTCAATTTCGAAACCATGCGTATGGAACTGACATCCTTTGCGGAAATCATTTTCAACCCGGTGGCTCAGGCAAAATTCGTCCATACGGTTAGTTCTGGCTATGTCACCGGTGCCATGTTCGTCCTGTCCATCAGCAGTTGGTACCTGTTGAAGGGCCGTCATATGGCCTTTGCCAAACGCTCCTTTATCGTTGCCGCAGCCTTTGGCTTGGCTTCCTCCCTGTCTGTCGTGGTTTTGGGTGATGAAAGTGGCTACACCGTAACCGAACACCAAAAAATGAAACTGGCAGCCATTGAGGGCATGTGGGAAACCCATGAGGCTCCGGCAGGGTTTACCCTGTTCGGCATCCCGGATCAGGACGCGCAAGAAACGCATTTGGAAGTTCAGGTGCCATGGATGCTGGGGCTGATTGCCACCCGTTCCTTTGACCAGGAATTGCCTGGCATTAAGGACTTGGTCAAAATGGCAGAAGAACGCATCGACAATGGTCGCCATGCACTCAGTGCCTTGAAAGTTCTGCGACAAAACCCGGATGATCCGGCTGCCCTTGAACAATTTACGGCCCACAAGGACGACATGGGTTATGCCCTGCTGTTGAAACGGTACACGAACACACCGGAAACCGCCGATGCCGCAACTATCGCCAAGGCAGCCCAAAGCACGGTGCCACATGTCCCGTCCTTGTTCTGGTCATTCCGCCTGATGGTTGGGCTTGGTTTCTACTTCATTGCGGCCTTTGCCTTTGCTTTCTACATGTCCACCAAACTGAATTTTGAACACCGCTGGTTCCTGACCATGATGGTGTTCAGCCTGCCCTTGCCATGGATTGCCGCAGAACTGGGCTGGTTCGTTGCGGAACACGGGCGACAACCGTGGGCCATTGAAGGCATCCTGCCAACCTTCCTTGCCGCGTCCAGTGTGTCATCGGTCAAGGTTGGGTTTACCCTGTTTGGCTTCTTTGCCTTTTATTCAGCCTTGGCAATCATTGATGTATTTCTGATGCGCAAATACATCATCATGGGGCCGATTGAAGCCCTTGGCCTTGTTCCCGCAAAATCGGCATCTAATGCCGCATCAAATCAGCCTCAGGAGGTCTAAGCCATGCTTGAGCTTGTTGATTATTCAGTCCTGCGCGTTTTGTGGTGGGCCTTGCTTGGGGTGCTGTTGATCGGATTTGCCATTATGGATGGATTTGATCTTGGCGTTGCTACTCTGCTTCCCTTTGTCGCCCGTACAGATACCGAACGCCGCATCGCCATCAATACCATTGGCCCAGTTTGGGAAGGTAATCAGGTCTGGTTGATTTTGGGTGCCGGGGCAATCTTTGCCGCATGGCCACCGATTTATGCCACCGCCTTTTCCGGCTTTTACATTGCCATGTTCCTTGTCTTATCCGCCCTGATATTGCGTCCGGTTGGATTTGACTTCCGCAATAAGGTGCAGTCCACACGTTGGCGGCGAAATTGGGATATCGCCTTATTCATTGGTGGGGCTGTCCCCGCATTGGTATTTGGCGTCGCGGTGGGCAACGTATTGCTTGGTGTTCCCTTTACCATTGATGCCGATCAACGGATTTTCTATGAGGGCTCCGGCCTGTTTGAATTGCTAAATCCATTCGGCCTGTTGGCAGGCATTGTCAGTCTGACCATGCTGGCTGCCCATGGCGGCACGTACTTGGCCCTGAAATCCGATGGGATTGTTAGCCGCCGTGCCAAAACCGCCGTCATGGTTTTGGCCCCGGCTGCGACTGCCATGTTTATTTTGGCTGGTTTGTGGATTGCTTCCGGTATTACCGGCTACACCATTGCATCAGAAGTCGATCCAGCCGGCCCATCCAACCCACTACTCAAAACCGTCACTACCGGGGTCGGCCTGTGGACGAATGTCTACACCACTTATCCAATTGCAGCTGTTGTCCCGCTCTTGGGGATTGGCGGCATGCTCGGGGCGGCTTTATTGACCAAATTAGGCAAAGAAGGTCTCGCCTTCATCAGCAGTGGCTCCGGCGTTGCAGGAATTGTTGCCACCGCCGGGATTAGCCTGTTCCCGTTCATTCTGCCCTCCAGCATTAACCCGAATGTCAGCTTAACGGTCTGGGATTCCTCCAGCAGTCATTTGACCCTGTTTGTCATGACCGTCTGCACGATCATATTCGTGCCGATTATCCTTGCGTACACCAGCTTTATTTATCACGTCCTTCGCGGCAAAGTGTCCGAAAGCTATGTGGAAAATAACAGCAAAAGCCTTTACTGAAGGGAGACAGCTTATCATGTGGTATTTTGCCTGGATTCTTGGCTTAGGATTGGCGTGTTCCTTTGGTATTATCAACGCCTTGTGGCAGGAAAACCACCTGCCGGATATTGATGGAACGGATATTTGATCCGTTCCCGTCACCAAAGGAATTGTAAACATGAGCCCAGATGCGTTTGTCCTTGACCCCCGACTGGAAGCTGACAGTTTCCACATCAGCACCATAGACGGCTGTCAGGTTCGCCTGATGGATGACGGTCGCTATCCATGGGTATTGCTGGTACCAGAGGTCGCAAACGCATCCGAGCTGTTTGACCTGTCCCCGAAACAAGCCTGCAGCGCCATGGCATTGGCAACAAAGCTAGCCGAAGCCATGAAACCCAAATTCGGGGCCGATAAAATGAACATCGCCACACTCTGCAATGTGGTCCGCCAACTGCATATCCATGTGGTTGCACGATACGAATCCGATGATGCATGGCCCGGTCCAATCTGGGGCGTTGGGCAGCGTGTTCCGCTGAACAGCACACAAAAGCATGACCGCACCCATGTGATTCAGATGTGTCTTGGTCAGCTTAAGGCCGTATCTGACTCTTTATGACGTTATCTTAGCCTACGACTTTCAGCGCAGCACAAAATCGCTTACACTATGTGGGTCTTGAGTGGACCCATTGCGCAGGAGTGCTCGCCATGAAGGTTGGTATTGTCGGTGCCGGACAAGTGGGGGCCACAGCGGCCTTTGCGATCGTAATGCGTGGCGTTGCCAGCCATGTGGTTCTTGTGGACAAAAACCCGGCCCGTGCAGAGGCAGAGGCTCAGGATATTTTGCATGCCACGCCGTTTGGACGCGCGCCCAAAGTCACCTCTGGAAGCTTTAAAGATCTGGAAGGCGCACAGGTCGTCATTCTTGCCGCCGGGGTTGCCCAGAAACCCGGCGAAACCCGTTTGGAATTGCTTGAACGCAACGCCGCGGTATTCGCAGAGATCATCCCGCAAACCTTGATTTCCGCCCCCGAAGCCATTCTTGTCATCGCCACCAACCCGGTGGATATCATGACCCATGTGGCACAAAAATTATCCAACTTGCCGGAGGGACGCGTCATTGGTTCCGGTACAATTTTGGACAGTGCCCGTTTCCGTGCACTTCTGGCCCGTCATTTAGGAATTTCCCCAACGTCAGCCCATGCCTATGTACTGGGAGAACACGGTGATTCCGAGGTTCTGTGGTGGTCTGGCGTCACGGTTGCCGGCCTTGCCATTGAAAACATGGCCCATCAGGCAGGCCGTCCAATAACAGAAGAGATTAAAGCCGCCATTGACCATAAGGTTCGCAACGCGGCCTATACCATTATCGAAGGAAAAGGCGCTACTTGGTACGGCATTGGTGCGGGTCTCGCACGCATTGTGCAGGCCATAGGCAGCAATGAACATATCCTGATGTCTGTTTCAGCCGAAACCAACGCGATTGAGGGTGTTGGACCGGTAACCTTGTCCCTACCCCGAGTGGTTGGGGCTTGCGGCGTGGTTTCAACCCTTACTCCACATCTGAATGCCTCTGAAACTGCGGCGTTACGCAATAGTGCCGAAGTTATTCTGGCGGCAACATCGAAACTTTCCGTATAGAAAAACCACACCTTAGTCATAATTTACACAACCCAGCTATGCATTAGCGGATAGGTAAGTCCCGAAATTTGCATATATATTTCACGCAAGGGGGCTTTATAAGTACGATTGTTACAAAAATATACCAAAGCAACCGCGTATCCCGAGGATACAAACAGGGAGTATTTTTCGTGTCGGAGACAAAGTGGATCGCCGTAGACGGTAATGAGGCCTGCGCTTCCGTTGCCTATCGCACAAGTGAAATCGCAGTGATTTATCCCATTACTCCGTCCTCCACCATGGGGGAACTGGCGGATCAGTGGGCGTTCGAAGACAAACGGAACATTTGGGGAGATGTTCTGGACATTACGGAAATGCAATCGGAAGGCGGAGCCGCCGGTGCTGTTCACGGCGCATTACAGGCCGGAGCCATGGGAACGACGTTTACGGCGTCTCAAGGCCTGCTGTTGATGATCCCGAACATGTACAAGATTGCCGGTGAACTGACACCCTTTGTCATGCATGTCTCTGCCCGCGCCCTTGCCACTCATGCTTTGTCGATTTTTGGCGACCACTCTGACGTTATGGCGTGCCGCCAGACCGGATTTGCCATGTTGGCGTCAGCCTCTGTTCAAGAGGCACAGGACATGGCGGCGATTGCCCACGCGGCGACCCTGCGCAGCCGAGTTCCATTCCTGCATTTCTTTGACGGTTTCCGCACATCCCACGAGATCAACAAGATCGCCTATCTTGAAGATGAACAACTCCGTCAATTGATTGACGATGAATTGGTATCCGCAGCCCGTCGTCGTTGCCTGTCACCGGATCACCCGGACTTACGCGGCACGGCCCAAAACCCGGACACGTTCTTTCAGGCTCACGAGGCACGAAACCCGTGGTACAACGAGCTCCCCGAAACAGTGCAAGACGAAATGAATCGCTTTGCCGACGTAACGGGGCGGCAATACGAACTGGTATCCTATAGCGGAGATCCCGAAGCCGAGCGGGTCATTGTTGCCATGGGTTCCGCTGTGGAAACTGCGGAACAAACCGCACGTAAACTTGCCGCATCTGGCGAAAAAGTTGGCGTTCTGCACGTCCGTCTGTACCGACCATTCCCGAAAGACGCCTTCATTGCAGCCTTACCGCCGACAGTGAAACGCATTGCAGTGCTGGATCGCTGTAAAGAACCGGGCGCACCGGCAGAGCCTCTGTATCTGGATGTTGTCACAACCCTGAACGATGCTGCCATGACCGGAGCCCTGCCCTGTTCATGCATGCCTTATGTAATCGGTGGACGCTATGGCCTTGGTTCCAAGGAATTCACCCCTAGCCATGTGAAAACCATATTTGATGAACTGGCAAAAGATACGCCGAAACGGGAATTCACCATCGGCATCACAGATGACCTGACTGGACTGTCTTTGCCGATTACCGAGAAATATTCTTTGGCAACACGGGGCACCAAACGCGCGGTATTCTTTGGCCTTGGCGCAGATGGCACCGTGGGTGCGAACAAAAATTCCATCAAAATCATCGCGGATAATACGGATAATTTTGCCCAAGCCTATTTTGTCTATGATTCCAAGAAATCCGGTGGCTTGACCACATCCCACCTGCGTTTTAGCCCGAACCCGATCCACGCACCATACTTGGTGGAAAACGCGGATTTCGTCGCCTGCCACCATTTTATATTCTTTGACAAAGTGGACATTCTGGCTGCCGCCGCACCGGGCGCGACACTGTTGCTGAACGCGCCTTATGATCCTGAAGAAATCTGGGGTAACCTGCCGCGAACAGTGCAACAGGAAATCCTTGATAAGGACATCAAGGTCTTTACCATCAATGCCAATAAAGTGGCTAAAGACGCAGGAATGGGCCGCCGCATCAATACGGTCATGCAAACCTGTTTCTTTGCCCTGTCCGGCGTTTTGCCCCGTGATGAAGCCATCGCGCAAATCAAGAACGCCATTGAAAAGACCTATGGGCATAAAAGCCGCAAACTGGTGGATATGAACTTTGCCGCCGTGGACGCCGCCCTTGCGAACCTGTTTGCCGTGCCAACACCGAATGTGATCTCTGGTCGTGAATTGCCGTCGGTGGTTCCGGCAGATGCCCCGACGTTTGTTCAGCAAGTTACCGCCATGATGCTGGCAGGAAAAGGCGACCTGATCCCGGTCAGCGCATTCCCCGCTGATGGCACATGGCCCGTCGGTACATCCAAATATGAAAAGCGCAATATCGCGGAATCCATCCCGGTATGGGACCCGGATGCATGCCGACAGTGCAACAAATGCACCATGGTCTGCCCACATGCGGCTATCCGCGCAAAAGTCGTAACAGACGAAGACATTGCAAATGCCGGGGCGGAAGACTTGCCAACTCTGCCATACCGAGGACGCGAGATCGAAAATGGTCGCTATATCCTGCAAGTCGCCCCTGAGGACTGCACAGGATGCGGTGTATGCGTTTCGGCATGCCGTGGCGGAAAGGTTAAGGAGGAGCCAAACCGTAAGGGTCTGGAAATGTCCGACAAGCTCCCCTTGCTGGAACAGGAAAAAGCCAACTTCGAAACATTCCTGAAGTTACCTGACTTTGACCGAGCCAAAATCAAAAATCTGAACGTCAAAACCGCACAATTGATCACGCCATTGTTTGAATTCTCCGGCGCATGTACGGCGTGTGGCGAAACTCCTTACATCAAAACCCTGACCCAATTGTTTGGCGATCGGTTGATGATCGCCAATGCGACGGGATGTTCGTCCATCTTTGGCGGCAACCTGCCCACGGCCCCCTACACCACCGATGCCGAAGGACGCGGCCCGGCATGGGCAAACTCTCTGTTTGAAGACAACGCGGAATTCGGACTTGGCTTCCGTTTGGCTGTGGACAAGCAACAGGCAACGGCACAACAGTTGTTGATCAGATTGGCTGACCATCTGCCGCAACGCCTGATCGAGGATTTGGCGACCGCTGATCAATCCACTGAAAATGGCATTCGTGAACAACGGGCACGTGTCGCTGAACTGAAAACCCATCTCAACAGCCTCGACACACCGCAATCTCGCCGTTTGCTGGATATTGCCGATACGTTGGTGGATCGCTCTATTTGGATTATTGGCGGCGATGGCTGGGCCTATGACATTGGCTTTGGTGGCTTGGATCACGTCATGGCATCTGGTCGCAATGTAAACATTCTGGTGCTGGATACGGAGGTATACTCCAACACCGGGGGACAAGCATCAAAATCCACACCGACCGGGGCCGCTGCTAAGTTTGCCGTCGGCGGCAAAGAACGCCCGAAGAAGGACTTGGGCCTGATTGCACTGTCCTATGGTGATATCTACACCGCATCTGTCTCTTTTGGCGCAAATGACGCCAAAACCGTTTATGCCTTGCAGGAAGCCGCTTCCTATAACGGAGTGTCTCTGATCCTTGGTTATGCCCACTGCGTGGCACACGGGTTTGACATGGCATGTGGTCTGGACCACCAGAAAAAGGCCGTCGAAGCCGGGTACTGGCCGCTGTACCGCTATGACCCACGACTGAGAGGATCAGGCGAAAGTCCGCTGGAAATGGATATCAAGGCCCCCAGCATGGACATCGGCGGCTTTATGCAGGCTGAAACCCGTTTCCGCATTACAGAAAATGCCAACCCAACGCATTACCGCCAACTTGTTGAAGCAGCCGAACGCGACGCCAAGCGCCGACACGAACTGCTCAAGCATTTCGGCACTATGTAAACAGGCATGTCCGGTACCCTTGGTTTCAATCAGGGGTACCGAACACCAAAATTCAAGGCTCGACCCTTGTCCTGATCAGGATTACTCTATGTCATGATAGATTCAGGTGCAAAACAAGGGGGTTAAGATGCCAACCGTTCCCATACTGTATGCAAGTCACGATGGGCACACGCGCAAGATTACCGACTATATGGCAAGCGCACTTGAATCCCGCGGATTATCCACACTACAAGCGGACCTTGACCACGACAGCTACAGCATTGAAGTGTTGGAACAGGCTCCGGTCATTGTGTTGGCTGCCGCCATTCGCTATGGCAAACCATTACCCATTGCTGAGGCGTTTCTGAAACGGCACCGCACACTCATTGCCGATAAGCCTCTGGTGCTGTTATCAATGAACCTGACCGCGCGCAAACCTGGTAAAACCACTCCAGAAGGCAGCATTTACCTGAGAAAATGGATCAAAAGACACGACCTGAAACCAGCCATAGCCGCAGCAGTCGCAGGCAAGCTTGATTATCAGCGTTATGGACCCTTTGATCGTTTCATGATCCGACTGATCATGAAAATTACCGGGGGACCGACAGAACCAACCGCATGCGTTGAATTCACGAACTGGGATCAGGTGGACAGCATTGTTAAAGCCATTGCAGAACTGATCTTTGACCAGCAGCCACTGGAAGATTTAGCCCTGCCAGAATAAGTTTGGCTTTAGAATGACAGGCCGGTGGTATAGGCAAAATCATTCAGTCGTTGATCCATAGTCACCGGAGGGTATGGATACTCCGACGTTCCGAACAGGGACTTCGGCGGTACGATGTCCAGTTGTAACTGCATGATCAAACATGCCGTCCCAACTGAAATCCCGGCCTTCCAACACAGTGCGGTAATCAGGTCCGCGTCCTTGGACGCCAGAACCGCAAGCACCAAATCCAGTGATAGATCACTCATAACGGCAAGGCTCGCCGTCACGTAATCCCAATGTTCATAATCCAAAGAACGGCAAATTACCGTCTCAGTTAGGGCTGTTTTTGCATGCTGTGCCTGCGCCGACGCATATTCACGGTTCAACACCATGCGCTCCGGCGTCAATTCATCCTCACAACAGGATTGGGCGTAGCTTTGCTCCAACCTGAATCGGACGGAAGATCGCAATGTCTTCATAGTCTCATCGTCTAAATCTTCTCGGCACTCCAATACCGACAGCAGGCTATCTGCAACAAAAGTCGCCAACCGACAGGCCGCGCCACCGGGTAAAGTTGGACGACGGACCAAGGGCTCCTGAAAAACCGTTTCCGCCCGTGATCGCTCAATTAGCGAGTCCAAAGTATCCTCGCGGAATTGTGCGGTTGGATTGTTCAACAAACTAACAATGGCCTCGGGGTCATCGGACTGGGCAATGGAATTGGATACTTCACCACTCACCCCATCACGTTTGGATATTGCGGTTAACGCCCCGGAAATTGGTGAATTTGCAATAATGGCGACAAGATCCTTGTCCTCAAGGAT
>JAALLQ010000231.1_pt1 | contig 16405 bp, 15 predicted proteins | sample 7245921 | NCBI WGS metagenome assembly JAALLQ01 (sample SAMN13049200, study PRJNA578106) | oil field metagenome | isolation source: filtered produced water from oil reservoir B7 | place: USA:offshore Texas | collected 2016 | reverse complement strand
GGGAAGTTACTGTTTGATGAAATTTACCAATTACTGAGTACCATTGAGGTCTTTGATGGCAATACCGACTACTGGGGAAGTCATAGCCTCGATTTTATACCCCCGCATCTGCTTAAAAGAATAAAAAAGATGGGAAAATGCGAACAGGTGAAGCTTTCACTTACAGAGTCATACCAGTTGAATCAGGATGTGGTTGAAACCACCTTCATCTCAGAAAAGTTCTTTGTGATAACTTCTTTTTTTCACCCCGATTATCCAAGAGTTTTCCATGAAATGACCAGTAAAAAGGTTACCATCCACATAATCGTTCATAAAAGTGTCTTTGAAAAGATTCAAAAAGACCACAGGGAACATTTCCAGAAACTCATAGATGGCGGATATTTCAAGTTATATGTTTACCCCGAAAAAATGGGTTTTCAGGTAATCGCACACAACGACTATCTCCTGCTGCTGCGCCTGTTAACAAAAGAGGAAGAAGTCGATATCAAGCACATGCTATGCTCCAATCCCGAGGCCCTTGAATGGGCAACAGAGCTCTTTGATCATTATTGCAAAGATGCTGCTCCTGTAAGCAAGCTCTAGATATATAAATTTGAAAACTGGTGCGGGAGGTGCGATTCGAACGCACGAACTCCTACGAGACAGGGTCCTAAGCCCTGCGCCTTTGGCCAGGCTGGGCAACCCCCGCATGAACGGATGATAAACACTGCTAACTGGGATTGTTCACTTATTAAGATTACGCACTTTGCCAGCAATATCAATAAAAAGAGGGTCGCATTCAGACCATAAAATGCCCGAAGATATACACGACGAACATCGCAAGTATGAAGAATTTTACTAAATTGTTCATAATATCACAATAAAAATTTACCATATCCGATAAAAGCATTACCCACATCATCAGACCCTCATGATTAAAAATTAATGAGTGATGAAAATTAAATTCAGCAGGAAAATCCCACCGATAAACTCTCAGAGACATGATTCTCTGAAAGAGAATAACTGGGTTCAACTTAAGGAACCCGGAAATATTTTAAGCGCGATAGTTGCTTCACTACCCCTGATGATCCTGAATATAATGTTAACTATCGCGATTTTCGCTGTTGTACAGCAGCCCGTTACACTGGCAGATTTTGGCATAGTTCAGGATGGCTTCCAGATAAACATTGACCTGCGGATTATTGTGGGATTCATACTACTTCTAGTATTTCATGAACTGCTGCACCTGATATTAGTTCCTGACTTTGTCTCATCTAAAAAAACATACGCCGGTATTACTCCCCTGGGAGGTTTTGTTTACTCAGAAGAAGAGATTCAAAGATCAAGGTATCTTATGATCACTATAGCACCCTTTTTAATCATATCAGTAATAATGCCGCTTGTTTTTGGAGTTCTGGGTATATTGTCACAACCATTAAAAATACTCATCCTGCTTAACTCCATGGCATCCTCAGTGGACTTACTGACATTCATATTAATATTAACACAGGTACCCACTGGTTCATACCTTACCAGCAACGGTACGAGAACCTACTGGAAAAAATGATAATTTTAAATTAATCAGACTGACCGGAATACTACAAGGGATCTTGCCCTCTCAACACTGTGATCCACCATGGGCCGGCGATATGCTGCATCTTCAGACAGTTCGGCCTTCTCAAGTGCATGAATGGCTTTTGGCTTGAATTCTGCGAGTTCCGGAACCCATTTTTTGATATATTTACATTCGGGATCGTATTTTCTCTGTTGCAGCCACGGGTTGAATATGCGGAAAAAAGGCTGTGAATCCGCTCCCGTGGAAGCTGCCCATTGCCAGTTACCGTTATTCACGCACGGATCATAGTCCACAAGCTTGCTGGCAAAGTATCTCTCACCCCAGCGCCAGTCAAGGTGGAGGTCCTTTACCAGAAAAGATGCGGTTATCATTCTCACACGATTGTGCATATAGCCCGTTTCATTGAGCTCCCTCATACCCGCATCCACGATCGGAAAGCCTGTGTTGCCCGAGCACCACGCCCCGAAACCCGGCCGGTCATAGTCCCAAGATATCTTCTCGAACTTCTCTCTGAAAGCATGTTTGAACACATGTGGATAATGGAATGCTATATGAGTGAAGAAATCACGCCAGTAGAGTTCCCTGATCAATGTATGCCCTGTTCCGAGTTCCTCTTTAAGGGAATGGTAAAGTTCCCTTATGGAAACAGTTCCCAGCTTATTATGTGCGGAAAGCCCTGTGGTTCCGCTGATAGAGGGGTAATCCCTCAGTTCATCGTAGTCTTCGAATTGTGAGAGATCTTCCACGACCTTCAGGGCATTTTGTCTACCCCCGGTGGCAAATAGTTGTTCATTACGGGCAGGGAGCAGTTTAGAGGGATCCTCTACCTGATCCACATCCGGATCTCCCGTATAGAATCCGGCATCCTGGATCGTAGAGGGAAGCGGTATCTTTCTTTTAGAAGCTTCACGATAGAATTGAGAGAAAACAGAATAAGGCTTACCCTTGCGGGTAAGAACCGTACCGGGCTGGGTCAGTAGACTATCATGGAAGTCCAATAGCTGTATATTAAAAGCTTTACAGGCCAGGTCTATCGATTTGTCCCTTCTTCTGCTAAAGGGTGTGTAATCCCGGTTGATAAAAACGGCATCTACACCAATTTTGTCATTGAGCTTACTGATGATATCCTCAGGAAGGCCTGAAAAAATATATAAGGTCCCGCCCTTTGACTCGAACTGTTTCCTGAGATCATCCAGTGATTCAATCAGGAACTGAAAAGCGTTGGAATTAAAATACTCCCTCTCAGGATCCGCAAGCCTTGGGTCGAATATAAAGCACGGAAGAACTTCATCCGATAAGTCCATTGCTTCTCTTAAACCGGTATTGTCTTCAATACGCAGGTCTCTCCTGAAAATAAAAAGCGACCTCCTGAACTTTGGCATTACTCCACCTCTACTGCAACTTCATTTCGCATTAGTGTGGGAGGCACCCAGGGAGGATTGTACCTCATCAGGAAGTATTCCCCCTTGGTGGTAATGCCCTGGTCTTTAAGTACCTGTTCAAGCTGTGTCCGGTGTTCCTCATAACTGGAATCACTTACATAACCCGAAAATGTTATTGTTGCAAGTTTCCGGGAAGACATGCTTGTAACTATCACATTCTTATTATCAGGCGTCGGAGCATTGTTTGGATCATATCCTTCCGGAAGAATGAAGGACATGTTCACACTGCCTGCTCTACCGTGAGAAAGCACGGGAGTGGTCATCTCTATCCTGGTGTTGTCCCTGTTGTTTCCTGATATATATTTAGCAAGTGTCGAGAAAGCGGAATTCGTGTCATTTGCAGTCGTAAATATAAGTGTAAGGTTTTCATATTGCCTGATCTCAACACCTTCATCCAGCTCATCCAATATAGAATAGCTTATTTTTTCCGTACTCACTGACATCATCACCCCCACTATCAACCATATTGCGGTCAGAACAACCGCAACACTGAGTATCGCGAAAATAACTCCCTCTTTCTCCATAAAGATAGATTGCTCCTGAAACTTAAAGGTTTTTAGAATAAAATCTACTACCAAACCACGAATATAATATATAGTTGCATAGAAAAATCCACTATTACGAATATTTATATATACTTAATTGTGTTCACTATTCATGATCGAAGCTCTGATCTTTGACTGTGATGGCGTATTGATGGATTCCATGCACCTGCATGCAAAAGCATGGAAAACCGCCTTTGCTGAGGCAGGGATTGAAATTAACGAGAAGGACATCTACTGGATGGAGGGTGCCAATGATAGTGGTGTTATCGAAATGGTACTCAAAAGCGCAAATCAGGCGTACCAAAAAGATATCTTCGAATCGGTTCCGGCACGCAAACATGAACTTTTCAGTGTTGATGAGGTCACACTGTTCGATGGTATTGACGCCTGTCTGAAAGAACTCAGGGATAATCTGCACCTAGCAGTAGTGTCTGGTTCTGACAGGAATGCCCTGGAAAAGATGACAGGGAAGTTCTTGCCGGACATTTTTGATGTCGTGATCAGTGGCAATGATGTCAGCCGAGGAAAGCCACACCCAGAACCATATACTAAAGCTGTTGAAGATCTGGGGATCTGCAGGGAAAACTGTATTGTTGTTGAGAATGCACCACTTGGGGTCCAGGCTGCAAAGGCTGCAGGGTTATTTTGCATAGGTTTGCCAACCTACGTGGATGATGCGGAACTTAAGCACGCCGATATTGTGCTCAAGGACCACACGGAACTTATTGAATATCTCAAACAAATACATGACAAAGAAACAGTACTATGTTGAGTCCGATTCAGATCTTGTAATTCCTGCTATAGATATCCTCCAGCAATTTCCTCACAGATGCGGGTCCGTAGGAAGATTCGGCCTGCTCCCTTAGTCTGTCGGTATTCTCCCTGAACTTTCCACCAAATACCACTTCTTTTATCATTGATAGAAGCTCCTCGCCGGAGATCGAATAGTCAAGTCTTCTTCCATAACCTCTTTCCTCTACAACCGTGGCATTATTCTCCTGTTCACTGTGCCCCTGGTCCGGGAAAGAAAAAAGCGGCAAGCCGAAACTAAGAGTTTCCATAAGTGTTCCGTGACCTCCTGCGGATATCACAAGATCGCTTGCCCTGTAGCAGGAAAAAGGATCGGCAATGAAACTGTAGATATTGACATTTTCAGGCACACCCGTCAGTTCACTGATATCAAGACTCGGACCCGCTATAAGCGTATAGTTGATTCCGGGATCCATTCGTGCAGCATCCAGGATCTTATTAAATATCTCTCTTCTGTAGGCAAAACCTCCGATAGCGCACAGAACATGCGGCTTTTTCAGATCGGGCGTTTCCACCTCACTGAATCTTTTCCTGACCAGAGGACCGCTGAAGTTTAACTTATGGTGCACGTCTTCCGGGAATGCGAGGTTGCGGGCACACACTGTATAAGGCTCCGGGAAATCAGGGATTATGATACCATCGACCCTGTGGTAGATAAAATGATAGAAACTTCTGACAAGTCCTCCCAGCAATCCCACCATGGGACTTTTATCGCGGAAGAATTCCTCCATGTTGGACTGGTTAACGATCATATAGGTACTTATTTTCCTGAATCCGGCAGTAAGTACACCAAGATAGTAACCGTCCGATACGACTACATCGGGATCCGTGTCTTTTACAAGCCTCAGCACCGAGAGAATATTTCCCGGAGATATACCCCCGGCAGTGTGCTTAATGGAAGCTTCCAGATTCAGGGAACCCTTTTTTCCCACGAGTTTTAGCTCCTGCGGGATCTCACGAACAGTATATCCAGATTTTTCCATCAGTTCCTTTGAGTAGCCGTAGGCTCCGAAATGGACAGTATGTCCTGCAGACAGGAGTTCCCTTCCCAGGGCAATACTCCTGCCGGTATGGCCAAGACCTTCACCACAGGTAAAAAGAAGAACATTCATTTAAATTACCGCCAGTTGTTTTTGATATTCATAGGCATTTGTACCCGCAGAGTTAGAACAAACAAATACTAAATAATATATTTCTCTTTATTATTTATATATATCAGAGTTAACTATATTTTATATAGAAAAAGTATTTATCCAGTATTTTTTTTATATACCTATATAAAGTTCATCTTACTAAAAACAACCAGGCACGTGATAAGTTTGTTCCGGAGATCAGATATCGATGAGCAGAAGATCATTTCTTCTGACGATGCGGCCGAATATTTAGAAAACGGATGGAACAGGGCAGATCTCCACGTACACAGCTGTTGCTCCTATGATGTACCACCTGCAAGATCCATGCATCCTGAAAATCTGCTTAAAAAGGGAAAGAAAAGAAATCTCGATTTTATAACTTTCACAGACCATGATACTGTCAAAGCATATGACCTGCTGGGATGGAAGAGAGATGACCTTACAACCGGTGTTGAGCTATCCATTAAAGATACCGATAATGTTGGCCACACCGTTCATATCAATGTTTTCGGATTTGACAGGCAACAATACAGGGAGTTTAACAGTCTGGCGGAAAAGGAAGGTAATATCTACAGTGTCATCGATTATTTCAAGGAGAACGATCTTCCCTACATGTACAACCATCCTTTCTGGTTCCAGATGGGCGACAAGCCTAACATCGACGCAATCCCCGAACTTGCCAGATATTTTCCGGTAATAGAATACAACATGCAGGACCTCAGGCAAAAGAATCTCTTTTCAATGGACCTGGCCCGAAGATTCGGAAAAGGAATGGCAGTCACGACAGACAGTCATACAGGCAGTATCGGGAAAGTCTATACTATCGCACAGGGAGATGATTTCCATGAATATTTCACAAACATATGCAAAGGCCGCTATTTCATGGTAGTGGATGAGCCCATATGGAAACACCTGACCCGGGAAACCAGTGCATGGATAGAACTTGTCTTCAGCATGGAAAAACAGATACGCGAAGAGATGGGTTTTACCACAGGGGTTGGAAGGGTGGACAGGCTGGTGAACCTCTTTGACAAATACGGGCTCAGCAATCATCACAGGTTCAACAATACTACAATGAACATCATGCAACTGGTATCTAGATCCGGGCTGCCGGTATTTCTCTATATGCTTTCCAAGCAGCCACAGGTCTCAAGGATCGGTAAAATGTTCAATGCATTGCCACAGCCCACTCCAGATGGGAATCTGTTTTAATATTCAGTCCGGCTTTTTATTCAGTATCTCTCCCATGAGATCGCTGTCATGAAGTATCTTGAAACTTACAAGACCACCTATAAGCAGGTTTATGTAGAATGTAAATGCCCTCCAGATAATCACGAGTACACCGAGCATATAAGCGGGCACGAATGTGGAGAACAGAGTTGTGGCACCAAATTCCGCAATTCCGCTTGACCCGGGGGTTGCGGGAACTATAAGCAGAATGAACAGCAATACCTGAGTTGCAAAGGCATACAGGAAAAAAGGCTCCGAACCCAGACCCAGCAAAAGGGCGGGTATCAGGGAGAATTCCAGTATCCAGAATATGATCGTAAACAACATTCCATAAAACAGGCCCCTTCGCCCTTCATTTATGAAATCATGACTGCACTGGCTGAAGTGTCCGATCTCCTTTTCGATCCTGTGAGGCAGGACCCTTATGAAAGCTCGTTTTCCGGTAAGCCTGGAGAATGCTCCTGCTAAAATGTGAATGACATTTGCCAGCTTACCCGGCTTTTTTACTGAATAGCCCAGCAGGAAAATTACAGCAAACATAATCCCCACACCTGCAAGCAGCAGAATATCAAGTCTGGGATCGTTTATCCTGCCACGCAGGAAATATACCGCTATAGGAGAGGCGATCAGTATCACAATTGCATCCAGCAGGCGCTCGGTCACCACCACAGCAGTGGCCTTTCCCACAGGCATGTACCTTTTGCTGAGAAGGTGAACCCTCAACGGCTCCCCGCCTGCCGAGGAAGGGGTTATGGATGCAAGAAAGACACTTGAGGTAACTATCTCTATGGCATCAAGGAACTTTACATTATATCCTATGGCCTTTGACATGGAGGTGGTGCGCAGTCCCCATACGACGAAAGATAGTAAATGAAGCAGCAGAGCACCAAAGATAAATTCCATTCGCATGCCAAGGATTAGATCCAGAGTCTGGCGGTCCCAGACAAAGACAAAGATAAGGAAAACCGAAACAAAGCTTATTCCCAGGGTTATCGTCAATAGTTTTGTGAACTGATTCATCCGTAACCTTCACAATTTCATTTATCGGGTAAATAGAATCATGTTATAGACTATTGGTTTTTATAATAATCTGATGGTATTGAAAATACCGCTGATCTGAATACCCGGCCTAAGACCTTATGGATACAGACGTTTCAAACAATTTAATAATAAAGAAAGATTATTATCGTTCCCGTGAAGTATCCTGCAATACGGAAAAAAGGTGCTATCAATGAAAGTTATGATATTTGTCTGCGGAGAGGGACTCGGACACACGAGCAGGTGCATTTCCCTGGCAAGAGAGATGGAATCCGCCGGACATGAGGTCCATTTCGGAGCCTACGGATATTCGGCAGAGCTCATAAAACGTAAAGGATATGCGGTCCACAATATACCCCCTGAGGTCACACTTGTAGGAAAAGCAGGCAAGCTTAACCTCAAGAGGTCCATACTCGCCACTTTCAAAAGAGGACAATTCCTCAGCATAATCAGGATCTCAAGACTCCTCAAAAGAATACGCCCCGATGTTGTGATATCGGATAGTTACTACATCGGTGTCATGGGCTCAAAGGCCAGAAGCATTCCCACCTATCTTATCATCAACCAGTCAAGCATGGAGCAGTTCTTCATGCAAAAGGGCATATCAAGCAGGATAGTAGGGGAATTTGTGAAAAAGTTCTACAGCGGCATATTCAGAATGATAGACGGGATAATCATCCCGGATTTTCCAATGCCACATACCATATGCCGGAAAAACCTCGATTTTAAAAAAGAGATACTGGAAAAAGTGTTCTACAGCGGACCACTCATAGGCAAGAAGTTTGAAGAGGTAAAGGAGCTGGAACTCAAAAAACCCCATATCCTTTCCACACTCGGTGGTTTTGGCTATCGTGAGCCTATTTTCAGGAAAGTGATCCAGGCTGCAGAGATGAATGAGGAGATCAATTACACCCTGCTTTCAGGACCGAATGTGAATCCGGATATCTTCGAATCGCTGCCCTCCAATGTGAAAGTACTTGAATTCATTGACGACCAGTTCCCCTATCTGAGATCATCGGACATTGTTATCGCTCCGGGAGGACACAGCACCATGATGGAAGCTTTCAGTTTCGGAGTGCCCATGATATCCTTCCCGGATATGAACCATACCGAGCAGCAGAACAACTCATCTGCTCTTGATGAAGACGGACTTGGCAGGAAACTCGGATACTCAACACCACCTGAAGAGATACTGGAAGGAATCAAGGAAGTTCTGGGAAATAAAAAGTACAAAGATAAAGCCATGCGGATGAAGAAGCTGGCGGAAGAACTTGACGGACCTGCAGCAATATGCAGGATGCTTGAATCGGAGCTCAGAAATAAACCCAGAGATAAGAGCAAGAAAAGCAAACTTATCGCGTTTAGCAATCTGAAGAAGAAAATAGCAGTCAAAAAAAGGTATTGAGAAGTCTTATGACACTACCAGTATGATAAAGTCGGGTTGCTTGCAAACTACGTGGCAGTTCAGAAGACCTTTTTTCTTTTATCTGTTTCTTTCTGTTTACTATAAATAATACCATCCACAAACATTTACATCAGGGATACCTGCCATCCAGAGTTGTACTGATATGAAAAAGGCTTTGCTAGATGTGATATTCGCATCTGATAAGAGAAAGGAAGCACTCCTCTTACTTGCAGACAGACCAAAAGAAATGGAATCACTGCTCAGTTCACTGGATACGACAAGACAATCATTGCTACCGCAAATGAGGATACTGGAGGAGCACTATCTGGTTGACCACTCCGGAGACACATACAGTTTGACGGATATCGGGCATCTGATAATGAATAGGGCAATATCTTTACTGGATAGTGTTGATGTTTTCGAAAGTGATGTGGAATACTGGGGAACACGGGAACTTGAGTTTATCCCACCCCACCTTCTCAAAAGGATAGGTGAACTGGGAAAATGCAAAGTATTGAATCCTCCTCTTACCGAAATACACTATATTCATTCCAGATTCCATGAAACAAATAAGAAATCAGATTCATTGTTCGTAGTTACTACATTTTTCTTCGCGAACTACATCAATTTATTCCGGGAGCTGATCGCGAATAATACCGAAACATATTTTATAATCTCAACGGAACTACTCGAAAAGCTGCATAACGATGCCAGTTCCAGCGAGAGCTTAAAAGAGAGTATTGAGAGTGATCTCTTCCACCTTTATGCATACGACAAGAAGATGAATACCATATCCTTTGCATTCAATGACTACTGCATACTCATGCGAACATTGACAATTGAGAGAAAAACAGATCACAAAATACTGGTGTGTTATGGTTCAGGGGCGGTCGAGTGGGCAAGAGAACTATTTGATCACTATATGAAAGATACAAGACCGGTTACCGGACTTTCATGAAAATAATATTGCTCTGAAAAATTATTGACACACGAGAATGTTTTATAAGAAAAACTCCTTCTTGAGCCAAAAGAAAAGATAGGATGAGGCACCTGATAAACCACCACGCTTTAAGGTGCCTCTTTCCTTGTTGATCCGAGATGTCCCCACATCTCTTAAACCCCCACTCCTCAACCCGCTTCCGGTTGAGAAAGAAAGAAAGAAAGCTGCCTGATTACCCATTAAAAGCATCTCTTTCCTTCGTGTCTGAGATATTCCCCAATATCTCCCTTTAACTCCACTCCCGGAGTTTGCAAGCGTCCCAATGCCTGCAAGCACTAATTAGTTGTTTTCACATATAACCAGAACGGATTATAATCTGATCAATGTTACTATCTTTTTTTGACGAAGAATGTTTCAATGCCATTAAAATTTCAGTTATGTTCGAAATAATAATGGAATAATGAATATATTTTGCTCTTTCATCACCATACCAGAAAATAATAGTATGCCAATTGTCCTGTGTAGTGTACATGAAGAGCGGGCAATAGTCGAGAGTTTCAAAAACAATTCCAGGGTTCTGAAAACAAAGCACAGCTACCTGTTGTGTAAAAGTCTCCTGGAATAGACACTTATGGAAATCCCGACCAGACCCACTACAGCAAAGAATATAAGGTGACTGAGAATACCGACATCGGATATCATCTCCTGAAGACTATTGTGAAAATGATAACCTACCAATATCAAAGTAGGGAAATAGACAGCCAGGGCCAGCAGATCATAGAACGCAAATTTTTGCCAGGGCACTTTTGTAGATCCTGCAACGATAGGACCAAAAATACGAAGACCAACGATCAAGCGCAGTGAAAAAATGGTTTTACCACCGTGGTTCTGCATTAAAGTTTCATAGTGGGCAATCCTCTTTTTATCATTACTGCGATCGAAATGTGAGAGCAATCTGTTGCCACGCCTGCTGAGAAAGTATAATAGCAGGTCTCCGGAAATACCGGCGATCAGGCTGACAGCAATAACGAGCCAGATCTCTCCATAACCCAGACTGGCAATGTACCCTACGACCAGAAGAAGAACTTCTTCAGGTAGTGGTATAAAAGACCCCAGAAAGGCAAGGGTGATGAATATCCCGGCATAGGATAAATGCTCTAAATAGGGTACTATGAATTCCCAGTTGCTCACTTATGATTAATTAGCAATTAAATCTTTAAAAATCCTTTCAGGCGAGAAATGATTAAGAAATAGTATTAGGAGATTGCAGGCAGCATATTTTCAGCCTGCGATTCCTGAATCTTATTTTAAAATATTTTTTACACCAGTTTATTATCCAATGTAGTATGTAACCTGCACCGACATTGAGACTGTGGACTCTCCCGGCTCGATTGGTGTGGAAACAGCTCCCTGGTCCATTGCAGCTTCTTCCCTTTCAGCCGCATAGTAGACCGGAGAGTTACCACCCTCGTTTACGGATGCTGTCTGCACGCCTGTGATCTCAACACCCAGGCTGTCGGCAAGTTCACCGGCCTTTGATGATGCATCGGCTATGGCTTCGTTCATGAGGTCTTCACGGAGCTCTTCCTGCATCTCATCGGATGCTGAGAAGGAAATGCTTCCGATCTGATTTGCTCCTGCGGCTGTGGACCTGTCGATGATCTCACTCAGGCTGTCAAGGTCTGTGGTCGTGACCTGCACGCTGTTGGATGCGGAGTAGCCTGTGATGCTCCTTTCCCCGTCATAGTTGTAGACCGGATAGACGGAAACAGATGATGTCCGTATCTCCCTGTCCTCCAGACCTATGGATTTGAGCTCTTCCATGACAGCGCTCATGATGGCTGCATTCTCATCGCTTGCTTCCTTTGCTGTTTCTGACTCGATCACAACACCAATACTTAAGGTGGCGGTGTCAGGTACGACCTTCTGCTCGGCATACCCGCTCATGGTGATCGTGTCTGCTGCATTCTGTTCTGAGCCATCCTGCGCGATGGCATATATCGTCAGCGACATCACCACCAGTACGATTGATAGTGCAATAATGGCTAAATAGGATTTATCGTTTTTATTTTCCTGTGACATTTTCACATTCTTCCTTTTAGGTGCTCTGTTAACCACCAGTTATGTGGCAGTTACTGCAATTGATAGAATGTGCTGCACATATTAAAGAATTGTTTAAACTTCGAGTTGAGTTGCAGTTATGAGCGGCAATGGATGGCAATCCCTTTTTCAGTAGAGAGTATACTAACAGCTTACTTTTTATACTTCCACTGTAAACAGATGAATAAATATTTTCATAAGTAAGATGTTTAAAATTGGTATCAGACTTTCAGAAACACATGAACTAAATGAAGTCTTAATACAAATATAGACTACACCGTAGGAATCTAGAAATATTTATATTAATAATATTCATTTAAAAAGTTAGATCCAATGGTTGATGAGGTAAAATATGTACAAAAGTTTTTCCATAAAGAACTTTAGAGGTTTCAAAGATTTTAAAATAAATGGTTTTGAGCGAATAAATCTCATTGCAGGGATGAATAATTCAGGAAAAACATCCCTCCTTGAAGCTTTGTTCATTCATGCTGGAAAAAATAATCCAGAATTACTATTGAATGTAAATGCTTTCAGAGGCGCTGATACTTTTAAAATAAGTCTTGCTGAATGGTCTGAGATGCCATGGGAATCTCTGTTCTATGATAGAAATACCACAGAATCAATTGAATTAATTGCAGAATGGAATTCCGAAACTCGAAAACAAGTTATAAGCACAAAGGTTCCCCATTCAAATAAAAATTTTGATAAAAAATCTAAGTATTTTGAGCAAAGCACAAGTACTATAGCTTCACCGACACCTAGTTCAAAAATACTTCAGCTTGATGAAGGTTCAGGAAAAAGGAAAAAGAAAAATGTTTTAAGGTTTACTCACGATGGAATGAAACTAGATGAAGCACCTGCACCGGACTTCCCAGGATATTTCATATATTCGAGAAAAGTATCTTCCATGAAAGAAGATGCTGAACTATTTGGTAAATTGGACATTTCAGGTGAAGCTGAAAATCTAGTAGAGGCATTAAAAATAATAGAGCCTCGACTTAAAAGATTAAGCACTGTATATTTGAATGATATACCTGTGATACATGGAGATATTGGATTAGATAAACTACTTCCATTAAGTCATATGGGAGAGGGTATTAGTCGCCTTGCAAGCTTTTTGTTAAGAATATCCAATTGTGGAAATGGAGTTGTTTTCATAGACGAAATTGAAAATGGATTCCATTATTCTGTTTTAGGTGATATTTGGAAAGCAATATTTGATATTTCAGACAAATATAATGTGCAAGTTTTTGCTACTACGCACAGTTATGAATGCACTCAGTCTGCATACAAGACTTTTGCCAATAGCAAGAATTATGATTTTGCTTATTTTAGACTAGATAGAATTGAAGATTCAATAATTGTGAGTTCTTATGATAAAGAAGCTCTCGACTATGCGTTCAAATCCGATGTAGAGGTAAGGTGATGCTTGTAAACCGAAAAATTGAATCTTCAAAACTATTGCTTGTAGAAGGAATTGAAGATTTACACTTATTTACTGCACTTATCGACTACATGATTGAAAATGAGGATGGATGTGAAAAACTTACAGATATTCAGTTGTGGAAATATGACGGCGGAGGGAATTTAAAGAAGGATTTGAAAGTAATTCGTTTAAGTAGAGAATATAAAACTATATTGAAAAAAATTGCAATAACATCAGATGCTGAAGATAATGCAGAGAGTAAGTTTCAATCAATTACTCACCATTTAACAAATAACGGATACCCTTGCCCAGCTACTCAACTTACACCTACAGAATCAAATCCCTCTGTAGTTGTACTTACTATCCCATGTACTGGCCAAGGAATGATTGAAGATATTTGCTTAGAATCTGTAAAAAATGATCCTGCCATGTGCTGTGTAGACAAATATTTTGATTGTTTAAACGCAGAGTTAACTGAAAATGGATTAGACGTCCCATCAAACACATCAAAAGCTAAACTCCAAGCTTTTTTGGCTTCTAGGAAAAAACCTAACTTGAGATTAGGTACAGCAGCAAAAAGAAAATGTTACCCTTTTGAAAATGCTGTGTTTGACGAAATGAAAGAAATCCTTAGATTGATGCTTTAGTGTTTGTACTTCAATTCTTAATTTGTGTGGAGAAGAGGTTAACTTTAGATAACAAAGTCTCTTCTACCATCTATTATTAAAGAAATAAAAAGTACAAAACAATTTCATATCCTACTACCAATCCAAAATTATTTTGGGAAACAGAAAAAAATAGATGCGCCGACCGGGATTCGAACCCGGGTTTAAGGCTTGGAAGGCCTCAGTCATAGCCACTAGACCATCAGCGCAAGATTGTAACTCATACAAGCGTTTTTTCGGATATAACGTTTTCGCCCGGTGCCGGTAAAGCAAATAACTATATTTTGTATAGGGTGTATCAAAGCTTACGAACAAACACAGAGGATAAATTTGGCCGATGCTGCGATTCAAACAGAAAAGATAACAAAGAAATACGACGGGCTGACTGCTGTTGACAGCGTTGATATCACCGTTGAGAAGGGAGAGTTATTCGGACTACTCGGTCCCAACGGTGCGGGTAAGTCAACACTTATCGGCATGCTCTCCACCATGATACGACCCAGCTCGGGCAATGCCTCTGTATGGGGCTATGATATCAGGTCGGATCCCACAAAGGTACGCAAGTCCATTGGTGTGGTTTTCCAGGACACAACCCTTGACCAGAAGCTCACCGGAAGGGAGAACCTGGACCTTCACGGACGGCTGTACGGACTGCCTAAGAAACTGCGTCACCAGAGGATCAGGGAAGTGCTGGAACTGGTGGAACTATCACAGTGGGAAGACGAGATAGTACAGAAATACTCCGGCGGAATGATGCGCAGGCTTGAGATCGCCAGGGGACTGATGCATCATCCCAACGTTCTGTTCATGGACGAGCCCACACTCGGGCTCGATCCCCAGACAAGGAACCATATCTGGGACTACATAAAAGAGCTCAACCGGGAAAAGAGCATCACCATCATACTCACGACCCATTACATGGAAGAGGCCGACAGGCTCTGCAAACGTCTGGCCATTATCGACCATGGAAAGATTATCGCCAGGGGAACTCCGCAGGAATTAAAATCAGCGCTCGGCGGTGACATACTCACACTTGAACTTGCAACAACAGAAGATGCCGGAAAGCTGGCCGAACACTACAAAGCAAATCCTTCATCCGGCAGCATATCCGCATCTGATAATATAGTAAAGATAACAACCGCAGACGGGGAGCGCACCATACCCGAAGTATTAAAAATTACATCACAGCTTGACCTTGATATCCGGTCAGTGAGCCTGCACAAGCCGACTCTTGACGATGTTTTCCTTCATCACACCGGAAAAGGGATCAGGGATGCAGAGTCCGGTGCCGGAACAATGAAAACACTCAGAAGACGCAGCAGGGCAGGCAAATAAGATGAAGATCACACCGCATAGTTCTCTCGCAGCTCTTTTATCCGGTCCCTGAGCTCAGCAGCCCTCTCGAACTCCAGATTCTTGGCCGCAAGGTGCATTTCTGCCTCAAGGTCGATCACCATATCCGAAAGTTCCGTACGTGACAGATCCTCAGCTATCGCCATGACCTCTGAGACTTCCTCATACTCCTTCGGTTCCACAAGCTCCTTCTGCAGTGCTTTCTGGATAGTCATGGGAGTGATATTGTGTTCACGGTTGAATTCCATCTGGAGTTCACGGCGCCTGTTAGTCTCATTAATAGCACGCTCCATGGAGCCGGTCATTTTATCCGCATAGAGTATCACACGCCCCTCGGAATTCCTGGAAGCACGTCCGATCGTCTGGATCAATGAGCGTTCCGAACGCAGGAAGCCCTCCTTATCCGCATCAAGTATGGCAACGAAGGCAACTTCCGGTATGTCCAGACCCTCTCTCAAAAGGTTGATTCCCACAAGCACATCGAACTCACCTTTTCTCAGGTCCCTGACGATCTCCGCACGCTCAAGCGTGTCTATGTCCGAATGCATATAGCGTACCCTGATACCAAGTTCCACAAGATAGTCCGTCAAATCCTCGGCCATCTTCTTTGTCAGGGTTGTCACAAGCGTGCGGAAACCTTCCGCGGTCACCTTCCTGACCTCGCCAATCAGATCGTCCACCTGGTTCTCGATCGGCCTCACGGTCACCTCCGGATCAACAAGACCTGTGGGACGGATGATCTGCTCCACAACAGCCTTACTCT
>JAALLQ010000230.1_pt1 | contig 16500 bp, 12 predicted proteins | sample 7245921 | NCBI WGS metagenome assembly JAALLQ01 (sample SAMN13049200, study PRJNA578106) | oil field metagenome | isolation source: filtered produced water from oil reservoir B7 | place: USA:offshore Texas | collected 2016 | reverse complement strand
GTTAAAATAGAAAATAAAATTAAAAGCCTAAATGACAATATCAAAAACAATGTTGAAATGAACAGCATGGTTAGATTTGTTAAAATTACACCAAAGACACAGGAAAATATTAATAAGGCTAAAGAACTTCTTAAGGGTTTAAATAAATGAAATAAGGAACGGTTTTAGACCGTTCCGATTATACATATCTTAAATTTGCAGATATAAATTAGATGTTAGCTAATTTTCAGAAAGGATGAGATTAATGATTACTGCAGTGATTATGGCAGGGGGAAAGGGAGAAAGATTTTGGCCAAAAAGTAGAAAGAAAACACCTAAGCAGTTTTTAAGCTTGACCAGCAAAAAAACTATGATTCAAGAAACTGTAGAAAGACTAAAGGGTTTTATAGAAAATGAAAATATTTATATAGCTACTGGGCAAGAATATGCCGAAACAGTAAAAGAGCAACTTCCTCAAATACCGGAAGAAAACATTATCATAGAACCTATGGGCAAAAATACAGCTGCTTGTATTGGCTTGGCAGCTAAATATATAGAAAGAAAAGATCCAAATGCAACCATGATAGTACTTCCATCTGACCACTTGATAAAGAATAAACAAAACTTCCAAAACACTTTACTTTGGGCTGCTAGAGTAGCTGAAAGTGGTGAAAATTTAGTAACAATAGGAATAACACCAACTCATCCAGAAACAGGTTATGGATACATTAACTTTGAAAGTGGTACAGAACTACCAATATGCGGTCATGCCTATAGAGTAAAAGCTTTTGTAGAAAAACCTGACAAACATACTGCAATAAAGTACCTAGAAAGTGGAGAATATTTATGGAATAGTGGTATGTTTATTTGGAAAGTTTCAACTATATTAAATAACATTGAAAAGTATATGCCAAAACTACACAAAGCATTACAGGAAATTGCAATTGGTTTTGGAACTGATTCCTTTGAAGAGATATTGCATAATGAATATTCAAAGCTTGATAGTATATCTATAGACTATGGAATAATGGAAAAGGCTGAGAACATTTATGTTTTACCAGGAATTTTTGGATGGGATGACGTTGGAAGTTGGACATCTTTAGATAGAGTTTATGAGCAGGATGATAATGGAAATATCATTAAAGGTAACGTTGTTCATTATAACACAAAGGACTGCATAATAGAAGGAAACGAAAGACTTATAGCAATGATAGGCGTAGAAGATTTAATAGTTGTTGAAACTGATGATGTTACTATGATATGTTCAAAAGAAAATGCTCAAGATGTGAAAGCTTTACTTAAAAAATTAAGAGAAGAAAATAAAGAAAAATATCTATAGAATTATTGGAGGGATTTATCATGAAAAGCGCATTAATAACAGGTATAACAGGACAAGATGGTTCATATTTAGCAGAGCTTTTATTAGAAAAGGGATATAAAGTATATGGATTAATGAGAAGAAAGAGCAAAGTAGATTATGGCAATATAGAACATTTAAAAGATGATGTTGAAATAATCTATGGAGATATGACAGACCCAATATCCCTTATAAATGCCATGAAAATATCTAAAGCAGATGAAGTATATAATCTAGCTGCCCAATCTTTTGTAGGAACATCATGGGAACAACCTTTAGCTACAGCACAAATAGATGCTCTTGGAGTAACTAACATGTTAGAAGCAATTCGAACTGTTAAGCCAGAAGCAAGATTTTATCAGGCATCTACTAGTGAAATGTTTGGGCTAGTACAAGAAATACCTCAAAAAGAAACTACTCCTTTCTATCCTAGAAGCCCATATGGTGTTGCAAAACTTTATGGTCACTGGATAACTAAAAATTACAGAGAAAGCTACGGAATGTTTGCATGCTCTGGAATATTATTTAATCATGAATCAGAAAGAAGAGGAAAAGAATTCGTTACTAGAAAGATAACTGATGCAGTAGCTAGAATAAAATTAGGATTACAAGATAGATTAGAACTTGGAAATATGGAAGCTAAAAGAGATTGGGGTCATGCAGAGGATTATGTAAGAGCAATGTGGCTTATGTTACAACAAGATGAGGCAGATGATTATGTAGTAGCAACAGGAGAGACTCATAAGGTTAGAGAGTTTGTAGAGCTTGCATTTAAACATGTAGATATTGAAATAGAATGGCAAGGAGAAGGTGTTGACGAAATAGGTATAGATAAAGCAACAGGTAAAACTGTGGTAGCAGTAAATCCAAAATTCTTTAGGCCAGCTGAAGTTGATATTCTTTTAGGTGATCCGTCAAAGGCGGAAGAAAAACTTGGATGGAAAAGAAAAGTATCTTTTGAAGAATTGGTGAAAAGAATGGTATTGTCTGATTTAGAAAAGGTGAAAAAAGAAAAATAATGGAGTGATATTAGTGAAAGCACTAATAACAGGTGCAGATGGTTTTGTAGGGGGATACTTGTCAGAGTATCTCCTTAATCAAAATATAGATGTATATGGGACATACTTAAAAGAAAATAAAAGCTTAAATAGTAAAATAAAACATTTAAAGATGGATGTTACTAAAAAAGAAGAAGTAAAACAAGTTTTAGAATTAGTAAATCCTGACTATATATATCATTTGGCAGCTCAAAGCTCGGCTGCAATTTCATGGCAAAACCCTCAATTAACTATGGAAATAAATATTAACGGGACTTTGAATCTCTTAGAAACAATAAGAGAATTAAAAATTAATCCAAGGATTATATTAATAGGGTCAAGTGAAGAATATGGTTATGTAAAGCCTGAAGATATACCAGTTAATGAAAATCAAGATTTAAGACCAGGAAATCCATATGCTATTAGCAAAATAGCTCAAAACATGATAGGAGAGCTTTATGTTAAAGCATATAACATGGACATAATAATGGTACGTGCTTTTAATCATATAGGGCCTAAACAAAGTGAAGTATTTGTAGCATCGGATTTTGCAAAAAGAATTGCTGAGATAGAAAAAGGAGTTATTGAACCAGTACTGTTCGTAGGAAATTTAGAAGCAGAGAGAGATTTTACAGATGTAAGGGATATTGTAAGAGCATATTATTTACTATCTCAGAAAGGTAAAAAAGGAGAAATCTACAATGTAGGTTCAGGCAAAAGCTATAAGATTCAATATATATTAGATACATTATTAAGTTTAAGCCATTGCAAAATAGAAATCAAAAGTGATCCAAATAGAATGAGACCTTCAGATGTTCCTATAATACAATGTGATAACACAAAATTAGTTGAACTTACATCATGGAGTCCTAAATACCAAATAGAAAAAACACTAGAAGATATACTAAATTATTGGAGAAAAGTAATATAGAAGAAGAGGTAGCAATATGATAAAAGATTTAAAAGAACTATATAGATATAGAGAAATGTTAAAAAATCTAGTAAAAAAAGACCTTAGAACAAGATATAAAGGTTCAGTTTTAGGGTTTTTATGGACATTTGTAAATCCTTTACTTCAGTTAATAGTTTATACAATAATATTTTCAACTATCATGAGAATTAATATAGAAAAGTTTTACATGTTTCTATTTGTAGGATTAATCCCATGGATATTTTTTTCTACGTCAGTTCAAGTTAGTGCAGGAGCAGTAATAGCAAATAAGGATTTAGTTAAAAAGATATATTTTCCTAGAGAAATACTTCCATTGTCAGTAGTTACATCGGGGCTTATGAATCTATTATTTAGTTTTGCTATAGTTTTTATAGCTCTAATAGTATCAAGAATTAATATAACATTTAATATAATTTATTTGCCAATTATAATTTTAGTTGAGTATGTTTTCACATTAGGACTTTCATTGATAGTATCATCATTAAATGTTTACTTTAGGGATTTAGAACATATATTAGGCATATTAATGATGGCTTGGTTTTATTTTACACCAATAATATTTCCAGTAGAAATGATTCCAAAGGAGTATTTAAAATATTTCTTTTTAAATCCTATGACTCCAATAATAATATCTTTTAAAGATGTGCTATATTATGGAAAGTCACCGGACTTTATAATGTTAGGAATTAGTTTTATAATTGGGCTACTAGTTTTAATATTCGGTTTTAATTTATTTAAAGTTCTGCAGAAAAACTTTGCGGAGGAAATATAAATGGATGTAATAAGAGTTAAAGACGTTTGGAAGAAATATAGGATTTATCATGATAAAGGTAGTACATTAAAAGAAAAATTATTATTTAAAAATAGGAATAAATATGAAGATAAATGGGTTTTAAAAGGTATAGATTTAACTATCAAAAAAGGAGAAACTGTGGGATTAATAGGAGAAAATGGTTCAGGAAAAAGTACATTACTTAAACTTCTGACAAAAATTATTTATCCTAATAAAGGAGAAATAGAGATAAAAGGGAAAGTTTCAAGTTTGCTTGAACTAGGAGCAGGTTTTCATCCAGATATGACAGGTAGAGAAAATATATATATAAATGCATCTATCTTTGGCTTAACTAAAGAAGAAATAGACAAAAAAATAGATGATATAATAGCTTTTTCTGAACTAGAAGAGTTTATAGATAATCCTGTAAGAACTTATTCTTCAGGTATGTATATGAGATTAGCTTTTTCAGTGGCTATAAATGTTGATGCGGATATATTACTTATAGATGAGATACTTGCAGTAGGCGACGCCAATTTTCAAGCTAAATGCTTTAATAAAATGCAGGAATTAAAGAACCAAGGAATAACGACTGTGATTGTATCTCATGATTTAGGTGCAATAGAAAAGCTGTGTAACAAATCTGTATGGATAGATAAAGGAATTGTAAGAGCCATAGGGGATCCATATGATGTAGATGCAGAGTATCTGGATTTTATGGGTAAAAAAAGAAGGGATTTTTCACAAGAAAAAAGTAATCAAGACAATTTACAAATACAGAATAATATTGCTACTTTGAATCAAGAGACGACTAATAATGACTTAGAGAATCAACAGGAACAAAACTTGAGATGGGGAAATAAAGATATAGAAATTACTTCAGTATATATGACAGATAGCAAAGGACAAAAACTCAGTAATTTTAAAGCAGGAGAAAAGGTTATTGTGAATATGGAGTATGTAAAAAATAAAAATATACACGATATTGTTTTTGGCGTTGCAATAATAAGAAATGATGGAGTTCATTGTTATGGTACTAATACTATGATTGATAAGATACAAGTTGAAAATATTAATAAAAAAGGTGTTTTTAAATTTGTTATAAAAGAGTTGAATTTAGTAGAAGGTGAATATTGGATTGATGTCGCTGTACATAGTCAAGATCATAATCCATATGATTTCATAAGAAAAGCAAAAAGATTTACCGTTTATTCAAATATTAAAGATGTTGGTGTATGTAAATTAAACCATGAATGGTATATAGATAATAAAATATTAGTAGAAAGATATCGATAAATAATCAATTCCATGAATAAATATTTAGAGATAATCGTTAATTAATATTAATAAACGAAATCAGTAAAAATTTTGAGTGAAATATACAATTATGAAAGACAGAAATATCAAACAATTTACATGAAAGTATTTAATTTGCTATTTTGATTGATAGAATAGATGAAACACATAATAGTAAAAGAAATTGTACAGAAGGTTATAACAAGCTTTGAAATCAATGAAAATTATAAAGAAAAGAGGGACTTGTGTTACTTTGAATATTGTTATGTAATAATATGGAGAAATATATGCCTGTCTAACAGGATTTGTATATTTAAATAATAGAAAATATTATATTGGATATTTAAAACAACATGATTTTAACTGTATAATAAGCAAAAAATATTTTGAAAATTTCACCAATTAATTTTGAGGTTTAATATAAAGCATTGGAGTAGTAAAAATGGATTAAGAGGAGCATTTTACAGTTGTAGTATTGAGGAGGGGCGAGGAATGTCAGATATACTCGTAGAATACATGGATAAATTAAGAGAGTACTATAGAAAGAAACATAATAATCTAAATTTATCTACAAAAGAAGTTGTAAACATTATTCTTGAAAAAAAGAATAACGACTTTCAAATAACAGAAAAAAATTATATTAAGTCTAATTCCATTACTGATATAGATATAAAAGATAATTTAGAATTAGATGAATTATTAAATAATAAAAACTTTAATAATAGTAATTGGTTAATAAATCCTGAAAAGCTTATAACATCCCATAGAAAAATTATTGGAAAATTTATTGTGCTTGGAAAAAAAACTGTTAGAAAGTTTTTGAGATGGTATATAAATCCTATAGTTGAAGATCAAAGCAAGTTTAATGGTTCTGTAACTAGATGTATTAATGAAATATATAATAAACTTATAGTATCCCAGTACAATTTTAAACAAATAAACAGATCATATAGTGATATTGATAATAAGTTTAATAAAATGAATGAAAAAATAAATAAAAAGCTAGATGATTTAGATAAGAAAATTAATAATATAGATGATATCACTTTAAAACATAAATATGAAATTGAAAATTTTAAAAATAAAATAGAACATAGTATTGTTGAGTATACTAATAGATTTAAAGAAAATCTAAAACATCTAGAGAATGTTTTATTAGAGATTAAACATAACCAAGAAATAATAGAAAATCAACTTAATCTTATTATCAAGGAGAAAGTAAGAAGTAATGAAGAAAATCTAAAATATCTAGAGAATGCTTTATCAGAAATCAAACATGATCAAGAAGTAATAGAAAATGAACTTAATCTTAATCTGAAAGAGAAAGTTAGAAATAATGAAGAAAAAATCAAACAGAACATACAAAACTATGTAGAACTTAAGGAAGTTTATAAAGAGATAAAAGAAAGTGAAATTCCAATGTTAATAAATAATATTAAAAGAGTATCCGATTTATTAAATTCTACAAAAGCAGAGTATTATAATGAAAAAGAAAAAATACTTAAATTGATAGATTTACAGAGTAGTAATATTATAGAAAGATTTGAAACTGATTTTGCTTATTTGGCCTATAAAATTAAAAATATACAATCAAATAATAACTATAAAAAAGAAAATCCAATTAAAACAAAAGATGATAAAGTCCCAAATATAAACAGTTTTATGAAAGGTGAATTTGATTACTTCCTATTTGAAAATAGATTTAGAGGAAGTGAAAAGTTAATAAAAGAATCACAAAACCAATATGTAAAATATTTTATTAACCAAGATAATGTATTAGATATAGGTTGTGGTAGAGGAGAATTTCTTGAACTTCTATCTGAACAAGGAATATCAGCTAAAGGAATAGATATTTATAGTGATTTTGTTACCTATTGTTTAGATAAAGGATTAGATGTTGAAGAAAATGATGCCATATCTTATCTTAATGATATACCTGATTCATCTTTAGGGGGTATTTTCTTAGGACAAGTTGTTGAACATCTAGATAAAGATTATTTAGTTAATTTAATAGAGCTTTGCTATAAAAAATTACGCCCAGGTTCATACTTTGTTTGTGAAACTCCTAACCCAACAATGCTAAGTACATTTTCTAATTCCTTCTATTTAGATTTAACACATCAGAAACCAATACATCCAGAAACAATGAAGTTTTTATTACAATATTTTGGATTTAAGGATATAGAAATTCAATATAGTAGATCAAGTAAGGTAAATTATGAATTACCTTTATTAAACTCAAATCAAAATATTGGAAATTTGAAAGAATTCAACGATGGTATTAATCTGTTAAATTCTCTACTCTTTGGCTATCAAGATTATGCTATTATAGGGAAAAAATAAAAAGTAGGTGAGGATACAAAGTGAAACTAGCAGTAGTAAAGCCGGATTATAATATATATGGAGGTTTTGAAGTAGTTGTGGATAAAATAATACATGGACTTCAAGATATTGGATATACAGTTGATTATATAAAAGTTGATATGACTAAACCTAGATATTCGTTAGATAGTTTAAATATACCACCAGATATATACTATCAAAATCAAGAATTTTTTAGGTATATTTTAAGTATTCAAGAATTTGAGAAACTTGATTTAAGTTTATACGATATTGTTATAACTACACAGCCTCCTTCCTTTGCAATAAACCATAGGAATGTAATCTGTTTATTTTATCACCATATAAAAATATATTATGACTTATATGAAGTATATTTAGAATGTGGATTTGAACAGAAGAGTATACATGAAAGGGCAAAGAATATAATTAGAGAAATTGATAACTATTATATAACAAATAATAAATATTATTTAGCAGGTAGTAAGCATGTTGCTAGTAGATTAATAAAATATAATAATATTGACATAAACAATATATCTATATTTACTGCGGGAATAGATGATGATTTTTATAACTATAATGGTCCAATAAATTATGAGTATCCAGTTTGTGTAGGTAGACATGAGTTTCCTAAAAGGCCTGAGTTGTTTATTAAAGCAATGAAACATATAAAGGAAACCAAAGGAAGACTCATAGGACAAGGTGGAAGGACTGAGGACTTAAAGAAAATTGATAAATATTTATCTTTAATTAAAGAAAGTTCGTTAAACAATATTGATGGAGAATACTTGTGGAAGAAAGTCATGTTTAATTTACAAAGTCTTTTAGAAGAAAACAAAAGCTATGGGTCAACAAATACAAATGTTATTTTTACAGGTAGAGTATCTAAAAAGCAGTTAATAAAGGAATATGCAAATGCTTTATGTGTAGTTTGCCCTTCCTATGAAGAAGATTATGGTCTTACAGCTATAGAAGCTATGGCTTTTCGTAAACCAGTTATAGCTTGTAAAGATGGTGGAGGATATCTAGAGTTCATTAAAGATGGAAAAAATGGGTTTATAGTTGAACCAACAGGAGAAGCAATAGCAGAAAAAATAAAATATTTAAAAGATAATCCAGATAAATTAAGAGAGATGGGACAAAATGCATTTGAGTTTAGCAGAAAATATAGTTGGGACAATGCAATTAAGTCTTTAAACAATGCTATACAAAGATTTATAAGGAGGAAAAACTAATGAATATTGCAATAGTAGGTCCAAGTCCCAAACCATTTACAATTGGAGGAATGGAATATCTTTTATGGGGTTTATATGAACATATAAACAAAGACACACCACATAAAGCAGAATTAATAAAATTACCAACACAAGAAAATTCATTTTGGAATCTAATAAATAGTTATAAACAATTTTATAAGCTTGATTTATCACATTTTGATATGGTTATAACTACAAAATATCCGGCTTGGATGGTAGAGCACGATAATCATGTTTGTTATATGGCTCATAGGTTAAGGGGGGTATATGATACATATCATTTTACAAATTTACCAATCGAAGTAAATATTAAAAATTCATATATAAAAGAGATTATTGATTATATTGAAAGCAAAGACAATTCTATTGATGGATTGTTTGAATTGCTAGACAAACTTTATGAGAATAAATATAAAATACCAAATGAATATTTTATATTCCCAGGCCCATTTATAAGAAAAATAGTTCATTTCTTAGATGGAAAAGCACTCTCTAAAAATAAAATAAAAAGATTTTGTTCAATTTCAGAAACTGTTAAAAATAGAAAAGAATATTTTCCTCCTAATGTTAACATTGATGTGATATATCCCCCATCCTTTTTACAGAAATTTAAAACAGGAAATTATGAGTATTTATTTACAATTAGTAGACTAGATAACCCAAAACGAATATCTTTAATGATAGAAGCTATGAAATATGTAAATTATGATATTAAGTTAAAAATCGCTGGAACAGGTCCTATGGAAGAAGAATTGAAAAGCATGGCTAGTAATGATAGTAGAATTGAATTTTTAGGTTTTATAAATGATGATCAAGCAATTGATTATTATTCTAATGCTTTATGTGTATTATATTTACCATACCAAGAGGACTATGGACTAGTTACAATTGAATCTATGATGAGTAAAAAACCAGTAATAACTTGTGAAGATTCAGGAGGACCAAATGAATTTGTGATAAATGCAGTAAATGGATTTAGTGTAAAAGCAGATCCCAAAGAAATAGCAGAGAAAATTAATTATTTTGTTTCTAATAGAAATAAAGCTATTGAAATGGGAAAAAAAGCATTTGAATCTGTGAGTAACATTACTTGGGAAAATACTGTAAATTTACTTATAGATGAAAACTATGATATTAAAAAAGATAAAAAAATAATGACTGTTGTAACTACATTTCCAGTATATCCTCCAACTGGAGGTGGGCAAGCTAGGGTTTATAATTTATATAAGAACTTAACACATAAATACAAAATAAATTTAGTAAGCTCAACAAACAACGGTGAGAATGGATTCGATAAGTTTATAGCTGAGGATATGAGAGAAGTTAGAATTCCTAAAACATCAAAACATCAAGAAAAAGAATATGAATTAGAGACAAAATTGAAAACACCAGTTTCAGATTCAGCAATGCTTTTATATGCAGATTTAACGCCTAGTTATATAAACAATATTATTAAAAGTATAAATGAGTCTCAAGTTGTATCTTTATGTCATCCTTTTTTATATAATCATATAAAAAAATATTTAGACGATAAGATTTTAATATATGAAGCACAAGATGTTGAGTATCAGATAAAGAAAGAAATGTATCCAGATAGTAAAATTGCGAGGCAACTGTTAAAGAAAATATACGAAACTGAGAGAGAGTTATGCTTTAATGCAGATATCATAATGACATGTTCACAAGAAGATAAAGAAAAACTATTAGAATTATACAATATTAAAAAAAATAAGATTATTGTAGTGCCGAATGGAGTAGATGTAAACAAAACCAAATTTATTAGCATTGATACAAGAAAAAAGCTAAAAAAGGAATTAGGTTTAGAGAATGAAAAATTAGTCTTATTTATGGGAAGTTGGCATAAACCAAATCTAGAAGCCTGTGAATATATATTTGAGTTTGCTAGAAAGACTCCTGATATTAAATATTTATTAATGGGAAGTCAGTGTCTGGCTTTCGAAAATAGAAAGCTTCCTGAAAATATAGGTTTACTAGGAATTGTGAATGAAGAAACTAAGCAAAGAGTATTTAGTCTCGTAGATGTTGCTATAAATCCTATGACATCAGGATCAGGTACAAATTTAAAAATGTTTGATTATATGGCTGCTGGGATACCTATTATAACAACAGAATTTGGAACTAGAGGAATGGATAATAAAGATTGTTTTATTATTTCAGATATAGAAAATATGGCTTTTACTATTAAAAAAACACTTAGTATTTACAATGTTGATCAATTAGTAAATAGGGCAAGAAAATATGTAGAAGAAACTTTTGACTGGAGTAAAATTGTTAGTACAATAGTTGATAGTATTACTACAATATAATATTAAATTTTGATATCAAGATTAATTTTTAAATTATAGATAAACTTCATTAATAGAAAAATTTCAAATAAATTCAATCATTAGTTAGACAATAGGATTTATATTAGTAGTAATAATTTCATATCTATTAAATAGCAAATGGACTTTTAAGTCTAATAATAAACAGATAGAGAGATTCGTTAAATATATTCTTGTTTCGGTTACATGATTATTAATTAATATGTCAATAATGTATTTTACTGTTGAGCTACTAAAGTTATATTATATATATGGTCAATTAATAGTAATGATAATAGTACCAATTACTAATTTTATTTTAAATAAGTTTTGGACGTTTTCTTAATAATAATTATAATTTGTGAAATAAAAATAACCTAAAGGGTAAAATCATACGAGAAAAAAACTAATATTTAAGTTGAATACATGTATTGTAATATTGATAATTTTTATTGTAATTGTGAATATAATGTATATAAGGATATTGGTATAAATTAACGATTTAATATAAATGGAGTTAAGGAGAAAATTATGAAAATAGTTATAGACATTCAACCAATATTTAAATATAAAACTGGTATCGGTTGGTACACGCAAAAACTATTAAAACAATTAAATAGTAATGAAATAATATTTGAAGGACATGGTTTCAACTTTCTAAATAGGAATAATATTCAAAATGATTTAGCAAACTTGAAATTTAAAAACAAAATAAATAGTCTAATGCCCTATGGCATATACAGAAGGATATGGCACTATTTACCCATATCCTACAATGCTTTATTTGATAGCAATGCAGACATATTTCATTTTTTTAATTATATAGTTCCACCTAAAATAAAGGGGAAGGTTATTGTTACAGTCTATGATATGGTGTATAAACTTTATCCTGAAACAATGACTAAGAGAAATTACAAAAGATTAGATAAAGAATTAAAACGTTCTGTAGATAGAGCGGATAAGATTATAACTATATCTGAGAATTCAAAGAATGAAATAATTAAATTTTTAAATGTAGATGCAACAAAAATTGAGATAGTTTATCCCGGTATAGATAGAATTAACTATACCAAAAAATATTCAAATGATGAGATAAACAAGGTTAAAAAAAAATATAAACTTCCTTCAAAATATATTTTATATTTAGGGACTCTAGAACCAAGGAAGAACATAGTGAGAATTATAGAATCTTATAGTAAACTTAAAACACAAATTAATGAACAAATATATTTAGTAATTGCAGGTAAAAAAGGCTGGATGTATGAGGAAATATTTAAAAAAGTTGAAAGTTTAGGGCTGGAAAATGATGTAATATTTACTGGATATGTAGATGAAATTGACAAGCATTTACTATATAAAATGAGCGAAGTTTTTGTTTTTCCTTCTTTATATGAAGGATTTGGTATGCCTGTATTGGAAGCTATGGCTGCAGGGGTTCCTGTGATTACCTCTAATACTTCAGCATTACCTGAGGTAGTAGGTGATGCTGGGATATTAATTAACCCTAATGATGTAGAAGAATTAGCAAATGCAATGAAAAAGGTTTTAGAAGATAAAGATTTAAAACAGAAATTGATAAAAAAAGGATTGACGCAGAGTTTAAAATTTTCGTGGGAAAAGTCAGCTAGAAAACTATTAGAAATTTATAAGGAAGTTGGAAAGAATGAATAATAGGGTTTTAATTAATGGACTTTTAATAAATGACCAAAATACGGGCATAGGGAATTATGGATACAATTTAATTAATACGTTAAGTGAAAATATTAAAGATTATAACGTATCAGTATTATGTCAACAAGATATTAAATTTAATAATATAAATATGATACATAAAAATTATACTAGTAATTATAAAAGAATACTAGCAGAACAAATAATGCTTCTTAAAGAATTTAATAAGTATGACCTTATTCATTTCATAGATTATAGTTCACCTTTAATAAAAATAAAAAAACCATTTATAGTTACAATTCATGATCTATCATATTATAAATATCCAGAAACATTTACTTATGGAAGTAGAAAGATTAAAAAGATAATTGCTCCATATAGCATAAAAAATGCAACGAGGATTATTGCGGATTCAAACAATACAAAAAAAGATATTTTGTCTATGTTTAACGTTAATGAAGAAAAAATAAAAGTAATATATCCTGGTAGGCCAAATTATCAAAGAATTGAAGATATCAATGAAATAAAAAAAGTAAAAAGAAAATATAGAATATCAGGAGAATATATTCTTTACTTAGGAACATTAGAACCTAGGAAAAATATTTTAAGTTTAATAGATGCTTATTATAATCTAATAAAAGAAGAAATAAGTGAAAATCTAGTTATTGCAGGCAAAAAAGGTTGGTTATATAGTGATATATTTGAAAAAGTAAATCATCTTAAATTAAGTGATAGAATTATATTTGTTGGTTTTGTAGATGAAAAAGATAAGCCTGCATTATACAGTGGAGCAAAAGTTTTTATTTATCCATCTCTATATGAAGGTTTTGGTTTGCCTCCGTTGGAAGCAATGACCTGTGGTACTCCAGTGATAGCATCTAGAACTTCATCTTTACCAGAAGTTATAGAAGAAAGTGGAATTTATATTAATCCTAGAGATATAAATTCTATTTCCCAAGCATTATATGATTTAATTAAAAATAAAAATTTGAGAAATAAATTAAAAGAGCTAGGCATTAAAAGAAGCAGATTTTTTGACTGGAAGAAGACTGTAGAACAAGTGTTAGAAGTATACAATGAAATATTGAGGTGACTCTATGAAGAAATTGAAAAACATAATAATTTTTACATTAATTCCAATTTTTATTGTTTTGCTTTCATATTTTAATGCTGAACTTCAAGCAAAAAAATATATAGATAAAACAATTGATTTTAAACAGTATAGTGTTGATATTTCAGCAGATAAAGAATACTATAAAGCTAAATCGAAAGAAATTCTTTATGTACCTATAACTTTAAAAAACACTGGGACAATGAACTGGCTAAAGGATGAAGAAAATAGTATCAGCTTATCATATCATATATTAGATAATAATGGGCAAGTACTATTACATGATGGATTAAGAACATCTTTACCTCATTCAGTAAGGTCAGGAGAAGAAATTAAATTAAATGCAGTTGTTGAAGCACCTGAAAATCTTGGACAGTATATAATAGAATTTGACATGGTTCATGAAGGAGTAACATGGTTTAAAGATAAAGGTTCAGGGACTTTAAAGATAAAGTTAGAGGTGGAATAAGTGAAAATAGCAATAGTCCACGACTGGCTTACAAATATGGGAGGAGCAGAAAGAATAATTCGTATTTTTCACGAGTTATTTCCTGATGCTCCTATTTATACTATGGTGTATGATAAAGAAAATATGCCTAAAGATTTTAAAGAAATGGATATTAGGACTTCATTTATACAAAAAATGCCTTTTGGAGTAAAAAAATATCAGTTATATTTACCTTTTATGCCAGTTGCAGTAGAACAATTTGATTTAAGCGAATATGATATCGTATTAAGTTCCTCAACTGCATGTGCTAAAGGTATTATAACAAGATCAGATACTCTTCATATCTGTTATTGTAACACCCCTATGAGATATGCATGGGATATGTATCATGACTACATAAAAGGGAAAAATGTAGTAACAAAATATACTATAGCTTTTTTAATGAATTATATTAGACTATGGGACCGTATATCCGCAGATAGAGTGGATTATTATATTGCAAATTCTAAAAATGTTGCAAGCAGGATTAAAAAGCACTATAAAAGAGAATCAGAAGTTATTTATCCACCAGTAAATACAGATTATTATACTCCTGGTGATAAAGTAGAAGACTTTTATCTTGTTGTTTCAAGATTAGTACCCTACAAAAGAATAGATCTTGTAGTAGAAGCTTTTAATAAATTAGGATTTCCACTTAAAATCATTGGTGATGGTAGCGAGTTTAAAAGGTTAAAAAGCTTGTCAAAGTCAAATATAGAGTTTTTAGGTAGATTATCTGATGAAGAAGTTAGGGAACATTACAGAAAATGCAAAGCCTTCCTTTTTCCAGGAGAAGAAGATTTTGGAATAACACCGGTAGAAGCTCAAGCCTGTGGTAGACCTGTTATAGCCTATGGTAAGGGAGGAACCTTAGAAACAGTAATAGATGATCAAACAGGCGTATTTTTTAGAGAACAAACTGTTGAAGCACTTATCAATGCTGTGAAATATTTTGAAAAAAATATTTTTAAGTTTGATTCCAGTATTATTAGGCAAAATGCATTGAATTTCAGCAAAAATGTTTTTAAACAAAAAATAAAAGAATTTGTTTTAAAGAAATATGAAGAATTTAATATGAATTAAATAATACATAAATAGTTGTCGTGAAGTATGACTTATATTTCAACGATTAAAAGGGGGACAAAAAATGATAAAAAGCCATCAGCAGTTATTTAATAGAATATTAGTATTTATAGATGGAGTTGTTATTGGATTTGCCCTTATCTTAGCTTGGTTTGTCAGGTTTAAATCTGGCATTTTCCCTACAAATTTATGGCATCTTGACTTTAAAACATATATGATCCCCCTTATTATAATTATACCTCTTTATTTACTGATTTATGATGCCCTTGGACTATATACTCCCCACAGAAAGAAGAAAATAGACCATGAAGTATGGAATATTATAAAAGCTAATATTATCGGCTTATTAATTCTCATAAGCTTACTTTTTATTGTTAAGCAAATACATTATTCAAGATATGTACTTTTATTATTTGCTTTTTTTAGCGTTCTTTTAAGTACTTTGGAAAGAACTATTTTAAGAAAAATTCTCAGAATTATACGTAAGAAAGGCTTCAACCTAAAACATATCCTTGTCATTGGAGCCGGAGACTTAGGCTGCAACTTTGCCCATAAAATAGAAGAGAATAAACATCTGGGCTATAATATAGTTGGCTTTTTAGATGATGAAAAAAAAGTAGGCTACAGAGTTTGTAAATCCGTGGTAATAGGTAAAATAAATGATTTAACTAGTGTAATACTAAAAAACAATTTAGATGAAATAATAATAGCCTTACCTTTAAAAGAATATGACAAGCTAGGTTATATTATAAAGGTATGTGAAAAATATGGAGTAAAAGCACAAATAATACCAGATTACTATAAATATATACCGTCTAAGCCCTATGTAGAT
>JAALLQ010000228.1_pt1 | contig 16725 bp, 15 predicted proteins | sample 7245921 | NCBI WGS metagenome assembly JAALLQ01 (sample SAMN13049200, study PRJNA578106) | oil field metagenome | isolation source: filtered produced water from oil reservoir B7 | place: USA:offshore Texas | collected 2016 | reverse complement strand
GCATCCAGTCGTGTCGTTTTTTAGGAACCAGACCAATAAGGATACTTTCCAAAGGAGGAATTCATGAAGTCTCTGTTTTCGTCACTTTTCATGGCTGCGGCGTTGTTTGCGACCCCGGCCTTGGCCGGAGATGGCCCGGTGGACACCACAAATGTTCGCAAGGACATTTTGAAAAGTGAAACCAAAAAAGAGTACACCATTGCAACGGTGGTAAAGGTTGACGGCATTGCTTGGTTTGACCGCATGCGTGATGGTGTGGACCAGTTTGCTGAAGAAACAGGTCATGACACTTGGATGCTTGGCCCGAGCCAAGCCGATGCGGCAGCACAGGTTCAGATCATTGAAAATCTGATTGCCCAAGGTGTTGACGCAATCGCCATCGTGCCGTTTTCTGTTGAAGCCGTCGAACCGGTCCTGAAAAAAGCACGTGATCGTGGCATCGTTGTGGTTGCCCACGAAGCATCCAACATTAAAAACGCTGACTACATTTTGGAAGCCTTTGATAACCACGCTTATGGCGCAAAACTGATGGAAGTTTTGGGTGGTTACATGGGCGGTGAAGGCAAGTATGTGACCACGGTCGGCAGCTTGACCTCTAAATCCCAAAACGAATGGATCGACGGTGCCGTCGCTTATCAAAAGAAACACTTCCCGAAAATGGAAGTGGTGTCCAAACGTCTGGAAACCTATGACGATGCCAACACCGATTACAACAAGCTGAAAGAAGTGCTGACCACGTATCCTGATTTGAAAGGGATCGTCGGTGGTCCGATGCCGACTTCTGCTGGTGCTGGTCGTTTGATCGCTGAACGCGGTCTGAAAGACAAGCTGTTCTTTGCCGGTACGGGTTTGGTTTCCGTTGCAGGTGAATACATCGCCAATGGTGACATTCAATATATCCAATTCTGGGACCCGGCTGTTGCTGGTTACGCCATGAACATTGTTGCGGTTATGGCATTGGAAAAACGCGATGCGGAAATCAAGGCTGGTCTGAACCTTGGTCTGCCGGGCTACACGGACCTGATCGCACCGAAAGAAGGCCAAGATAACCTTCTGTACGGTGCCGGTTGGGTTGGCGTAACCAAAGACAACATGGACGAATACAATTTCTAATCCGGTCTGTGATCTTTGGTGATCGTACACAATGGGGGCAGCGCAGAGATGTGCTGCTCCGTCACCCGTTTCTATTACACACTTTCAGCTGTCTGGTTTAAACATGTCTGAAGCGTTTATTGAACTTCGTAACATCGGGAAGCAGTTCTCCGGTTTACGTGCATTGGATGATGTCTCCCTGACCATTAACAAGGGGGAGATCCATTGTCTTGCCGGGGAAAACGGTTCGGGGAAATCAACCCTTATCAAGATTATCTCCGGTGTTTATCAGCCCACATGCGGCGAGATCGTTATCGATGGCGAAGTGGTCAAAAATCTGACCCCGATTGGTTCGGTTAAGCGCGCTATTCAAGTGATTTATCAGGATTTTTCCCTGTTTGGGAATTTGTCGGTCGCAGAAAATCTGGCCCTGAATAACCAGTTGCGAGCCAAGCAGAAATTTGTGAATTGGCAAGAGGTGCGCAAAACTGCACAGGCCGCCATTGATCGGTTGGGTGTCAGTTTGGACCTTGATGCCGAAGTCGGCAGTCTGCCCACATCCAGCAAACAGTTGGTTGCGATTGCGCGGGCGCTGATGTCAGACGCCAAGCTTATCATTATGGATGAGCCGACAACTGCGCTGACCGGTAAGGAAGTCGAAACCCTGTTCCGTATTGTTCGCGATATCCAAAGTCGGGGTATCGCCATTTTGTTTGTCAGTCACAAAATGCGTGAGATGCTGGAAATTTCAGAGCGTCTGACCGTTATTCGCAATGGCAAGAAAATCACCGAGGGGCCGACCTCTGACTTTACGGAGGCCTTGGTCATCCGGCACATGACCGGGCAGGATATTAACGTTGCTCCATATCGCAAACCTAAGGCCGAAGGTGTGGTCCCGCGGTTGGAACTGAAAGACCTGACAGTGTCGGGCCATTTCGAAAAATTGAACCTGAGTGTTCAGCCCGGTGAAATCGTCGGTATTTCCGGTTTGCTTGGTTCGGGGCGCACAGAGTTTGCGTTGTCATTGTTCGGTATGATGCCGGCCCAAAGCGGTGATGTCCTTCTGGATGGTGAGGCAGTCGTCCTGAATGATGTGCAGACCGCAATCGAGCAGGGCATTGCCTATGTGCCTGAAGATCGTCTGACCGAGGGCTTGTTTCATACCCAATCCATCAAGCGGAACATCATTGCGACCTCTTTGGACTCTTTGGCAAAGGGCGGCTTGATCGACCTGAATAAAGCGGACGCCGTGGCTGATGACACGATCGCAGCCATGCAAATTGCCACGCCGACTGCTGAAAAACATGTGGGCGAATTATCCGGTGGCAATCAGCAACGGGTGGTCCTGGGTCGTTGGCTGCTGACCAATGCTCGGGTGCTGATCCTTAACGGTCCGACCGTTGGTGTGGATGTGGGATCGAAGGCCGAGATCCATAAAAAAATCCGTGAGTTGGTTGAAGCTCATGGTCTGTCTGTCCTGATGATTTCTGACGATGTGCTGGAATTGGCACAGAACTGTAACCGCGTAGTGCTGATGCACCGGGGACGGTTCGTGGATGAATTGGAAGGGGATGCAATCGATGAACATGTCATCAGCGACATGTTGAAGTCGTATACGTAAGGACGTGGCCATGAGTATTTTCAAAAAATCAGAATTCGTGATCGCGGCCATTCTTCTTGTGGCGATGATTGTGATTGGATTGATCAACCCGGCCTTTTGGCAGTTGGACAACCTGTTCAGCCTGATGCGCAGCAATGTCATTATCGGCATTATGGCGTTGGGCGTGTTAATGATTATGATTTCCGGCGGCATTGATGTGTCATTCCCGGCCTTTGCCGTGGCTGCCATGTATTTGACCGTCAAGGGGATGGTCTATTTCAGCTATGACGGTGTGGTGTTGCCGTTTCTTGCTGCCGCAACCATGGGGCTGTTGTTTGGCTTCCTGAATGCGTTCTTTGTCCATAGGTTCAAGATGATCCCGCTGATTGTGACTTTGGGCACGGGCAGTGTGGTTCGCGGGTTTTTGCTTGGCGTTGTCGGCACCAGCATGATCAACATCAATAAGATGCCGGACAGCCTGATTGATTTTGCCAAAACCGAGGTCATCTCCATGACCAATCCGGATGGTACCCGTTTTGGCCTGACGGCGATGGTGTTGATTTATCTGGGCCTTGCCATTTTGGTTCATATGATCCTGCGATATACCATGATCGGACGCAGCGTGTATGCTTATGGCGGTGATCCTGAAGCCGCCAAACGGGTTGGATTTGACACCCGTAAAACGATTTTCTTTGTCTATGGTTTTGCTGGATTACTCGCCGGTTTTGCAGGCTTGTTGCACAGTGGCATGATCTGGCTGGCAAACCCGCGGGATTTCGTTGGGTTGGAACTTGATGTGATTGCGGCGGTGGTGCTTGGCGGTGCCAGTATCTTCGGCGGCAGGGGCTCCGTCCTTGGCACCATGTTGGGTGTGTTCATGTTGGTGATGGTGAAAAACAGCCTAATCATCATGAAAGTTGAAACCACTTGGCAGCGAGTGGTTGTCGGTATCGTGATTGTGATTGCGACAGCCCTGACGGTCTGGCGTGACCGCAAACGTACTGTGTAAGGAACGTAAAGATGAAACCCAATTTTGACATGCGCGCGCTGATCAACCGCGAAAACAACATTGTCCAGCTCATCGCCATGACGTTCCTGATTTTTGTGGTGATGACGCTGCTCAGCCCGGATAAATTCCTGCGCTATTACAACTTTGAATCCATCACCTACCTATTCCCGGAACTTGGTTTGCTGTCCATCGCCATGATGATCGCCATGCTGACCGGAGGCATTGACTTGTCTGTTGTCGGGGTTGCGAATTTATCCGGGATTTTGGCCGGGGTATTTTTCCACTATGTGACCCGAGATCTTGGCATGGATGCCGGGGGCATGGTTGTCTTGCTTGGTGTCGGGATTGCTTTGCTGGTTGGTGTCGCCGCCGGGGCGTTGAATGGCTTTTTGATTGCCAAACTCAATATTACGCCGATCTTGGCAACGTTGGGGACCGGGCAGGTCTTCATCGGATTGTGTCTGGTCCTGACCGGAGGTCCGGCAATCGTTGGCTTCCCTGAGGTTTGGAACTTCCTTGGAAACGGCAAAATCATGGGCATTGCCATGCCGTTTGTGCTGTTTGCCCTTGTAGCTGGCGGAGTGACCTTCCTGCTGACCCGGACTACGGTTGGTGTCAACTTGATGCTGATCGGGACCAATCCGAAAGCTGCTGTGTTTGCCGGTCTGAAGAAGAACCGGATGATTTTTTACAGCTACATCATGACTGGGGTTCTTGCCAGCATTGCCGGGATTATCCTGTCCGGTCGGACCAATGCGGCGAAATCTGATTACGGGAATTCTTATCTGCTGCAGGCGGTATTGATCTCTGTGCTCGGCGGGACCAACCCGGCAGGAGGCAAAGGCTCCGTTGCAGGGGTATCCATTGCTGTAGTTGCCTTGATGTTGCTGTCCAGTGGTTTCCAAATCCTGCGGTTCAGCAATCACTTGATTGATTTTATTTGGGGTGCGTTCCTGTTGTTGGTCATTGCCATCAATGCCTATCGCAACCAGTCAAAATAACCGGGGAAACAGTCACACCGTGTGCCATGTTGGAAAACATATGATTTTCCAACATGTATTCAAAATGGCAAGGGGATAGAGAGATGAAGCCTGTCAGTCTTAATCTTCAAAAATCAGTCTTTACCGACAAGGAAAAGGTCCTTGCCAGTTATGCAGACATGACCGCAAGCGTGTTTCGTTATGACAATGGTATCGAAGCCCTGCGCCTAAGCAACGCACGCGGCTATCTTGTGGTTCTGCCGTTTTATGGGCAAATGGTCTGGGATGCCGTGTTTGATGGTGTCGATCTGACCATGACCAACATGTTCTCCATGCCGCGTTACGCGGAATCCATTGTTGGAACCTATGGCTGTTTTGCTTTCCATTCCGGTCTGTTGCGCAATGGATGTCCGTCGCCGGATGATGATCATCCGCTGCACGGGGAAATGCCAACCGCGCGGATGGATACGGCAGGGATCGAGTGCGGCGAAGACGAAGACGGGCCGTATATGGCTCTGACTGGATGTTATGAATATGTCATGGGTTTTGGTGCGCATTACATGGCGCGGCCCCGGATTGTTCTGCGTCCGCAAGCGACCGTATTTGATATGATCATGAATGTGGAGAACCTGTCCGGTTCAGCCATGGACCTGATGTACATGTGCCATGTAAACTTTGCCTATTACGAAGGGGCACGAATTGTTCAACCCGCGCCGTTTTCACCGGAGCAAACCGTGGTGCGAACGGCGGTGCCGGGACATGTGCAAACCACCCCAGATTACCTTGGCTTCATTGAACAGTTGGCGAAAGACCCATCCGGTCTGGAAGTTTTGGGTGAGCCTCAACGCTATAACCCGGAACAGGTTCTGTACATTCGCGGGTTGGCAGCAGATGCGGAAGGCAATACTGCGTCCTTGATGCGGCGACGCGAAGGGGATGGCTTCCACATCGGCTACAATTTGAATGATTTTACCAAGACCGTGCGCTGGATTTTGGTCAATGATGACCAAAAGGTTGCTGCCTTTGCCTTGCCTTCGACCTGTGAGCCGGAAGGTTACTTGGCAGAAAAAGCCAAAGGCAACGTACGCAGCCTTGCCAGTGGTCAGACTGCGGAATTCAAAGTGCGTCTTGGCTATATGACCAAGGCAGAGGCTGAAGCCGCGGAAAACCATATTCGCAGTTTGTAAGCCTTGATTAACTGAGTTGGACACTGCCTGTCGGGGGATGAAATATGTCTGGAAAAATTGCTGTTGTCGGTAGCAACATGGTGGACCTGATCACTTATGTTGATCGTATGCCCGGTCCGGGGGAAACCCTTGAAGCCCCGACCTTTAAAATGGGGTGTGGCGGCAAAGGTGCCAATCAGGCAGTGGCTGCCGCACGCCTTGGCGGTGATGTGATGATGGTGACCCGCGTGGGTGATGATATCTTTGCCGATAACACCATTCGCAACTTTGAAACCATGGGGGTTGATACCCGCCATGTGGTCAAAGTGAAGGATATGCCTTCCGGTGTTGCACCGATCTTTGTGGAAGAAAGCGGAGAAAACAGCATCCTGATTATCAAAGGGGCGAACCAGTGCTTGACCCCGGATCAGGTGGACTTGGCTGAGGACGACATCAAAGCTTGCGAGCTTGTGGTGATGCAGTTGGAAGTTCCGTTGGAAACCGTATATCACACCATCGAACTGGCGGCCCGCCACGGCATTCCGACCATGTTGAACCCGGCTCCGGCACACCCGGATTTGGACCCGGCCCGACTGTCCAACCTTACGTACTTGGTGCCCAATGAGTCGGAATTAGCCATGCTGTCCGGCATGCCCGCAGAAACGGTTGAACAGGCGGAAGCCGCTGCCAAGTCCTTGATCGCCAAAGGTATCAAGATTGTCATCGTGACGCTTGGGGCGAAGGGGGCTTTGCTGGTAACGCCGGAGGCAACAACCAAATTTGACCCGGTGAAAGTCACACCCAAAGACACCACCGGGGCAGGCGATGCCTTCATCGGCAGCTTTGCGCATTATTATACCCAAAGCAAAGACCTTGAGCATGCATTGCATATGGCTGTGCGGTATGCGGCGGATTCCATCACTCGTCTTGGTACCCAAACCTCTTATGCGAATGCAGAGGAGTTTAAGGCGTTTTGTGACCGCGTGGACGCGTAATAGCAACGGTTGGTGGCTGGAAAAGGGGTGAAATCCATGCAGTACTTCCTTGGTGTGGATGTAGGGACGGGCAGTGCTCGCGCCGGGATTTTCGACGCATCCGGCGTGTTGCTGGCGGCTGCTTCCCGTGAAATTACCCGGTTCCAGCCACAGCCGGACTTTGCACAGCAGTCTTCTGCTGAGATTTGGCAAGCAATTTGTCATTGTGTTGCGGAGGCATTAGCCACGGCAAAGCTAAGTGGTGATGCCATTGCCGGAATTGGCTTTGACGCGACATGTTCCATGGTGGTTGAGGATGCAGACGGCAATCCGGTTAGCATCAGCCCAGATGGTGCAGCAGAACAAGACATCATCATGTGGCTGGACCACCGGGCAACTGGGGATGCGGCTTCTATCAATGCGACCGGGGCAGAACCGCTGAAGTACGTGGGTGGTATTATCTCACCGGAAATGCAGATGCCGAAATTGCGCTGGTTGAAGCGTGAATTGCCGGATGCTTGGGCACGAGCTGCACGTTTCTGGGATTTGCCGGACTGGTTGGCGTACCGGGCAACCGGAGCCGATGTGCGCTCCATGTGCTCAACCGTGTGTAAGTGGACTTATCTTGGACACAAGGGGACACATGGTGAAGGATGGGATGCGGACTTTTTTGCTGAAATCGGCGTTGACGATTTAGCAGATGATACGTGTGCTGCCGTTGGTCGCCGAATTGTTTCCGCAGGCTCCGTTGTCGGAAAACTGAATGCCAAGGCAGCCAAAGAATTGGGCCTGAATGAAGGGACTCCCGTATCATCTGCTCTCATTGATGCCTATGCCGGGGCATTAGGGACGCTTGGTGTTATGCCTGAACAGGGCGCGGTCGAAACGCGCATGGCAGTCATCGCCGGTACGTCAACTTGCCATGTGGCAATCAGTCGTGACCCGGTTTTTGTTCCCGGTGTTTGGGGGCCGTATTACTCTGTCTTGATGCCTGAATGGTGGGCATTGGAAGGCGGGCAATCCGCAGCCGGGGCCTTAATTGATGCCGTAATCGCCCGTCATGGTGCATCTGCGGAGCTAGACCAAAGGGCACAGGCTGAAGGCCAGTCAATTTATGCGGTTCTGGAAGCCGTGCTATCGGATATGGCTAAGGAAACCGCACTGTTGACGGCGCATCGGCATGTTCAGCCAGACTTCCACGGCAACCGGGCACCGTTGGCGGATCCCTCCCGTAAGGGGGCTATTTCCGGCCTAACATTGGCAGTTGGATTGGATGATCTGGCATTGGATTATCTGGCGACGCTACAGGCGTTGTCCTACGGCACACGCCATATTCTGGAAGAAATGCGGGCACAAGGCGTCCCAGTGTCTATTATGGTCGTAAGTGGTGGGCTGGCGAAGAATCATCTGTTCTTGCGCGAGTTAAGTGATGCAACTGGCTGTAAGGTGCTGGTGCCGGAACAAACTGAGCCGGTACTGTTGGGCTCTGCCATGCTGGGTGCGGTTGCCGCCGAGGCCTATGCCGATCTTGCGGCTGCGATGGCTCATATGAGTGGCGACGGAATGGTTATTTCCCCCAGAACTGGCGCGATCCAAGACTTCCATGAGCGGAAATATAAGGTATTTCGTGAGATGCAAAATGACTTTGCCAAGTACCAGCACATGATGACGCCATAAAGCCATCCGATAGATTTTTTGTTATTCAGGCCCGGTATTCGCTTTTCAGTGATACCGGGTTTGTGTTACAAGTGAATAAATGAAACAATATAACAATAATATTGGCGCTTAATTGCAAACAGGCAGGAGTATCGGTGAATAGGGGCATCGGTCGAGTTAAATGGAGCTTTGACCGTGAACTTTATGGCCAATCAGTCGCATGCACCCAAGTCTCACTTGGTTAAGCGACTTCGATATCCCGATGGAACAAAACGGGATATTTCTAATAAGCAAAACACAGACCTGTCGGAGGCTTTCGGAAAAGCCGTGGGTCTGATGATCAATTCCGCCAGTCATGCCGCGCTATCTATCGGTGATTTGCGCCGATTGATTCTTCCGGCTTTGGAAGTCCAGCAATATCGCATTGTGGAACGTTCTGGTCATCCAATTGGCTATGCCAGTTGGGCATTCGTTAATGCAGATGTTGATGCACGTTTATGTGATGGTGATATGCGTCTGTCAGCCGAAGAATGGCGCTGTGGCAATACACCGTGGTTGGTGGATTTGATTGCCCCCTATGGACACGGACGCTACGTCTTGAACGAATTAAAACACACCGTATTTCCGGGAATGCGCGTGCGGACATTGCAACATCTGCCGAAAGGTGGCGGTGTGCAGGTCTGCCAGTTCTAGCATGAAAAAACCGCCCATTGCATATGGGCGGTTTTTTGCGGGATGGCTGCTACGGGCCTTAGTGATGCAGAATCTGGTCCAAAAACCGTTGGGCACGTTCGGTTGTCGGTGCATCAAAGAACGTATGCGGATCAGCAGATTCAATAATGCTGCCTTCCTCCATGAACACCACGCGATCAGCCACTTCACGGGCAAAGCCCATTTCATGGGTAACACAGATCATGGTCATGCCATCTTTTGCCAGTTCTTTCATCACGTCCAGAACTTCGGAAATCATTTCCGGGTCAAGGGCGGATGTCGGTTCGTCAAACAGCATGACTTTCGGTTCCATGGTTAGGGCGCGGGCGATGGCAACACGCTGTTGCTGACCGCCGGACATTTGACCCGGAAATTTTTGTGCCTGATTGGCAATATGAACCCGGTCCAACAGTTCCATGGCTTTTGCTTCGGCTTTGGCTTTTGATACCCCCATAACCCGGCGCAGCCCGAACGTGCAGTTATCCAAAACGGTCATGTGCGGAAAAAGATTGAATTGCTGAAACACCATCCCGGCGGTTTTGCGCACGGATTCAATGTCTTTCAGGTCTTCGGATAGTTCAATGCCGTCGACAGTGATTGTGCCCTGATTGTGTTGTTCCAGATTGTTGATACAGCGGATCAAGGTGGATTTACCAGAACCGGAAGGTCCGCAGACCACAACCTTTTCCCCGACAGCAACATCCAAATTAATGTCGCGCAGGACGTGGAATTGTCCAAACCACTTGTTGACGTCTTTCAGGGAAATAATCGGAGAGTCAGTCATCACAGATACCTTTGGACTTAGTGACGCGACGACGCGATTCCACGTTCAAGGAAAGCGCCATACTGGGAGATAGAAAAACAGATGATGAAGAAGACGAACGAAATCACCAGATGGGATTCCGTATCAAGGCCGATCCATTCCGGCTCCTGAAAGGCTGCGCGCACCACGCCAACCAATTCAAGAATACCAACGATCATGACCAAGGTTGTCTCCTTGAACAGCCCGATAAAGTTGGTAATCAATGCCGGGACTGAATTCCGCAACGCTTGCGGCATGATGATAAAGAAGATGGTCTTCCAATACCCACAGCCCATGGCATAGGCCGCTTCAAACTGGCCTTGTGGCAAGGCTTGAATGGCACCACGCAGGATTTCAGCCTTATAGGCGGCGGATACAAACACCATCACTGCCAAAATCCGCAGAAGCTTATCTACATTGGCACCTTCCGGCAGGAAAATCTGCAACATTAGGGATGCCATGAAAATAAACGTCAACAGCGGAACCGCACGGACAAACTCGATATAGGTTGTGCAAATCCAACGGATAACTGGCAACTTGGATTGCCGCCCCAATGCCAGAACAATCGCCACAGGCAATGACAGGCACATGGCAATGGCACCCAGGAAGAACGTTAGCATCAAGCCGCCGAACATGGTGGACGGCATTTCTTCAAGGATGCCGCCACCTTTCAACAGCAACCACAGCGCAACGGGAAGAAGCGCGACATAGATCAGAGTCAATGAACGCGGAAGTTTGCGCGTAAACAAAAGAGGAAACGCCAGAACTCCAAGGATAAAGGCGGTATTGACGCGCCATTCCTCTTCAACCGGGTAGGGGCCATAGACAAAATAGTGGAAGTAATCCTTCACCGGAAGCCAGCATGCCGCACCGGTTACGCAATCAGACCGCTGGTTGCCGTCGAACACGGCGGAGAATACCAGCCAATCCAAGGCTTGCGGAATTTGCCACGCCAGTATCAGCATCAGGGTCGCGGTGATCGTTGAATTCAGCCAATCCTGAAACAAGTTGTCGCGCAGCCATTTGACGCAGCCTTTTGCAGACAACCGTGACCGAGTCAGTTCACGGGCAGGAACGGGTTTACCGGAAGTCATAGTCTTTTCCATGATTAGCGTTCCTTGATTTGTACGGCTTTGTTGACGCGGCCCATGATTGCCGACAGGCACAGGTTCAGAACCATGTAGGTCAGCATTACGATCATGATGCATTCGATGGCTTGCCCGGTAATGTTCAGGGAGCTACCACCGGTGGTCCCCATGACATCAAGGAAGCCGATCGCTGTGCCAAGGGCCGCTGCCTTCAGGATATTGATGTAGTTGGATGTCATCGGAGGCACGATGGCGCGAAGGGCTTGCGGAATCACCACCTCCATCATCACCAATCGCCGCTTGGCACCAAGGGCCATGGCAGCTTCGGCTTGACCTTTTGGTACTGCGATGATGGCACCACGAATGACTTCGGCGCAGTGCGCGGAGAAATACACAGTGACTGCCGCACACATCACGATCAATTCGGGGGCAAGGACTGCTCCACCCGTAAAGCCGAAACCACGACGGACCGGAATGTTCAGGCTAAAGGGTGCGCCGAAAATCAGGCCACAGATCGCCATAACTGCGACAATTGCCGCCGCAATCAAGCCCAGCCGTTTAAGTTTTCCACCGTGGATGCGGGTCCAGACGCCGTAAGCAATTGCGCCACATGCGGCAAGAACGCCGATAGTCGCAAAAGTGCCATAGCCCCAATCAAAGCCGGGTACGTACAGTCCCCGATTTGATAAGAACACGACATCAAACATGTTGATGGATTGGCGCACGGTCGGCAGGGTCAGAACAATGGCGTACCAGATAAAAATGTGCACCAGAACCGGAATGTTCCGTGTGTATTCCACATAGGCACGTGCCAACGCCGATAACAGCCAGTTTGGTGACAGGCGCATCAAAGCCACAACAAGGCCAACAAAGGTGGTGGTGGAGATGGTCAGGATTGAAAAGAAAATCGTATTTGATGTGCCGACAAGCCACGCATAGGCGTGGGTGGCATCTCTAGGGGAATACTCCAACAACGAAAAACTGATATCGTACCCGGCTTTTTCCGATAAAAAGTCAAAGCCACTGGTAATGCCAGAGCTGTGCAAATTGCTTGCGGCATTATATGCAGCGAAGCCCAGAATCATCATCACGAAACCAAGGGCTATTGCTTGCAGGGCAATGTTACGTGACTGCCTGTTTCGCCACAGTTTCAGCATGCTGCCTTACCTCCCCACAGGTTTACCTTACATAAAACTAAAGACAAAAAAATACGCCGGTGGCGGGTTTAACGCCGCCTCCCGGTCCTGATGGGTATGCACAAAAAAACGTGTTGGTCGTGGAACGTCCGGCCTTAGCGGAACGGATAGGCGTACAGCAAGCCGCCATCCGTATATTGCGCATTCAAGCCACGTTCCAGAGCCATCGGGGTGTTTTTACCCAGATGACGTTCAAACATTTCGCCATAGTTGCCGACTGATTTGATAGCTTGCAGAGCCCAGTCGTTCTTCAGGCCGAAACCTTCGCCGATGCTGCCTTCAGACCCCAGCAGGCGTTTGACGTTCGGGCTACCGTTTTTCGCCATTTCTGCTGCATTGGCTTGGGTGATGCCCATTTCTTCAGCGGAGATCAAAGCCATGGCGGTCCAAGTGGCGACTTCACGCCAGCGGTTTTCGCCACCTTTTACGTACGGGCCCAGCGGTTCTTTGGAAATTACTTCCTTCAGCAAAACGTGCTCTTCCGGGGCTGGCATGCTAAGGCGGTTGGCAGCCAGAGCGGACCGATCATTGGTGATCACGTCACAGCGGTCAGCCAGATAAGCGGCCTTGGCTTCCGGTGCGCCTTCCACGATCAGGGCTTTATAGGTCATGCCATGAGCTTGGAAATAGTCGTTGACGTTACGTTCGCTGGTGGTGCCGGGATAGGTACAGATGGTTGCGCCATCCAATTCTTTGGTGCTGGTGATGCCAAAGGCTTTTTTCACCAAGAAACCTTGACCGTCATAGAACCACGGGGTGGTGGTGTCCACACCATTGCGTCCGTCACGGGTTGCGGTGAAGGTTGTTGTGCGGGACAAAACATCAATTTCGTCAGAGACCAAAGCCGTCAACCGGTTTTTGGAGCTCATGGTCGTGTATTCGACTTTGGATGAATCGCCGAGAACTGCAGCAGCCAGTGCTTTACAGTAATCAATGTCCAGGCCTTTCCACGCGCCAGTGGTGTCCGGTGTGGCAAAGCCGGCTTTGCCGGGGTGGATGCCGCATTTGAGTACGCCGCGTGCCTGAATATCATCCAGCTTGTCAGCAAGCGCTGGCGTTGCAAACAAAAGGCCGGCAGACAAGGCTGCCACAAAGGTCTTCTTGATCATTGTCCCCTCACATGTTTGATAATAAAGTAATTCGCATCCCGAATGGGTTATTTTGGCAAAATTTTGTATCCTGTTCTGCCTAGTGTCAATCAAAATGTATGCGTAAAGATGTACACAGGTGAAAAAAATGGCAGCCGATGAATGATTCTGCGCGGCTGCCGTTTCGTCAGGGTGCAAGGGTATGCTAATTACGGGATTGCATGGCTCTTAGGCGTTCAAGAAGGGCAAGAGAGTGCAAAATAATGTGACTTTCCAAGCGGTCACACGCGCCCTGAAGGTCTCCGGCAGCGCAAAATGCAATCAATTCCTTATGGTCACGTAAGGATCGTTCCACATTTCGGGCGCTGTAAATCGGATTGCGCAGCCGGACTCGGGCGCCGTTGTAAAGGTCTTTGACCATGGACAGGGCCAACGGTTTGTTGGCTGGGGCGTAAAGGGCGCTGTGAAATTCATAGTTCAACTGTCCCCAGTCTTCCTGTGCACAGTTGGCAAGCTTTTCATTAATGGCTTCGGCTTTATCAAGGTCGGCTTGCGTCATGACCGGGATTGCCAGTTCAAGCATCCATAGTTCAAGTTGGCACCTGATCTCAAAACGTTCCTGAAGGATCTCCGGGTCGATTTTTGCAACGGTTGTTCGCCCGGTGGGGCTGATGTCAACAAGCCCTTCTTGAACAAGGGTTCGCAAGGCTTCTCGGACAGGGGTTCTGCTGACGCCAAGGGTTTCTGCAATTTCAGCCTGACGCAGTGGTGCGCCCATTGAATAGGTATTGTTCAGAATCAGTTGTCGCAGTCGATTAATGGTTTGATCGGCGGCGTTGGTTTTGGCGTCATCAGCGGTCATGTGGTGTCTTTATATAATGTATGGATGAATGCGGTTGTGCCGCGTATCGGCAAATTATACCAGCTAAGTCTATTTATATAAACCATTCTGTTTTTCAAATGTGTGCAATTCCTGTCCGATTTGCCTTTAAATGTATACACAAAGTGCTTATTCTATGGTGTATGCCGAATCCGGGCGAGTTCATCAGTATCAGGTTTGTGGAGGTTCCTCTTTATGTTTACGCTTGTTCGCAATGCCAATGTCTATGCGCCAGCTGCGCTGGGGAAGCGGGATATTCTGATTTGCGGCGGTAAAATCATCGCGATTGCTGAGGGGCTTTCCGTTGCATCCTTACCGAATTGTCATGAATATGATGCCAAAGGGCGTGTGGTTATTCCCGGCTTTGTCGATGGTCACGTCCATCTGACTGGTGGTGGTGGTGAAGGCGGTTTTCATACCCGTACACCTGAGGTGAATGTGGAAACCCTGACGGCAAACGGCATTACGACTGTTGCCGGTTTGCTTGGTACAGATACCTTAAGTCGCCATCCAGATGCGTTATATGCCAAGGTCTGTGGACTGGTACAGGAGGGTGTTTCGGCCTTCATGTTTACGGGTGGGTACAAAGTCCCGACGCCGACAATCACCGGGGCCATTGATCGGGATTTGGCTTTTGTTGATCGGGTTATCGGAACAAAGGTTGCTATTTCTGATCACCGTAGCTCACAGCCAACTGTGCAGGAATTGGCCCGTTTGGCTAGTGAAACACGGATTGGGGCCATGATGGCGGGTAAGGCCGGAATTGTGGTTGTGCACTTGGGGCATGGCGAAGGCATGTTAGAGCCTTTGCACGAGGTTGTTGCCCAAACAGAAATTCCACGTCGTCAGTTTATGCCGACGCATATCAATCGCAATCAGGCGTTACTTGAAGATGCTATGGGGTGGGCACGCGCCGGGGGCTTTATTGACTTCACGGCGACGCCGAGCGGATTGGGGCAAAGTAAATCTGTCCCAACCAGTGAGGGCATTGCTGCCTGCCTGAAGGCTTCGGTTCCTCTGGATGCAATTTGCGTCAGTACCGACGGTAATGGCTCTCAGCCTCGTTTTGATGCCAACGGGCATTTTGCTGGGATTGGTGTGGCAGGTTTTGATGGCTTGTTGCTGGAGTTGAAGCGACTTGTGCATGAATTTGGCGTGCCGCTGGAAACTGCGCTGTGTCCAATAACCAAGAATCCTGCGAATGCCTTGGGGCTTGGCAATGCGAAGGGGCAACTCCGTGAAGGCGCGGATGCCGACTTCGTTGTGCTGGATGATGCCTTTGATATTCAGCAGGTATTCGCCATGGGGCGTTTGATGGTGGATGCAGGCCAACCGATAGCTTTCGGTACGTTCAGTGCCGATCCTCGGGCAAATTAAAGCGCGATAAAATACAGACACGATTTCGGAAACACCCTATATCCATGTGGATGTGGGGTGTTTTTTCGTGAAGGGGCTGAGGATGTGCGGCAAGCAAGGAAAGAAGATAGTTCCGCAGGCGTTGGTGTCGGGGTTTCACAGGTTTCGGGAGTTGTACTACGAAAAGGACCCGGCGCTATTCCGTGACGAATTGATGCATGGTCAAAACCCGAAGGTAGCAGTGGTTGCATGTTCTGACTCTCGGGTTGACCCTGCGATTATCCTACAGACTGAACCGGGGGATATTTTTACGGTCCGAAATGTGGCGGCGTTGGTTCCTCCTTGTGAGCATGATGGACATTATCATGGGACCAGCGCGGCGCTTGAGTACGCCGTCACCGTGCTGAAGGTTGAGCATGTCATTATTATCGGTCATTCCCATTGTGGAGGTGTGGCTGCCATGGTGCGTAAGCAAGAAGAAGGTGCGTGCAGTGGCGGCTTTGTTGCCACATGGACAGATCTGTTGCGTGAGGCACGGGATCGGGCGTTGTCGCAGGAGCCGACTCTTGCGGGCGAAGATTTGGTGAGGGCGTCAGAGCGCCAAGCTGTGCAATTGTCTTTGGATAATTTGCGAACTTTCCCGTTTGTGCACGAGGCCGAGACTGAGGGGAGGTTGACCCTTCATGGCTGGTATCTTGATATTGTCAGTGGTGAGCTGCTCGCATGGGATGACGGTTCAGGGCAATTCGTGCCGCTATAGTCTGGTGTTTTTGTCTGTAAAAAAGCTCCTGCCGATTGATGGTGGGAGCTTTTTTTTATGAGGAAATAAAATCCAAGATTGAAGGGCATGGGTGGTAAAAAATCTAAGAGTTTTTAAACGGTTAAGCTGAATATCTGTCTGATGTTACTCGTACGTAAACGGGAAAATGATATCGGCTCTAAGCATCGCGTGTCTCTTGCTTGAGCTAGTCGCTTAGGGGTGCTTTAATCGTATGAGTATGAACCATTCAATTTGCCTGTGAATAAGTGGTGAAAGTTGCAGGGTAAGCAGCTTTATTCAGTCTATATGTTGTGTATGAAGAATTAAGTCGGGTCGTTGTCATGGCGGGTTTTGGTGGGGGCTCGGG
>JAALLQ010000225.1_pt1 | contig 16883 bp, 15 predicted proteins | sample 7245921 | NCBI WGS metagenome assembly JAALLQ01 (sample SAMN13049200, study PRJNA578106) | oil field metagenome | isolation source: filtered produced water from oil reservoir B7 | place: USA:offshore Texas | collected 2016 | reverse complement strand
CACAAAAAAGGCACACAACAACCATTGCTACATACTTATTGACTCTATGACGAATTAAGGTAGAAATAAAACTATCTTTGGATGTGTGACATAGTCACGCTTCACCCTCATATAGAGTACAATGCTATGAAAAAGCTACTTCTGTTGAGCTGCGCCACGGTTATCGGCCTGACATCTCACGCCATGGCAGCAGAAAAAACCGGGTTTTATGCTGGCATCAAGGCTGGCACAGCATTCATGAGTGCCGACGATATTTCCAATACCACCAACACTGCAGCCCCAGCTGCTGTCAACAAAGACAGTGAAGACAATGCTGTCTTCGCACTGGGTGCAAGCGTCGGTTATGATTGGACCACAAAGGGTGCCCCAGTTCGCACGGAACTGGAATATGCCTATCGCCACGATTTTTCCTATGACGCCAACCCCACATTTATTGGCGCAGCCATTCCAACCAGCACAAAATCAGAAATGACGAGCCATACGGTTATGGTGAACGCATATTATGATTTCAAAACCAAAACCAAATTCACCCCTTATCTTGGTGGCGGTATTGGCGTGTCTTGGAATAACACTGACACCGATGGCACGGTCATCGCCACAGGAGTTAGCCAAAACTACAGTGAAACCAAAGCAAACTTTGCATGGAACTTGACCGCGGGTGTTGGTTACCAACTCACGGATGCCATTACTCTGGATGCAAACTATCGTTATGTTGATCTGGGTAAGGCTGTGTGGGGTAATCCTGCTACTGCCGAGCTGACTTCTGATGATCTGACTGCACACGAAGTCTACCTTGGCTTGCGCTACGCATTCTAAGCACACAATTTCCATAACTGCCGTCGGGACCACATCCTGACGGCAGTTTTTTGCACTTAATCAACAGAGCTATGAATTGTTGACATTTATCAATTTATCGGCAATTTTAGGCGGTGTGGTGATTTGAGCGACCAGCTTGCGGCCACACGGCGTTTCCTTGACACCAAGGCAATCGCCACTAAACAACCGCTAAACGGTCGATGTCATGATGTTCCGTGGCCCCGACCAGATGGCGGGGTCTTTTTATTTGGCGACTTCAGAACAACATATGCCTGAACGCCCAGCACCGGAGCACCCCAATGTCTGACACGCAAGACCAAAACCAATCCGTCAAACCCGAACTCCACGTCTCCACACGGATGCAGCGAGCAGGACTGCAACGCTCAGCCCACAAGGAAACCGGTGAAGCAATTTACCTGTCATCCGGCTTTGTTTACGACAGTTGCGAGGAAGCAGAAGCAGCGTTTGACGGGTCTGCCCCTCGTTATGTCTATGGTCGTGTCGGCTCCCCCACCGTCTCCGCATTTGAACAGCGTCTTGCCGATTTGGAAGGAGCCAAAATCTGCCACGCCACCGCAAGCGGCATGGCGGCAGTTCATGGGGCAATCATGGGCCTAATTGCCTCCGGCGACCGGATTGTTGTTGCCAAGGCTCTGTTCACATCAAGTCGCTGGATCTTGACGGACTACCTGCCGCGATTGGGCGTAACGGTCGATTATGTTGATGGCTGCGACCTGCAACAATGGCAGGACGCCTTATTCCATCCGGCAAATCTTGTGCTTTTGGAAACCCCGACCAATCCGACCATGGATATTATCGACATTCGGGCTGTGTGTGATCTGGCCCACGCAGCCGGAGCCAAAGTCATCGTCGACAATGTCTTTGCCACCCCCCTATTACAAAAGCCACTGGAACTTGGCGCAGATATTGTCGTGTATTCCGCAACCAAGCATATTGACGGCCAAGGCCGATGTTTGGGGGGAGCCATCCTGTGCAACGACCCGGAATGGGCAGAACAAACCTATGCCCTGTACCTGCGGCACACTGGCCCTTGCCTCAGCCCTTTTAATGCATGGAACCTACTTAAGGGCTTGGAGACCTTGGACCTACGGGTCGAACGGGCCTGCCGCTCTGCCCTCGCGATTGCCGAATACCTTGAAACAGAGCCAGCTATCGCCAGCGTTGCGTACCCCGGCCTGAAATCACATCCTCAGCACGATTTGGCAATGGCGCAAATGTCCGGCTGCGGCGGCCCTATGCTTGCCCTGACCCTAAAGGGAGGCAAAGAGGCAGCATTCAAATTGGCAAACGCCTTGCGTGTTGTTGACATCTCTAACAACCTTGGCGACTCCAAGTCCCTGATTGCGCATCCGGCGACATCCACCCATCAAAGCCGCCCGGAAGCCGAACGACTGGAAGCCGGAATTACAGACGGCCTACTGCGCCTGTCTGTTGGGCTGGAACACCCGGATGACTTGATTGCCGACTTCGCCCAAGGGTTACAACACGTCTGACGGATCACGGTTTTTATTGCAGAGGCTCCTGCATATCATTACATACCAGATACGCGTACACCCGATTTTCGGGTGTACTCACCTCTACCCCGTCGAAGGAGCCATCCGTGACCAAACTCCCGACCACGACCCATCCGGTCCCCGTTGCCCAAGAAACACCGAAACCTGAGCGCCCAACCCGCGCAGAGGCAGAAGCCGCAGTTGAAACATTGCTTCGCTGGGCTGGTGACGACCCGCAACGCGAAGGACTGATTGATACACCCGCCCGCGTGGTCCGTGCATACGAAGAATTCTTCTCTGGCTATGATGTGGATCCAGAGGCCTATCTGCGCCGCACATTCGAAGAAGTCGACGGATACGACCAGATGGTTCTGCTGCGTGATATCCGCATTGAAAGCTATTGCGAACACCACATGGCCCCAATCATCGGCGTCGCCCATGTGGCTTATATCCCCAACCACCGCGTAGTTGGCATCAGCAAGTTGGCCCGCGTGGTCGAAGCCTTCGCCAAGCGTCTGCAAATTCAGGAAAAGCTGACGGTACAAATTGCCGATACCATTAACGATGTGTTGGAACCGCTTGGGGTTGCTGTGGTGATCGAGGCCAGCCATCAATGCATGACGACCCGTGGCGTCCACAAACCGGGGGTCAGCATGGTCACCAGCCATATGTTGGGCACATTCCGTTCTCAACCCACGACCCGCAAGGAATTAATGGCTCTGCTTGGCCCGACTACGGGAGCCATCACCCACGTCTAAGGAATTTCACCTTGCCACAAAGTGCGGTTTGGGCCTTTTCTATACATGGAAACCCCAAACCGTTTTTTTGCTCTTGTATGGATTGCCCGATGACTTCAACTGCCAACGACAGTGTTTTGCCGGAACTCAAACGTTTGCGTGCCAGTATTGATAATATTGATGCGGCCCTGATCCACATGCTTTCCGAGCGTTTCAAATGCACGAAACGCGTAGGCGTTTTGAAAGCCGAACATGAACTGCCGGCATCTGACCCAAACCGGGAAAAACAACAGATCGCCCGCCTACGAACCTTAGCTCATGATGCAGACCTGGACCCGGAATTTGCTGAAAAATTTCTGAACTTTGTCATCCGTGAGGTTATCCATCACCATAAGCAAACCGCACAGGACTTATCAAATTAAAGATCGCCCCCACTTAGGGGGCTTCTTTTTTGACAAAAATCAAATAAAGCCAAAATTTATACAAACTATCGCAACAGCATACATCGTGACATTTCATTTTTAATACAAATAGATACGGACAAATGAATGTTATTCACGGTTTGTTGTCTTTTTTTCATGTGAAGATCAACTTGCAACACGTGGTTCTTCTACCCACGTATTTAGAAGAGGAAGACCGCTAAGGAGGACACCATGTGTAGCGGCAAACCACTTGACCAAAACGAACTTGAACACATGACCCCCAACGAAATCATCGAAGAAGCTGAGGGCATGGACTACACCCAGATGAAAGGTCACAAGCCGGACGATGCCCCGCAGGACCGCCACATTGAAGGCATCCCGGATAATCGTGAAGGCATGGATTGATCGTCTGCCCAGTTCGAAACATCAGCACAACGGGGAGCTTTTCGCTCCCCTTGTTTTATCCTCTGCATGCATTCTGCAGCATGTAACAATAAAAAACACACGTGCATACAGTCTTGAGTTGAAAAATCAGCCTGCATAACCCAATGTATATACGAAGTGCAATGGTATGTTCATTGGCACCTGAACCAAGAGGGCGAGATTCCTTTTGATAGCAAGCTGATCTCATCCTCCGAAAACACAAAGAAACCACAACAACCGGAGGCAACTGGTCAGAAACCAGTTGGAACTGAGATGAAGATTTCAACCAGAATTCTTGCTGGATTCATTGGGATTGTCACGCTATTGGCTATTGTCGCCATTGTCGGCATCACCTCTCTCAACAAAGCCAAAGTAGGTTTTCGGGACTACCGATCCCTTGCGCAGCAAACCAATGAAGCAGGGCGGGTACAAGCCAATTTGCTGACAGCACGCCTGCACGTAAAAAATTACGTCATCAACTCATCCCAAACCAGCATTGACCAAGTTCAGGAACGCGCCAAATCCACTCTGGATTTGTTAAATGGGCTAGACGTCCTGACTGCCGACCACCCTGAAATGCAAAAAATCGTGCAGACCGCAGCCTCTGAGGTAAAAACCTACGCGGATACGTTCCAAGAAGTAATCAAACAACAAAAGCTGCGGAATACACTTGTCGCCAACAAACTTGAGGTACTTGGGCCGCAAATCGAACAAAAGGTTACGGCGACGATGAAAAGCGCCATGGAAGATGGCGACGCCGAGGCTTCATATAAGGCCGGTATGTTCCTGCGCGAACTGTTGATGACGCAACTATATGCAATGAAATATCTGGCATCTAATGACGATGCTGCCTATCAGCGTGTTCTGGATGTATTTGAAACATCCCACCAAACCCAGCAGGGCCTTCTCAGCAGCCTGCAAAATCCAACTCGACGACAGTTAATTTCTGATTCCGTCGCCCTTTATGCGGACTACACACAAAGCTTCAAGGAAGTCCATGCTGCAATCAGCATGCGGAACACTTTGGTTATAAATACCCTCGACGTGATCGGCCCGAAGGTCGCGAATGAAATTGAGGCTTTGAAACTTGATGCCCAAAATGATCAGGACCAACTTGGTACTGACATGAACGATGTTATTAACACCAGCAGTTCTTTCAGCCTGTTTGTTTCCATTGGCGCAGGTATAGCCGGAATAATCGCCGCATTCCTGATTGGTCGCAGCATTTCGCGTCCTGTCCTGTCCATGACCACAGCCATGGAAAATCTGGCTGAGGGGAATTTGACTATCGACATTCCCGGCCAAAATCGCAAAGACGAAATCGGCAATATGTCAAAAGCCGTACAGGTTTTCAAAACCAACGCCATCGAAGTCAAACGACTAGAAGAAGAGTCCAAGCACCTTGCCGCACAAGCCGAAATTGAAAAACGCAAGGCGATGGAAAACCTTGCCCAACAATTCGAAGCCAGCGTCGGCAATGTGATGCGATCCGTTGCAGCCTCTGCCCAAACTGTCAGCAACTCAGCGGAGATCATGGCAGGTGGGGCCGAAGAAACATCCCAACAGTCTGCAACGGTCGCTGCCGCTGCGGAGCAGGCATCGCAGAATCTGCAAACTGTAGCCTCCGCAACCGAAGAGCTTTCTGCTTCAATCAGCGAAATTGGCACCCAAATCAACCTATCAACTGAGGTCGCCCGCACCGCAGTCAATGAAGCCAAAGCAACGTTGACCACCATGCAGGGGCTTGTGGACTCAGCCAATAAAGTCGGGGAAGTGATCAGCTTGATCACGGATATTGCTGAACAAACCAACCTTCTTGCCCTGAACGCAACGATTGAGGCCGCACGCGCGGGCGACGCGGGGAAAGGCTTCGCCGTGGTTGCCAATGAAGTCAAAAATCTGGCAAACCAAACAGCAAGGGCAACCGATGAAATCGGCGCACAAATCCAATCGATTCAAACGGCAACGCAAAATGCAGCCGAGGCCATGGACCACATCGGTAAAACCATCGGCAACATGAACGAAAACACGTCGACCATTGCGGCAGCAGTTGAACAGCAACGGGCCTCAACCACGGAAATCGCCAGCAACATCCAACAGGTCTCAACGGGCAATATGGAAGTCACGGCAAACATTGCCTTGGTGAACGATGCCGCGACCAAAACCGGGGTCGGGGCAACCAATATTGTTCAGGCATCGTCCGAACTGTTGCAGCAGTTTGATCAACTGCAAGCCGAGGTTACTGCCTTCCTGCAGAAGGTCAGGTCCGCCTAGAAACCAGTCGGCAATTGATATGAATACAGCACGGCCCGAAATCCGGGCCGTGTTTCATGAGGGCCAAGACCCTAGATTAAATCCACTGACCGGGTAGCATGCGCTCAATAAACTCCGGCACCATTGGGAACGGGTGAACACCGATCACGGGGCCATGCATATGCAACAACGCCAGCCAGAACAATAACGTCCAACCAACAACGGGCATGGCAAACACCCGCCGATACGCCAGCAGGCCAGACAAGCGCGGCCAATTTGACGTCCGCCGCGCCAAACTTTGCCAACGCACATCCCCCATTTCCCTACGTTTGCGATGGTCGACAGCAATCATTCCCACGACCGAATACACGGCAAAGAGCCCGAATACGGCTACATGAGCTAAATCTGGGTTGGCGAGTGCGTGACTTCCCGACCACAACAGCAAAGCCCACAGCAGCGGGTGCCGAACAAAACCAACAATACCCGGATGCTCCGGCCTGAACTGCGCATTCAGGCGACCGCCAAAACTAAGAGGATTGGGCGACAACAATCCATTGACCAGCAACCAGATTGCAACGGGCATAACAACATTTGGCAACCAGATTTGCCACTTCGCCCATGGCAATACTTCCACATACGGCGCACGACCAGCCGCAACGATAACCCACACCAGCACGGACAAGGAAACTGCACCATATACGGCACCATAAACTCCTGCCCCCATCACGCGGATACAGGCCGCCTTCAGGCTTGGCACCATGGGAACCATGTGGCTCACCAAAAACACCACAAGTGAGGCCATCAACTCCCACCAGTTCTCCATGGCCCATACCCTCTCACTGCAAAATTTAAGCTGTATATTATGCTCAATATCTGAAAAACGACAAATACGGGCAGAAACAGTATTTTCCATAGGCTCCGGCAGGAAAAACCCGTATTCTGCGCAATCATTTTGTTTCACCGTAAAGCTATGGATTGCCCTTGCCATGACTGTACTTGTCACCGGAGCCGCCGGTTTCATAGGATTCCACACCAGCACTCGCCTATTGGCCGCTGGACACAAGGTTGTCGGCTTCGACAACCGAAATGACTACTATGACCCGGCGATCAAGCAATCCCGTATTGACCTGCTGAAACAGAATCCCAATTACACGGACGTGATTGGCGATTTGGCTGACAAAGCTGCATTGGACCAAGTCTTTGCCGAACACAAGCCAACGCATGTCATTAACCTTGCGGCTCAGGCCGGGGTTCGTTACAGCGTGGAAAACCCAGCAGCCTACGTCAGCAGCAACCTTGTCGGTTTTGCCAATATTCTGGAATGCTGCCGTCACGGCGCGGTCGAACATCTGACCTATGCGTCCACCAGTTCCGTCTTCGGTGCCAATACGCAAATGCCGTTTTCAGAGACGCAAGGCACCGCGCATCCCATGAGCCTGTACGCCGCGACCAAGAAATCCAACGAGGTCATGGCCCATTCCTACAGCCATTTATTCAACTTGCCGACAACGGGGCTTCGTTTCTTTACGGTTTATGGTCCATGGGGCCGCCCGGATATGGCACTGTTCAAGTTCACCAAAGCCATCCTTGCCGGAGAGCCAATCGACGTATTCAATCACGGCAAAATGACCCGCGACTTCACTTACATTGACGATATTGTCGAAGGTGTTGTCCGCGCCACATTTAAACCTGCGACCGCCAATCCCGACTGGAATCCTGACTGCAATAACCCGGACCCGTCCACCAGTGGCATTGCTCCGTATCGTATATTCAATATTGGTGGCGGCACGCCGGTTCCGCTGATGACGTACATCACCACACTGGAAGAGTGCTTGGGCAAAAAAGCCATCATGAACATGCTCCCCATGCAGCCGGGTGATGTTCCTGCGACCTCTGCCGACACAACCGCCTTACGTGAAGCCGTGGATTATGCACCGGATACCCCGGTATCTGTCGGCATTGCCAATTTCGTGGCATGGTATCGCAACTATTTCAAAGTTTAATATACATAAAGACATTTGGAGTCTGACCATGAGTCACGGTCGCACAGTTTCAGTTATTGGCCTCGGATACGTTGGGTTACCGGTCGCAGTCGCATTTGCCCAGCAAGGCACGACAGTCGTTGCATTCGATATCAACGTCCAGCGCATATCCGAACTAAAGTCAGGATTTGATCGCACAGGCGAAGTTTCCGCCGCGGAACTCACGGCCGCCGAGATGCTGATTACCGATGACATCGAAGCCCTAAAAGATGCGGATTTCCACATCATCACTGTCCCGACCCCCATTGATGACGCCAAACGCCCTGACTTGTCGCCTTTGATCGCAGCCAGCCGTACCGTAGGCAAAGCTTTGAAAAAAGGAGACATTGTGGTCTATGAGTCCACAGTCTACCCCGGCGCAACCGAAGAAGACTGCGTTCCGGTGTTGGAGGAAGTCTCCGGTCTAACCTACGGCAAAGACTTTACGGTCGGCTACTCACCGGAGCGGATCAACCCCGGCGACACCCAACACCGTTTCACCACCATCACCAAGGTGGTCTCCGGTTCTGATGCAGCCACGTTAAAGACTGTTGCCGAGGTGTATGGCTCCGTCGTCACTGCCGGCGTGCATAAAGCCCCCTCCATTAAGGTCGCAGAAGCCGCCAAAGTCATCGAAAATACTCAGCGAGACGTCAACATCGCGTTGATGAACGAACTTGCCCTGATTTTTCACCGCTTTGATATTGATACAAAAGACGTTCTGGCTGCCAGCGGCACCAAATGGAACTTCCTGCCATTTACGCCGGGGCTGGTTGGCGGACACTGTATCGGCGTGGACCCGTATTATCTGACCCATCGCGCCGAAAAAGCCGGATACCATTCTCAGGTCATTTTGTCCGGGCGTCAGATTAACGATGACATGGGCAGTTTCATTGCCCGAGAAACCGCCAAGGCTCTTTTGTCCAGCGGCTGCCACGGCAGGCCCGTGGTTACGGTTCTCGGCCTGACCTTCAAAGAAAATGTGCCGGACGTTCGCAACACGCGAGTGATTGATATCATCCACGAACTGGAAAGCTTTGGCGTCGAGGTCCAAACCACTGACGTTCTGGCAAATGCAACCGAAGTCGCCCATGAATACGGCATTCAATTGACACAATTCGGCGCACTGAAACCCGCTGACGCCGTCATTCTTGCCGTCCCACACAACGATTACGTCGCCCTTGGCTGGGACATTACACGCCTGCTAAAACCGGACGCACATTTCATTGCAGATATTAAGGGAGTTTTGGATCGTTCTGAAAAGCCTGACAATATCAGCCTGTGGCGTCTATAATTTTGATATCGGGCCTTTACACTTCCCCTCCCCGTCACCATGTGACGGTGAGTGTCGTGGTGTAATGGCGCACGTAAACAATCGTTAACATGGAGGCAACAGTGATTGTAGCCTTGCAAACCCTTGGAATCCTTTTGATCGCGGTGATCGGCCTAGCTGCCGTCATTGGCGCCGTGCTATTTCACGCGTCCTTTGCAATATACATTGCGCTGTTCCTGACAGTGGTCGCCATGATCGGGATCATCACACTTTGTTTTGCCAAGCTTGAAGTGGACGAAAACGTCCCCCATTAAGCTCCGTGCTGCGACGGGAAAAAGACGCCCACGAGCGTCCCATACTTTTGCCAAAGTCCTCGCATGATGCGGGGACTTTTGATTCAGCAGAGTACACCTTAAGAACCATCGCCTCTCAATCATAAGCGACTTGCCAAATGGCTATGTCAGGTGTAGACCACGGTCTGGTTATTTTCAGCTGAAATGGCTCGGAAATACACGCGGGCCGTTGCCCTGTTGCTTTTACCCATGAATATCGGCAACGCCCTTAGCGAAGTAACGCTGCATGATTGATTGTTACACAGCAGCAACACGCTCTTGCACGTATGTTTTACCCAACGAACCGGGGACAAGTGCAGGAAGTATGCTTTAAAGGTGGCAAAGGGGGATTACTACAGTGAATGCAACACAAGCCGTTGATGGCCTGACTCTTGATGACATTACAAAAGCCGCCAACGACAAAGGCTGTACCAGGGAACAAGCCCTGTGGGCTGTTCAAAACCTGTCGGCAGAAGAGTTGACACAGATCACTCTCCCCCTGCGTGAAAAGCATTTTGGCAACAAAATCCAGATTTGCACAATTATGAATGCCCGTGCGGTGCCGTGTGCTGAGAACTGCACGTTCTGTTCCCAAAGTGGTCACAACAATTCTGGGTTCCAAGGATTTGGACTTCGCAGTCATGAAGAAATCATGGCAGATGCAGAAAAATCCGCCCAAGCAAAAGCGCGCAACTTCGGTATTGTTACCAGTGGCTCCACCGTCAAAGGTGCCAGCCTTGATAAAATCTGCGCCAGTGCGAAAGAAATCAACAGCAAGGCAGAGCTGCCCAATGCCTGTGGTTCTCTTGGGCGCATGAATACCGAACAACTTCAGCAGTTGAAAGATGCCGGACTGACCCGCTACCACCACAACCTTGAAACGTCTGAGAAATTTTATCCTACGGTCTGCACAACACACGACTGGTCCAGCCGAGTTGATACGGTCAAACGAGCCCTTGCCGTTGGCCTCAATGTATGTTGCGGCGGGCTTTTCGGGTTGGGCGAAAGCTGGGACGACCGTGCGGACTTGGCGGAAACCATTAAGGGGCTCGGTGTGGACAGCGTTCCAATCAACTTCCTGTTCGCCCACGAAGGCACCCCAATGGCGAAACAACCGCCGCTGCCAACTGATGAGGCCTTGCGCATTATTGCCTTGTATCGCTTGATGATGCCTGCGGTGACCGTGCGCATCTGCGGTGGTCGCGTGCTTATTTTGGGCGACCGCGCGCCGGAAATGTTCACCTATGGCGCCAACGCCTTTATGACGGGCGACTATTTGACCATCAATGGCCGGACACCAAAGGATGACCATCTGATGCTTGAGGAAGCTGGTCTCGTCATTGATGAAAAGGATGCGTGCGGCAGATAAGCCATACGCAATTCAGCAACACGAAGGGAGGCGGGCAGCCTCCCTTTTTTGTGGTCAAAGTTCTGCCCCAAGCGATGGGGTCATTCGCCCGATTAAAAATCTGCGCCAGTATTTCATTGGCTGCTTCGTAATACATCCGAGGGATAAGAGTATTACGGAGCCAACATGAACAAACTAAGCCCGCACTTGATGATGGACACCACCGCGTGTCATGCGGTCGCACGCGCACAATTTCGCATGCGTTTGCACCAATCATCATTGTCGCATGTCTCGTTTGACGTATTTGACACCGTGCTCCTCCGCCGTTGCACCGACCCAAGCGGCGTGCTTGAAAAAGCATATTATTTGCTGCCGTTACATAACCACAACGCAGTCACAGCCAACCTGTTTGTTCAACACCGTCAATTGTCCGAGCATAAAGCACGTAAAATTGCCAAAGCCAAACGCGGTTCCCCGGAAGTCAGCATTCAGGAAATTTATAGCCACTTCCCGTTTCATGTATTCGGCTTGCCGCGGGGTGATTGTTCCACGCTGATCAATGCAGAATTTGCCGCAGAACAAGCACTGTGCTTTGCCAATCCCGACATCCACCTTCTTTGTAAAGAAGCCCAAAGTTGCGACAAAGCGGTTGGATTCATTTCGGACACATATTGGAGTACCGAGCAACTCCGTAACCTATTGCTGTCCTGCATACCGGACCTGACCTACGACTTTCTGTATGCGTCATCGGATCATCATCGTGGCAAGTCCGAAGGTTTGTTTCATATCTACACTGGTGAACGCGGCATCGCACCGATCGACGCACTTCATATGGGGGATAACCCGCAATCCGATGTCCGTTCACCAAGTGAACTCGGCATGCAAGCCATACACTACCCCCAAGCCAGCGACGAACTGACCGCCATTTTCACGCGGGAAAGCTCCATTGCAAAATTGATTGCAGGTCCGACAGCCAGCACACTGGACACGGGGCTGCGTACCGCACGCAGACAAATTTGCGGCTCCACCAATGCCGCGGATACAGCCTTTGCTTATGGCTGTTCTGTCATCGGTCCGGTCATGACCGCGTTTGACCGCTTCATTCAACAAAAAGTCCATACACTGGAGAATGCAGGAAACTCCGTTGCTGTTGCATTCATCGCCCGTGATGGCTGGCTGTCGCACGTGATCTGGCAAAGCCGCCACGATAAAAATGTTGGCTATGCCGAAGTCAATCGTCGAACCGCCCTGATCGGCGCGGCTGACACTGAAGTCATTGTTCAGTTTTTCTCACGCCTGCCTTCTGTTGATCTGGCCTCTGCATCACGGTTTTTCAAAGGCATTACTCCACAGTTAAAAAGTTACTTTGGGCGTTCGCCGACGGGAATAGTCCGTGGCAACGAATTTGCCAAAGCTCTGCCCGATTTGATTGACGCGGCAACCCGACGCGCTATCGCGGCCCAACACCGTCAATCCCTGCTACGGCATTTGCGGCAGTGCATCCCCGATTTTGATACATGTACCGACTTGATTCTGGTCGATCTTGGCTACTCGGGGACCGTGCAAAAAGGATTGCGCGCCATTTTCGATGCAGAAAAGCTTACGCCGCGTCTGCATGGTGTTTACTTGCTCTGTGTTGACGAGGATCTGAACGACATCGGCCCAAAAGACACCGCATGCAGTTATCTTGGTGGTCACGCATTGCCGCCGGCAGTACGCCACACCGTGTTGGATAATATTTCCATTCTTGAACAAATTTGCAGCGCGGCTGATGGCTCGGTCCGCAGTTATTCCGACACGGGGCAAATCCAGCGGGAAGATGACCCTCGCCCAGAAGTAGACAAAGCCCTGACATCACGCATCCGTGATGGTGCATTGTGCTTTGCCCAGCAAGCCCATAGCCCTGCCTTTTCCAATTCCGATGCCATAGCACCGTGGATTGCCGCCAGTCTGGCCCGCGCATTATGGTTGCCAACGGATACAGAGTTGGAACTGCTGGCTCCACTGCGTCATGACGTTAATCTTGGCACACACGCACTTGCGGCAATGGCAGATCCCAATGGAGCCAGCAACAAAATTGCGGCACGCCCATTTCATGCAGCCATGAACGTTCCGCAACCAGCCATGTGGAAAGCAGGAAGTTTATCAGCGATTTCGCCATTGCATGGCTATTTGTACGCGATGTTTGCCAGCGGCAATGCCTGCCCGGACACATGGCATGAGGCAGCCCTGCCAACCGCGCCCGTCGTTGCATTTCCACGCAGCGGCGTCGAACACCACCTGACCATTCCCGCCAATTGTGTGCGTACGCTACACGGGGAATACCGCATGCGGATTCCACTGGCACGCAGCCATAACATTGGAACAATCTCCGTTCCTGCTAGTTCTCTGCCACCACGGGCCGAGATTTGCGGCCTGACGCTACAAACCGGGACTACCCTGAAATCGGCAGCGACCTCCGACACCATCGAACCCATAGATCAGCAAGCTCTTCTGGGGGCTGATTTAACCATCCGCGATGGAATCATCTCCACCTCCGCCAGAACCGGGTGCCTGTTAATTCCGATCGCTCCGCTGAAAATGGCGTTCGGTTTGCTAACTCTGACCGTTAAACCGTTGGATGGATTGCGCCTGCTTGCCCCCACCAAGGCCGGAGCCTCCCTAAATGGCTGATTTGCTTTTACATTCCTTGGCCGAGTTTACCTGCGTCATTCTACCGGTATTGGATGCAATCAACGCCAAAGCCACAATTGAAATCGGCGTTGAGTACGGGCTGTTATCCCCACAACTGATTGCCCGCGCCGAAAACATCGGTGGTTTTCACGTTGGCATTGACCCCAGCGCAAAAACTGGCGCCGAAACCTGCTTTTCCTCAGAATCCGCCACATTGATCGCCGAACCCAGCCTTGACTGTTTGCCGCTATTAAAGCCTGCGGATGCTTACCTTGTTGATGGCGACCACAATTATTACACCGTACTGTCCGAACTGCGCCTGATACGGGATACCGCAGCAAATGCGGGCCATGATCTGCCGTTGACCATCCTGCATGATGTGGGCTGGCCCTGTGCCCGACGCGACATGTACTACGCGCCAGAACGCATACCGACAGAGTTTCTTTTGCCGCACACCTATGACCTTGGCTGCCGTCCGAATTCTCCCATGCTGACCAAGGGTGGTTTTCGTGGCAACGGAGCCTTCGCCGCAGCACTCCGCGAAGGCGGCCCACGTAACGGGGTTCTGACCGCTATTGAGGATTTCATGGCGGAAACGCCGGACCTGTCCCTTTCAATCATTCCTCTGATTTTCGGTGTTGGCATTCTTTCGACTGCCGACACGGCAAAACAGATCGAAACCCTTATCGCCCCATACCGGGACAACCCACTTCTTGCCAAATTGGAACGCAATCGGATCGACCTGTTCCTGCGTGTCCTTGACCACCAAGACAAACTGATCCGCTAGCTTCAAAGGATTTGTTCCATGACTGCTCACCTGTCTGAATTCCGTTCTCTGATTGCACCAATTCTGGATGGCATTGATGCCCACAGCACGGTTGCCGTCAGTAATGATCACGGACCTCTCGCCATATTCCTGCTGGATCGGGCAAGGCGCAAGGGCTGCCGTCACGTTGCCATTGACCCAGACGCGGCACTAGAAACCATGTTGATGTACAACGACCTTGGCGGGGCTCTCTGGGCAGAAAACAGTGTTGAATGGTTGAACCTAATGGAAGTGGCTGATGCCTACATCCTTGATGGCGATCATAATTACCACACGGTACTGTCAGAATTACGTACCATTCGCCAACGCGCGGCGCAGTGGGACCGCCCAATGCCATTAATCCTGATCCACGACGTAATTTGGCCCTATGCCCGCCGCGATCACTACCGCAATCCTGAAGCCATTCCCGAGGACAAACGACATGCCCATGGGGCCGGATTGGGCGTGCGCATGGGACAACCGTTGGCAGATGCGGGGGGCTTTCACCCCGGCTATGGTGCGTTTGCCATTCGCGAAGGTGGCCCATGCAATGGTGTCCTGACCGCGATTGAAGATTTCAAAGCCGAAACACCGGATCTTTGGGCCTCTGTTATTCCAACTGCCGGAGGATTGTGCTGTTTGACCAACAATGCCACGGCCCGACGCATTTGGCCTCATGTTGCAGCCATCACCAATGATGGCACATTGGCGGAAACCGAATTTGCACGCTTAAGAAAATTAACGGAAAGCGGCCCCCACCATCAGCGACATACAGCCTAAGCTGAGGGCATCATTCGCACGGCTGCGGTACGGTTTTGACAGGTCGGCGGCCGCAGCGTGCCTGAACAATCAGGCCAAACGTTAATGCCACCCCATACAGCCCCAGAATAAGGGCAACCACGGCGGGCCACCCCGCAGTCATCCAGAACCAGCCACCAACCGGGCCAAGCACACTTGCGCCCATATAGTACCCCAACAAGTATAGGGATGACGCGTGGCCTTTGGCGTCTCCGGCAAGTCCCCCGACCCAACTGCTGGCAACAGAATGGGTGGCAAACAGCCCAAATGTCAGCAAAGCCGCCCCGAATACAACCCATGGCAAGGCCGGAAGCAACGTCACGGAAACGCCGGACATCATGGTCAATAAACAAAGCACCAGCACCGGGCCCCGACCATATTTGTCCGATAGCCCCCCGGCAAAGGACGACCCGAAAACACCACAGATGAACACCGCATAGATCGCACTGCTTTCAGCCGAGGACAGCGCAAACGGCGGCGCAGCAAGGTAAAAATCCGCATAATTGTAAAATGTGACAAAACCACCCAGAATCAGACCGCCAATCAAAAATAGGAAGGGCAACCCCGGATGGGTTAAATGTCGATGCCAAGCCGCCAAATGATGGGGCAGATTAATCCCCTGCACGCGGGTGAAATTCCGCGACGGGGGCACCAGCAGCATAAATCCAATGGCACATAGCAGGCCAACCACACCGACGGCAATCAAGGCAATCTGCCAAGAAAACACGCCGGACAGAAACCCGGACAGCATCCGCCCAAACATGCCCCCGGCAGCCGTTCCACCAACGTATAATCCCATGGTCAGCCCTAACCCGTCCGGGTCGACTTCCTCGGCAATATAAGCCATTGCCACTGCCGGAACACCGCCAAGAACCAATCCTTCAATCGTTCGCGTCCATAACAAGCCAGACCATCCGGGCACATAGGCCGCCGCAATATTCAAAAGGGCTGCGCCAGAAATGGCGAAGAACATCATACCGCGCCGCCCCAAAGATGCCGACAGCACCCCAGCCAAGAAAATTGAAACCGCCAATGCGCCCATGCTCAGGGACAAGGGCAAGGAACTTTCCGCCGCTGAGACACCGTACGTGGTTGCGAATTCTTCCAACAATGGCTGCACACAATACAACAGTGAAAACGTGGCAAACCCGGCAAGAAACAGTGCGACACAAGTACGCCGATAAAGCGCGGTTCCTTTTCGGACCCACATGGGGGCAGTGTGATCCAAGGGCGATTTATCTGCGTACTGTTCCGACATGACTGATACTCGTTTGGTGATTACTCTACAAAGCTATGACGTCCCGCCGGGAAATCAATCGGCCATCCAGTGCGGGAATTTTGTCGAAGCCTGACGCATACGGGCCGGGGCTGCGAGTTCTTCGAGTGCGTGCTGAACCCGACCAAGAAATCCGGCATCTTTGTTAGCCCAGCGATATTTGGTGGCGTTTACGTTTGAGTTGGTCATATC
>JAALLQ010000223.1_pt1 | contig 16957 bp, 17 predicted proteins | sample 7245921 | NCBI WGS metagenome assembly JAALLQ01 (sample SAMN13049200, study PRJNA578106) | oil field metagenome | isolation source: filtered produced water from oil reservoir B7 | place: USA:offshore Texas | collected 2016 | reverse complement strand
GAACCGAGGAATCTCATTGTCAAACAGCGTCGGAGATTTCTCCGCTCCGGTCGAAATGACAAAATTATCGTCCTGAGCAGAACAGAAAGTTTTTTTGCCAAACAACGTCGGAGATCTCTCGACTTCGCTTCGCTACGCTCGAGATGACAGTTTTTTGTCATTCCTCACCCTGTTAAATGCTGCTGGACAGCCTGGCAAAGCCGGATTTAACATGGCGAGCGAAGCTGAGAGGTCTCTATTGTAAAACAGCGGTAGAGATCTCTCCGCTTCACTCCGTTTCGGTCGAGATGACAAAAAAAAATGACACGATTATAGTTCCGACCTAAGCAGAGGTTTTAACTTTTTTTTTCATGCTTTCTTGCTGTTACTTCAATTTCTATTTTAATCCTTGGATCTGGAAGCTCAGCAAACCACGTGGTATTTGCAGGTTTCGCATTCTTACAATAGCGTCCGATAACTTTCGCTGCCTCTAAATATGCATCCCTATCTGCAACAATAATTCTCATTCTTACCACATCATTGAATGTCACGTTAGCTTGAGAGAGGCACCATTGAATATTTCGGAATGTCTGCTCTACTTGGTCTACCATGCTATCTGAGATAGTCATATTGCTATAGTCAAAACCCGAACAGCCAGAAACAAACACCCATTCTCCATCAACTAAGACACGTGAATAATTCAATAGCTTTTCAAAATCTGAATCTAATGAGAATCGTTTTTGAGTCATATGTGTCTCCTCTGATTGGGACCTTTGCACAAGTCTATTTAGTCATGCTGAATTTATTTCAGCATCTAATTATACCAGTAGGTTATGAGATCCTGAAACAAGTGATTGCCTACGGCAAATTTATATTCACTACGTTCAGAGGCTACAGGGTGACAGCTATGGGGTTATGCAAAGGTCTCCTGATTATATATATTCATAATATGTTTACAACTAACTTATATCAAGTGTAATTTTCTATTGGCAAATTCACAAAATTTTGGGAGTTTTAAAATTATGACAACTATAGCAATGGTATTGCAAATACAATAGATTTTTATATTTACTATTGAATAATTTTTCTAAAATACTTTCTATAGCTATTTTCAATACTTTTATAATTTTTTCACTAAAATTTGTTTTAAATGTTCCTGAAATTTCTGTTATGATTAAAATAGGAGGAAATTATGAAATATAATATTTTTGTCATAGCACTGGATGATTTTCATCTCTCTTTTTTAGAGAATATTGACGACGGGAGAGACTACACATTTCATAACTTACTGCCCTATAATATGATAGTAAACCCCCCGGGATATGATGTAAATAAAATAATAACACTGGGGGAAAAAGAACTGGACGACTTCAAAGAAGATATACACGGAATAATAGGCCATTGGGATTTCCCCACAACCTCACTTCTTCCAGTATTCAGGAAAGATTGTGGCCTTGACGGACCCAGTCTTGAAAGCGTTTTGATAACAGAAAACAAATACTGGACAAGAATACGCGCCAAAAAGTGTATACCAAGATGCACACCTGCTTTCGAAGCAGTAAACCCGTTTGACAGAAACTGTACAAAAAATATAAGCCTGCCATACCCTTTTTGGCTCAAACCTGTGGTTTCCTTTTCTTCACAGATGGCATTTTATATAGAAAATGAAAAACAGCTGGAAGAGGCAATTGCTCAAATAAAGCGGGGCATTGGGCGCTTCGGAGAACCGTTTGATAAGTTTTTGGAACTTGCATATATGCCTGAAGATATACCTGTAGATGTTAACGGATATTACTGTATAGCTGAGGAGCCCATTGTGGGCAGACAGTGCACTGCCGAAGGATATGTAAAAGATTTCAAACCCGAAGTTTACGCCATTGTGGATTCATACAGAGAAGGAAAATTTCATTCATCTTTCTCCAGATACCAGTTGCCCTCAAATCTGCCTTACGAAATTAAAAAAAGAATCAGAACAAAATGTATCAATATTATCAACGAAATTGGTCTTAATAATACTACTTTTAACATTGAATTATTCTGGGATGAAAAAAAAGATAAATTATGTTTTCTCGAGATAAACAGCAGACTTTCAAAGTCCCATTCTCCCATATTTGAAGATGTTGCCGGTATGACACAGCACAAAGTGGCTATAGATATCGAGCTGGGATATGATCCAAACTTTTCAATAAAAAATGGCAAATATAGCGTTGCGGCAAAATTTATGTTAAGACATCATAATGACGGAATTGTAAAACGTATTCCGACCAAAAAAGAAATAAATGAATTGGAAAACAAATTTCCAGGTACAAGGATTTTGATAGAAGTTCAGGAAGGAGATGTACTATCAGAGCTTTTGGGGCAGGATCCTTACAGTTATGAGCTGGCAGTAATTTTCATGGGAGGAAATAATACTGAGGAATTATTGAATAATTACGAACGGTTGAAAAGTGAATTGAAATTTCATATTGAGTAATATAAGGAGGTAAAATGAAATACAGAAACAGATTTCCGGAACAGGTAGAAATTATCGAACACATTTGGATACCAATGCCTGATAACATAAGACTTTCGGCCCGCATTTTTCTTCCGAAAAGTGCTCGAAAAAAACCGGTACCGGCAATTCTTGAATATATCCCTTACAGACACAGAGACAATACACGTGTCAGAGACACCCAAATGCATAAATACTTTGCAGGCTACGGATACGCTTCTGTAAGAGTTGATATCAGGGGAAGCGGTAATTCAGAAGGTGTTTTGCTGGATGAATACCTGCAAAGTGAGCTGGAAGATGGTGTAGAAGTTATAAACTGGATTTCAAAACAACCCTGGTGTGACGGCAATGTAGGAATGATAGGGATATCCTGGGGTGGTTTTAACGGTTTGCAGATTGCTGCGCTCAGACCTCAGCCGCTTAAGGCTATCATAACAGTATGTTCAAGTGATGACAGATATTCAGACGATGTCCATCATATGGGCGGATGTCTTTTGGGGGATAATCTATCGTGGGCCAGCACAATGTTCGGACTAAATTCCCTGCCGCCGGATCCGGAAATAGTCGGAAATTCCTGGCGGGATATGTGGTTTGAACGTCTCAGAGGCAGTGGCCTTTGGCTGGAAAAGTGGTTAAGACATCAGAAAAGGGATGATTACTGGGAACACGGTTCTGTTTGTGAAAACTGGGATTCAATAAAAATCCCGGTAATGGCTGTTTCCGGATGGGCAGACGGATATACAGATGCTGTTTTCAGAATACTTGAAAATCTTAAGGCACCTAAACTCGGACTAGTTGGGCCATGGAGTCACAAATATCCTCATCAGGGTATTCCGGGCCCGGCAATTGGTTTTTTACAGGAAGCTCTGCGCTGGTGGGATAAATGGCTGAAAAATGAAGAGTCGGGAATTATGGAAGAACCTATGCTCCGTGTCTGGATTATGGAAAAGGTCCCAGCTATAGCTACTCCGGACGAAAGAAAAGGAAGGTGGGTTGGTGAAAGAAGCTGGCCTTCTGACAATGTTTCTTTGGAAAAATTTTCGCTGATGCCGGGACAACTAACAAAAGAAGAGCAAAATGAAGAATCCCACACACTAACCATACAATCACCTTTAAGTGTCGGTTTTTTTGCCGGCAAATGGTGTTCATATGCAGCTGCCCCTGACCTGCCTCATGATCAAAGAGAAGAAGACGGAGGCGCACTTGTATTCGATACCCCTATCCTTGAGGAATCTGTGGAAATATTAGGCAAATCTGAAGTTGTGCTGAACATCAGCGCATCTAACCCTCTTGCTATGGTTGCTGTCAGAATCTCTGATGTATCTCCCGACGGGAAGGCCACCAGGGTAACCTACGGTCTTTTAAACCTCTGTCACAGAAACAGTTCAAAAAACCCAGAGCTATTAGAACCCGGAAAAACATACACGGTAAGAGTATGCTTAAACAATGTGGGTTATAATTTTGTTAAAGGCAATAAAATACGGCTGTCCATTTCTTCGTCCTATTGGCCGTTAGCATGGCCGCCACCCGCATCCACAAGGCTTACGATAGAAACCGGAGGGAGCACACTTTTGTTACCGGTAAAAAATGGCAACGACACAGAGAATATATTTTTTAAGCCTCCGGAAGCTGCAGCTCCGCCTCAAATTATCCCTTCCAAATATGGAGAACACAGCTGGAAAGTTATAAGGAACCTTGGCAATGACCATTCTATACTTCAGGTAATAAATGACAATGGGATACTAATTATTCCGGAAATTAACCTTGAATACGGCAGATGTGGCAAAGAATATTACAGTTACACCGGAGACGACTTTACAAGTCCGCGGGGAGAGGCTGTCTGGGAATGGAAGTTCAAAAGAGACAAATGGGATGTAAAAACTGTTACAAGAACAGTTCTTACATCAGATGAAGAAAAATTTTATATATATGCCCAGTTAGATGCTTTTGAGGGAGATAAAAGGGTTTTTTCCAAAAACTGGGATACTTCAATAAAACGCGATTACATTTAGTAATTATTTTATTAAATGAAATAAAAAGATACAGCTAAAGGCGGCCCTGCTTTTATATAGAAGGGTCGCCTATTTTTTTATATTTATTTAAGCTTTGGTTTCTTTTTCAACACGGCACATTAATGCAGTATGAGGCCAGCTACCTATCTCGGGGCTGCAAAACTCCGGGTCATTGGGACAGAGTATATTCGCATTTGACTCAAAGACCCCAAACAGCTCCGGTAATTTCTCACTTTTTTCAGGAAACCACCACGAATGCTGAACATCAACCATACCGGGATCCATATCCTCTGTGATTCTTACACGCTGGCGAATCGAGCCGAGGGGCGTTGATATAATCGCCCAGTCCCCCTCAGAAAGCTCAAGCCGCTCAGCAGTTTCGGGATGTATTGACACCAGTGGGTCTGGTACTCTTTTGCGGGCTTTTTCTATCTGCCTGTGCTCTGAATGATACATCGGCATAAACCTGCTTCCTGTAATAAGTATAAGTGGGTACTCTTTTGCAATTTCATCATTTTTCGGGCTCCATAACGGCTCTTTGTATTTCGGCAGCGGATCAGCCCCAAGTTCTTCAAATATGGAAGATTTCAGCTCCACTTTGCCGGAGGGTGTACCGAAACCGTATTTTTTGTAGCGCTGATACTCCATCTTACCAAAAATTCCGTACTGAGCTGATAGCTGTTTGAAAGTTAACCCCACAGGTTCGAGGCAATGGTCATACACATCCTCGATGCTCTCCCACGGCCACTGTTTTTCTTGTCCTAAACGTATACCAAGACCGCGGTAAAAATCATAACTGTTACGCCTCTCATACATTGGTTCCACTCCCTGAGGGCAAGCCACACAGAACGTATTGCTAAGCCAGAGCTCAGATGTTTCCACAGTGGATGCAGCAGGAAAGACATAATCTGCCATCGCTGCTGAAGGCGTCATGTAATAATCCACAACCACATAAAGCTCAAGAGCCTTTAACGCCTCAAATACCTGCTTTGTATTAGGAAACGCAAGAAGCGGATTGTTAGCCAAGGTTATTGCTGCCTTAACAGGATAAGGTTTGCCCGTTATGATAGCATCCAATACCTCTCTGGAATGTGCGACATTTGAATGCCAGGCTTCCGGGGGCGCCATATAACCTTCAGGCAGCTTGGCATTAGCTTCTACGTTCCTTTCCCAGCCGGGAAAGCCAAAAAAAGGATATTTGTCCGCACCAATCTGTTTTTTTCTTTGAGTTTCAGGTAAAAAATCGTTCGCTTCCAGAGACGTCCAGTCGCGAACTTTACCAATATCGCCGGCCAACGAAAAAACCTCGCCGCCCGGAACTTCCAGATTGCCTGTGATCGCCCGAATGATAGCTCGCGCTCTTGCACACTGGGTGGCATTAATACCCTGCTTGTCCAGTCCAAGCCCGAATGGTATAACAGCAGGGGAATTTTCAACATACATCCTTGCCGCTTTCACAACAAGCTCGGCAGGCACATCTGTTATCTCAGCGACCTTTTCAGGGGTGTACTCCTCAACTGCTTCCTTAAGCTCTTCAAAACCCACTGTCCACTCAGATACAAATTCTTTATCATACAGCTCTTCTTTAATAAAAAAGCGTATCCAACCTAACATAAGAGCCAGATCTGTGCCCGGCCGTATTTGTAGCCACAAATCAGCTTTTTTCGCTTCACTAGTATATCTTGGGTCTATTACAATTAACTTTGTACCGTTTTTCTTGGCATTAAGCAAAGCTGGATAAAACAGGTTGGGATCGGACTGTGAAGGGCCACAGCCCCACATAACAACACACTTAGCTTTTGAAACCTCACCGGCTAAAATCATTCCTCCGTAGGTTGCATATTCTGTTGCATAACTGGGACACATACATATATTGTGGACACCGCATGTGTTCGGAGAGCCGAAAAGATTAAAAAAACGTCTGCAGTCCCAATGGTACGTACGCTTTGTGCCATGGGTAAAGGTCAGAGTTTCCGCTCCGTATTCATCCCTCAGCTTAGAAAGTTTTTCAGCCACCTCATCCAGAGCTTGCTCCCAGCTGATGCGTTCCCATTTGCCCTCACCTTTTTCACCAACCCTTTTTAAAGGGTAGTTAAGCCGATCCGGATGATAGAGATGATCAGTCATTAAACGTCCACGTTCGCAAATATTACCTCTGTTTATAGGATGATCAGGATCTCCTGTAACCTTAACAACTTTGCCATTTTCAATATGCAGTAATGTTCCACATCTGGGATGGCAGAGTCCACAATAGCTTCTTCGTACTTCACTCATAAAGCCTCCTTTTATTTTCAAGCATATTTAAGTTTAGGACAAAATAGACTGGCAGTCAATTTAAAATTGACTTGGAGTCGAATTTAGTATACGCTTTTTAAAAACTATTGATTATAAAGGAGATTAATGTGAAAGCTTCCGTTTCGGAACAACCCAAACGCCGAAGAGGAGCACCAAGAGGCCCGCGTCAATCGGATCAGAACAAAAAAGCACTTATTGAGGCGGCTGAGAAGCTGTTTATCGAAAAAGGCTATGACGCAGCAACAATGGATGAGATAGCTTCAACAGCCAACTTTGCAAAAGGAACGCTTTATCACTATTTTTCAAATAAGGAGAAACTCCTAACGGTTATGCGTAAGAATTTTGAGAAGAAAGTGATGGAGCGTATACGCCCAGCGGTTGAAGAATGTGCAGAAAATGACTGGATTGGGCGCATTAAAGCATGGGTATATTCAGCTGTGGATGCCTATTTTGATATGAGCGATCTTCATGACGTTGTTATATACGGCAAAGGTATGCCTTTCCGCAATACTATGGTTGATGCGGAAATCACTCGATATCTTGCCAAACTTATAGCTGATGGCGCAAAAGCCGGGGCGTGGAAAATTGACGATGCACATTGGACCGCAACAATAATGTTCTATAGTTTCAGAGGCAGCTGTGACGAGGCAATCTTAGGTACACAACCGGCAAAAGATGTTCCGGAAAAGCTAAATGATGTTTTTATGCGGATTTTAGGCATATAAATATTTCCCGGCTGCTTGGTAATCAGAGCAGCCGGGTTTAAAAGCGTGCTACATCCAGCCCCTTTTGTACTGTAGGGGGACTTCAAAATCTATCCCTTTTTCTTTTGCCCACTGTGTGGGAAAGTATGGATTTCTTAAAAATTTTCTGCCGAATGCCACTAAATCAGCCTGTTTATTTTTGAGAATATTTTCTGCCTGATCATATTCGGTTATTGCACCTACTGCCATAGTCATAACGCCTGTCTCAGATTTTATTTTTTCTGCAAAGCTACACTGAAAACAAGGAAATTCCTCTCTGGTTTCCTCTTCCGCAATACCACCTGACGAACAATCTATTACATCGACACCGAAATCTTTTAAATTTTTGGCAATTTTAACAGTATCTTCGATTGTGACTCCACCTTGCACATAATCTACACAGGAAAGTCTTACAAACAAAGGTGTAGAGTTAGGTATTAAGTTTTTTGCTTCTTTTACTATTTCAAGTAAAAGTCTCTGCCTATTTTCAAAACTGCCACCGTAGCTATCCTCTCTTATATTTGAAATCGGAGATAAAAATTGGTTTAATAGATATCCATGGGCTGCGTGAATTTCAATAATATCAAAACCTACCTTCACAGCACGCTTAACCGCATTTAAAAAGGAGGTTTTTACATTTTCAATATCATCAACGCTCATTTCATTTGGTGTGTGCCAATTTTGTCCAAACGGGATTGCACTTGGAGCTATCGCCTCTGTTGAACCTTTTGTTTCAGCACCTCTCCTCTCCCATGGGCCATAGCTTTCAGCCTTTCTTCCTGCATGGGCAAGCTGAACACCCACTTTTGAGCCAAAATCATGGCAAATATCAACTAAATTTTTTAATCCAGCAATATGTTCATCCTTCCATAATCCTAAATCATATGGTGAAATTCTGCCTCTTGGCTCCACCGCCGCTGCTTCTGACATGATAAGTCCGGCACCGCCTGCTGCACGGCTGCCGTAATGGATTTTATGCCAGTCAGTTGGGAAACCATCTGAAGCGGAATACATACACATAGAGGACATAACAATTCTGTTTTTAATTGTAAGATCTTTAATCTTTATTGGTTCAAATAACATAGATAACCCTCTCTATAAGAAATATTGACTCATGATACACCGATCTGTTTGAATGTCAAGCTATGCACTCTGGCATCACCCCATTTTTCGCAGGCTTATCCAACCTTCCTCCCGATAACTGGCATTGCGGCATAAAACTAAAAAAAAATATAATTTCTATTGATAAATTTATTCAGAGTTATAAATTAACAATTATGAATAAAAAATATATAAATTTACTCTTACTGTTGGTTTCAATTCTAATATTTACTGCCTGTGCAGTAAATCTGGAGCAAGTGTCGCCAAAACTGGAAAAAGGTGAAAGTTTTAAAACAGCCAGGATGAAATATACCTGGCAGTCAGAAGAGAATACATTAAAAATTAATATTAAGAATGAATCGTTTGATCTTCTATTAAAATCTGAGCTGTATGTCAGATTTTATAATGGTAAAAAGCTCATCAAAGGGATAAACAAGCGAACCTTTGCATTAATTGACGGCGAAAGCGAAACCCTGAAATTTACAATTCCACAAAATGCAGAAATAGCTCTGGTAAACTATAGGGAATATGACCCGAGACTCGGAGGCAGGAATTCAGATGAGATTGACTACTTTGATTTCGGAAATTTCCTTATTAAACTAAAATAGTTTTTATTCAAAAACTATGAGCCCCTGAAACCCTCGTGAAAAAGGCTCCGCATTTAATTGGATAAATATTTCACAGGGCAAGTGCGTAGTTGTTCACACAAGGTTGTCCTCACTTAGCCCGGATGCTACAGATTGACAGTAAAGCTATTGAGCAAAGCTCTGAAATTGGATGTTTAACAACATGTTTACCAATTTTTCAAACTGGTGTTAGCCAAAGGCAACCACTCGGTTCAGCATCCTGTTTTCAAGAATGTGCTGACTTTTCGGATGGAAAAAGTTACCAAGCCAAGTTCTACATATTAGTAGTGAAAACTCTCTATCATATGAAACGATAAAGCAATAACAATCTTTTCGAGTTTAGACTGTGAAATGTGCCTAAAGTGCATTGAAGATGCTCTTATTGCAAAAAATGGAAAATAGCAATTATAAACTATTGCACTTTTTGACATAATGAGCAATTTAATATTAATGTTAAAATTTTACAGGAATTTTGCTTATTATCATGAGAAAAATAGCAATTGTTATTTTGGTAATTTTTGTTGCCGCTGCTTGTAACGTAGGTTTCAGCAGCCATTACAGTTCTTCGGGGTCAGATTCCAATTCACAATTTCAGTGGAATATCTTTTTCGGGAGTGATTTTGATATAGACAATACGGACATAAATTTCAGGGGAAATATGGATCAACTGACCCATACCCAAAAAATAAGCAAAGAGGATTTTAACCACACTGTTTATATCGAGAAACGTACAAATGATATAAATATTGTGGATATAACGTTTAATCCAGGCTCATGCCAAACATATGGGAACAGTTATATAATACAGATAACTGAAAAAACCTGCGATAATAGCATCTGTGATGAATATTCTTATAATCAGACTGTAAATGGAGATTCTTTATTTCAATACGGCTGGCCGTGTGAAATAGACTATAAAGATATGAACAAACTTGTATCTTCAAAAGAGAATGACTTACAAAACTCAGGATATTACAACGAAAACTGTGAAACCGGAGATTTCATAGCAGAAAATAGTAATTATCTCATTTCAATCGTCTGTTCAATGGAAGATAACAATTATTACAACCGCATAAAATACTTTTATAGCGACAATATTGATTATTTTGATACTTCTGTCCTGTAAAACCAGACATCAATCCAAAATTTATATAAAAACATTTATTTTAATAACTCAGTCTGCAAATAGTGAATCCAATTGTAATCTGTACAAAATTATTTATATCAATGGCTACACGTTTACGTATTTCTCAAGAAACACCAAATCAGACATTGTCGTTATTTTAATATTTTCAGGATTTGACATAACCACTGTCACATCATATCCTGCCAACTCAACTGCAGAGGAATCATCTGTAATACTATCTGAAGGTAGTATATTTTCCAAAGATTTAACCAGAATCTCCCTTATGAAACACTGGGGGGTGTGAACCATTAATAGTTTATTTCTATCCAGAGTTTTTTTTACCCTGCCCTTTTCGACACTTTTAACAGTATCCGACGGTTTTATGCCACATATTGCCGCACCGGAATCAAAAGCTGAATTAATAACATTCACAACTACATCTTTATCCACACACGGTCTGACTGCATCATGGACTAGGATATAATCTCCACAACTCTGTTTAACTGCATTATATACAGTATTGTAGCGCTCTGCACCTTTTTCGGCAAATTTTACGTTACCGATATTGAGCTGTTTGCACACTTTTCCAAGAAATTCATAATCCTCTTTTGCAGCACCGATAATAATCTCATAAAAAGCATATGCAGATATAAGTTTTTCCAATGTATAATAAATAATCGGTTTGTTATTAAACAGATAATATTGTTTTTTACTGTTTAAACCGAATCTTTTCCCTACTCCGCCGGCAGGTATAATCGCTGAAACTCTGCGGCTCATATTATTTCATCTTTGTAAAAATGATGCGGCCTGAATCTGTTTGAAGTAAGCTTGTTACTTCAACATTAACCTGTTCTCCAATATGATTTTTACCATGCTCCACCACGACCATCGTACCATCTTCAAGATAACCAACACCCTGCGAATGCTCTTTTCCCTCTTTCAGTATAGTTATTGTAAGCTCTTCACCAGGCAAAACAGTCTGCCTCAAAGCCAAAGCAAGACTGTTGATATTAAGTACCTTTACATTCTGAATTTCAGCTACTTTTAGTAAATTAAAATCAGTAGTAATGATTTTTCCTTCCAGTTTTTTTGCCAAAGCAACCAGTTTTTCATCAACTGAGCCCAGATCAGGGAAGTCTTCATTGGATACTTCGGTGGGAATATGTTTCTGCTCCTGAAGTCTTTTCAATATATTAAGCCCTCTCCTGCCCTTTTGTCTTCTCAAATGATCGTGGGAATCAGCAATATTTTGCAACTCCTTTAAAACAAACATGGGAATTACAAGTTTGCCTTCAATAAGGTCTGTTTCCACAATATCAGCAATACGACCATCTATTAATGTTGAAGTATCAAGAACTTTGGGAATTTCCACAACTTTGGATTTAGACTGCTTTTTGTACATTTTATTGATCAATGTTTCTACGAGGTTATTATTCTTATAGCCAATAAAAATACCCAGGTAGGCAAAAACAAAATAAAAAGCCATCTTAAAAGCTTCATTGACAAAAGCTTCCAGCGCAGTCATAACAACAAAAGCAATAAGTAAAAAAAGCAAACCTCCTACAAATCCGGAAGCAACTTTCATGCTCTTTAAGTCCACAATAAGCGTTTCCACCAAATTAATCGCCAAAACAATTCCTATTGCGTATGTAATAGCGTAGTAAATATCAATATCCAACGTATTACGAAAAAATATAAAGACAGCAAATATAAAAATTGAGTAAATAAGTCTAAATAACCACATTTTCACCTCTTAACTATATAAAAATAACATTAACATTATTATACACCACATTTTCAGATTCTTCGTAATTTTGCGTTCAGCAAAATATTAAAAAGCAATTCCAATCAAGCGGGTAAGAAATATTCTCAAAAATTCAATAAGAAAAATCAAAATTATCGGAGAAATATCTATCATTCCGATAGGCGGCACGATTCTGCTAAATGGCTTCATAATAGGATCAGTGAGAGCATGTATTAACTGAACAACAGAGTTTGAAGGATCCGGGCTAACCCATGACATCAAAGCTCTTATTATAATAAGCCACGTCAAATAATGCATAATTCCCACAATCGACAAAAGACCGTTCTTTATAACATACAACATTGTACCCACCGGATCGATAACATTCTGACCGATAGCGTTAAACAATATCCACAAGCCGGAGTCCAAAATTACGAAAGCAATAAAAACCAAAATTATAGCAGGTATTACAATAGTATTACCGGGGATATTCGTAATAGTTCTTGCAAACCTGACCCAGAAAAGCCCCATTCTGTGAAAAAAAGTTGTATAAAAGGAAGCACCATAGGTATTAACCATACTGCCCAAAATAATAGCAATAATGTAAAAAAGCATAAGAAAAACAAGTATATCATCGGCAGCCACTACAACAGACTGAACCATAGAGTATCCGCTTAATACCCAAAAAAGAAAAGCATATAAAACAACTAAAATTATTATAAGTACCGGTGTCATCTTGTCAGCTTTTGACTTATTTTCACCTTTCAAAACAGTTGAATACAAAGGCTCAGTCAAAGATGCTATAAGTTTGCCGAATGGATTAAAATACAGCTCCTGACGTGTCATTGATGTCCTTAGCAACAAAACAATAATATAAAGCTTCACTAAAAAACCAATTAAAAACATGCGTACCTCACTTATAATTACTTCGTTCAAAAATTTTAGAGTCTACCCTAACCATATTTGATTAGTTCCTTGTAACCATCTGGAAATTAGTGTTCGTTCCCAGAGATAAAAATATCAAAATTCATGTATCTTCATTATTTTTAAGATAATCTCTTTAGTATACAATGGGAAGAAAAAATTTTTCTATCATCCCTTCCTCACTATAATAGTAATCATCCTCCCGGCATTTTCTCTATCTCTTCTAAAAGAATATAAATATTTATTACAAAAAGTACAGATTTGTAAATGAATAATTTCACTAACCCCTAACTTTTTCAACTGTTTTTCAATTGTTTTTCGCAAATCAAGATAAAATTTACCATTTTTATTCTCGGTTATATCTGTAAAACCAAATTTATTCTCAAATTTTTCAGCCAATTCTTCGGACACTTCATAGCAGTTACTGCAAATCCCAGCACCCACCACCGCTTTTAGCGCTTTATCACCCTTTTTCAGAAATAATTCCAGTGCATTTTCAATAATACCGGAATATATACTTCGCCATCCACAATGGAGATTAGCTATTAAAACTTCACCTATAATTTGCACAGAGTAGCAATCAGCCGTTAGAATCCCTAAGGGAAGATTACTTGCCGAAGTTATCATTCCATCAAAGGCATATCTGGGTTTTTCATAATGGCTATCGAGATCCAGAATATTTGCAGAATGTGTCTGAATCACCCTTTCTATGGGATTATGTAGGTTAAAAACTTTGCGCAGCAAATCACAATTTTTTTCAGTAAACTCATTATTAGCATTATTACTAAAGTCTAAGGATGAGTTTTTATAGCCGCCTATTTTTGTGGTCGTAAAGCAAACAATATCAGGATCATTCGCATCAACATCATAATACATTATCCCATGTTTACTTTTAAGCATTTCTCATACTCTCTCTTTATCAGCTGTTCTGTCCCATGATCCAATACGTTATACCAGTCAAAATCGTCTGTTTGCTCCATAAAATCAAGGCCGTATTCAGATTTATATCTGTTAAGAGCAACTTTGGTATTAAATTTACTTTCTACAAGGTACTTATAAAAATATTGGGCATCAAACCCAGATTTAGACAAAAATGCCTGAAGGAAAGCCTGGTTATAGGACATTAAATCAAATTTCACATTAGGGATACTTCCCAAACGCTTTTTCAGTAAATTCTGCTTTTTACTAATTGTTCTTTTATTTTCAATATTAAAGTACTGCATCGGAGTAAAAGGCTTTGGTATAAATATATTTACAGAGACCTTTATTTTACCAATCCTATTGAATTGCTTTATTTGTGTATCCCTGAAGATATCCGCTATCTTTTTTACGCGTATTATAATATTTTCCACATCATCTAACGTTTCACCTGGCAAACCAATCATATAATACAACTTAAGATTTTCTATACCGGAAGCTGCTATGGTTTCCACTTTTTCATAAATCTCCTCAGGGTTGATATATTTTCCTATAAGATGTTTTAAATGTTCTGAAGCGGTTTCTTCTGCAATTGTGATAGACCTAACCCCCATTTCCTTTAGGAGACTGATAAAACTTATATCAAGGGTATCAATTCGCAAAGAAGAAACAGAAACACCCATTTGCAAATTTTTGATTTGATGCAAAAGCCCTTTCACATCGGGTAAATCACCAAAAGCAGCACTAATAAGCCCTGCAGAATTAGCTTTTGATTGGGCTATTTTTTCTAAAATCTTATTCCTGTCAAACACCCGATACGGTTTAAACGAATAAGACGATGTGCAAAATCTGCAACTGTATTTACACCCTCCGGATAGTTCAACCAAAAATTCACTGCTAAATTCTCCCTTGTGGGGGATAATATGTGAGTAGGAGAACATATCGAGTTTTTTCCGTGTAGCAACAGCCTTTTTACGAAAATCATTTGTCAACACACACTCTAAACCTTTGATCTTGTTCAAAAAATCTTTTTTACTACTGTAGCTGCCCAATGCTACCGATATATCAGCAAAAACAGGCTCAATATCCCCCACAATCTGCGCGTCCACAACAGACATAAGAAGACAGGGATTTATACTGCAAAGTGCCCCTCCTGCAATCACAGCCGGAAAAGAATCATTTCTTTCATAACTAAAAATTGGAATCTTTTGAGAGTGCAAAAATTTGATAAAATTTAAAACATCCTCTTCATAATTAATACTTAACGCTATAATATCAAATTCTGCCAAAAATTTCTGATTCTCAATGGATAGATTGTCCTCATAATAATCCAGTACAAAACGCTCACAACTAACATCCTCAATGGTATTGAAATAGTAATATACAGATTGAAAACCTATATTTTGGATAGCGATATCGTAGGTATTTGGATAAATAAGAGCTATTTTTATCTTACCATGTTTTAAAATTGCCCCCTGCTCCGACTGCAAAATATCTCTGTAATGTTTAATAACCTTCCATCTTTCCATAAAAGTTAGCTTTTTCTGGTAAAACCACTTGTGTTCCCGCCACCGTAAACACGCCTTAACGTCTCACTTTTATTTGCTTTAAAAATCTCTTCTTTGATATCGTATTTCATTTTGGTTAAATGATTTTCCACCTCATAGTTTTTATCATATAACTCCCTGATTTTATTTCTGGTAATACCATCCACTGATTCCAAATTATCTAAAATCTGAATCATTTGGTGGAAAAAATTATTATAAATATTAATATTTTCCTGGAATTTTTCGTCAACAACATTATTAGACAAAATAAGATTGGCAAATTGGATGATTTTTTCATAAATAATTTCAAAATTACTGTTCATTTAAAAACTATACTTCAATCAGGCGTACACATCAACCTTCTTTTCGTTTATAACAGAGGCTGAATTAATGAGTTTCATTATCTGGGCACCTTGAACTTCTGTCTGATCCTGTTGCTTTGCAACCATTTTAACACTGTAGTCATATTGAATATTTGTTAGCTGATAATTGCTAATAGCAGAAATATTCATTAAGCCACCCCTCATTAGTCAAAAGGATAAAATTTCATTACTCTGTTGGGATCAGCTTTGGTGTGGGCTTCAAGGGCATCAGATAAATCCTTTGCAAACGCTTTCTTCAGCTCATCCATTAATTTCACCGCGTCCTCTTTAGATCGGATAGGATTTGAACCAGCAGCCAGTTGATTTTCACGTTTAATAGCAACGATATCTGCTAGATTCCGCTGTTTTTCAGCCTCCTCGGTCTTTTCAGCATTTTTTGTAGAAGGTTTAGCTTCCAGCTGAGAGGATTCGCTTTTTCTCCGTTCCGCCTGATTGATACGCTCTTTTAAATTAATAATACTACCTTCAAAATTTACTACCATGGTGACCTCACCCGGCAAAATTTACCGATTTTTTAACCTCTTTACTTACGGTTTTACCCGAATCGGTATTGCCTTTATCTTCTATTTCCACAATATCTTTCCATGCTTGCCTGAGCGTGGAAAGAATTTCAATCACAGGTTGTACTTTTTCTTCATCTTTGTCCTTATTTGCCTGAACCAACTGCCAAATCATGTAATCATACAATCTGAGCAGGTTATCGGCTATTTCTCCGGTATCCATGTTCAGAGTGGACATAAGCTCGAATAATATATTTTCAGCTTTAATTATGTTCGTATGGGCTTCATTAAGTTTATTTTCAGAAAGATATTTTACCGATATTTTAAGATATTTAATAGCCCCGTCATAAAGCAATAAAACAAGCTTACCTTTTGTTGCACCTTCGATTTCTTGCTTTAAATAAGTTTTGTAAGGATTTGATACCATATTTCCTCCTTGAAATATATAAGATTATTTTGTTGATTGTAACATTTGCATCATATAGTCTCCCTGGCTTTGAATCTGAGAAATCTGTTCCTCCATTCTGCTAAACTCCCTCCAGAGTCTGTCCATTTTGTTATTCATTCT
>JAALLQ010000222.1_pt1 | contig 17071 bp, 18 predicted proteins | sample 7245921 | NCBI WGS metagenome assembly JAALLQ01 (sample SAMN13049200, study PRJNA578106) | oil field metagenome | isolation source: filtered produced water from oil reservoir B7 | place: USA:offshore Texas | collected 2016 | reverse complement strand
TTTATTTGTTGGCATTGGAAATAAAAAGGGAGCCGTTAAGGCTCCCTCTGTTATTTTGAAAAATAGTGATTTAGTTTACTTCTTTATGCCTGCCATTTCTTCCAGCATATCGGTTGTAACCGATTTAGGTCTTTCTATCGGATATCCAAGGGCTCTGTCCCAGGTGATATTAGCGAGAACGCCGAGAGCTCTTCCGATACCGAATAACACTGTATAAAAGTCATATTCAGTTATTCCGTAATACCATTGAATTACGCCTGAGTGAGCATCAACATTAGGCCAAGGGTTTTTAGCTTTGCCCTGCTCTCTAAGAATATCCGGTACCACTTCATAGAGCATACTAACCAGCTTGAAGAGCGGATAATCTGGTAGATGTTTCAAGCAATATTCTCTCTGGGATGTATATCTTGGGTCAGTCTTACGAAGTACAGCATGTCCGTATCCGGGGATTACCTGACCGCTGTTCAGTGTATCCCAAACGGCCTTTTGCAGCTGTTCTTTAGTAGGAACTTCTCCACCCAATTCATCCATAAAATTCTGAATCCAGCCAAGCACTTCCTGATTTGCCAGTCCGTGCAGAGGTCCTGCAAGTCCGTTGATGCCTGCGGAAAGTGAATAGTAAGCATCGGAAAGTGCAGATGCCACAAGATGTGTTGTGTGAGCGGATACATTTCCGCTTTCATGGTCAGAGTGTAAGATAAAGTACATTCTGGCAACTTCATCGTAAGGAGGCTCCAATCCCATCATGTGGGCAAAATTACTGCCCATATCCAGACTGTAATCAGGCTCAATAGGGGTGTCACCTTTATATTTCATCCTGTAGATGTAAGCACCGATATGTGGAAGTTTTGCCATCAGATTCATAGCATCTTCGTACATATCTTCCCAGCAAGTGAATTTGTTGAATTTGCCTTCTTTGTAATTTTTGGCAAATACCGATTCTTTCTGCATTGCAAGAATTGCAGAAGAAAACATAGTCATAGGATGAGTATCTCTGGGCATAGTCCTGAGAATGTCTATTACGTATTGAGGGATCTGCGATCTTTTTTTGAATTCTTCAACAACTTCTTCAGCCTGCGCTTTTGTTGGGATATCACCTGTTAAAAGCAGATAAAAGAACCCTTCCACATAAGGATAGTCTTTGCCTTCAGGCTTTGGGAGCTTTTCCATTACTTCAGGGATAGTGTAGCCTCTGAATCTGATCCCTTCATAAGGATCAAGGTAAGAAATATCAGTTACAAGACACTTAACCCCTCTCATCCCACCGATTGCCTGAGAAATAGTAACATCGCTGATTTTAGTGTCACCGTGTTCTTTTAAAAGTTTTGTTGTTCTTGGTCTGTGCTCGTCGATTTTTTTGGCGAGTACTTCTTTCAATGTTGACATATATACCTCCTTTGTTATTGTTTCCCTAATTTAAACCACTGTTTATTTTTACCACTGTTTATAGGAAATGTCAATATGTTTGTTGTATACAATATACAGAAAATATCGTTTTTGAAAAATTTTTTACAAGTAAAAAAGTATAACATACTGTAGTGAATAATATTATATTGTGCAGAAAGTTTGAGATATCTTGATTATACTTTTATATGCTTCAGTATTTTTAGTAAAAAAATATTTGATAATTATGCTTGATTTGTCTTAAAAATAAATGTATCAGCATTATTTATGACCGGTTTGTTGTTGATAGTCTTCAGTGCTTTCATGCATTCTCTTTGGAATATTCTACTTAAAAAATCCTATAATAAGTATCTGTTTAATTACCAGATGCATTTTCTCAACTTTTGTCTTATGACCATTATATACATTACCTTTTTTTCCGATAAGCTATATTTTGATTTAAATGCAGTAGTATTTGCTTTTCTGTCCGCACTTTTTTTTACCGGATATCATCTATTTTTATCAACAAGCTACAGATATTCGGATGCAAGTTTGGTTTACCCCATTACCACATCTTCACCTATTTGGGTTACTTTGTGGGCTGTGTTGTTTTTGAATGAAAAGGTGACTTTTTTTGGGTTATCGGGAATCTTAATAACTATACTGGGTGTTCTTGTTATGCACAGCTCAAGAAATTCTGTCGGAAAACTAGATGCCGGGGTAATGTATGCGCTTATATCTGCATTTTTTTATTCCATTGGGGCAGTTATAGATAAGGTAGGTGTTGAAACAGAGAATTTTATTTTATATGTTTACTTGTTGACAATGTTTATGACTTTTTTCATGTATTTGTATTCGGCAAAAAAATTTACCAATCACTTCAGCCATTTTAAGTCGAATTTTTTACTTTTATTATCCGGCAGCTTGGTATTATGTATGTCTTTTTTTATTTACAGGGTTGGACTGTTATTGGTTCAGGTGTCTTATGCTACAGCTATCAGACAAGTAAATGTTCTTTTCGGTGTTTTACTTGGCGTGATTTTTCTCAAAGAAAAGTTCTCTGTGAAACGTCTTGTGGGATCGATTATTATATTTATGGGTATATTAATTATCAGGGAAAACCTGTGAAATTGGCATGTAATATGCTATACTTTCTGTAGCGATAGCGGAACAACCGCGTCGTTAGATGGATCGTCATCTGCCGGCTGGACGCCGGCTTTTTTTATTCTGACGTTACGATAATGTCTCTGTTCAAAAGCTCAGATATGTTCAAATCCTGGTTATTTGTTGTTATAGTTATGACGTATTTACCTGGCTCTTTTTCTCCTGAGTGGCGAGCATGGATAATTTTTCCTTTAAAACGGAAATTTTTTCTCGGTGGACTGTTAACAGAAGTGTTTTCTGTAAGCCGATTAACCTGAATTGTGGGATAAAGTTTAATTTCCATAATAATTTCCTTTTCTCTTTGAAATCGGTAAATTATTACAAAACTTTAATATTGTAGCACACCTTGTTTATGTTTGTTTGTCGTAGTATTTATCGATAAATGAGTGGTCGTATAATCCGAGAGCTTCTCTCTGCTCTTTATATTCATCGATAAATTTATTTTCCAGTTTTTGCAGCTTTTGGTATTGTTCCTTGTGGTTTTGAATATCCGTTTGAAGTTTTTCCTGCAGTTTTCTTAATATTTTCTTTTTTTTTCTCTTTACTTTACCGTCCAGTTTTGAATTGATTTTAAAAAGAATTTTTTCTTTCCGATTGATTAATCTTTTTTCCTTTTTTATATATTCACGGGTCATATCAATTTTATTCCCGTACATTGATAGGGTATCAGCTTTCATTTTGTTGATTTCGGTTTCCAGTTGTGATAAGTCCATATAAATTTATACCATGAGGGGATGTGTAGTTGCAATTAACAATTTACAAATTGTATACAAAATTGGGAGATTATTACGGTAAAACAAACTGGTGGCCTGCAGAGGGTGTCTTTGAAATTATTGTGGGGGCTGTGCTCACCCAGAATACAAACTGGCTGAATGTGGAAAAGGCATTAAACAATCTCAAAAACAGCCGTATGCTGGATTATGCTAAAATTCTTGAAGAAAAAGATGACCGAGTGAAAGAATTGATTAGACCAGCCGGATTTTATAATCAGAAATATGCTACACTTATAAGAGTTTGTCGTTTTATAAAAGAGGAGCTTGATGGAGACTTTGCATTGCTAAAAAGAATGAGTACTGCAGATTTGAGGGATAAATTATTAAATATTAAAGGTATAGGCAAGGAGACTGCTGATTCCATTTTACTGTACTGCGGTTACCATCCTGTGTTTGTCATTGATGCGTATACAAAAAGGGTTGTGAACCGTCTTGGTATTTCACAAGAGAGTGATTACGATAAGCTCCAGCGTATTTTTGAGAATGCTTTGCCGGCAGATGTACATTTGTATGCTGAATATCACGGATTGATTGTGGAGCATGCAAAAAAATTTTGCAGAAAAAAACCGGTTTGCAAAGATTGTTTTTTGGCTTATATTTGTGAGTACAAAACGGAAGAGAAGGTCGGATGACCGCTGAGCACATAATTACATAATTTATGTGCTTGGAGGAAAGTCCGGGCACCACAGAGCAGGATGGTCGGTAACGCCGACCCGTCGTGAGGCGGGGAAAGTGCCGCAGAAAATATACCGCCGAGCACTTAATATTTGTGTTAAGTGCTCAGGTAAGGGTGAAAAGGTGGTGTAAGAGACCACCGGTTGCCTGGTGACAGGTAACGCATGGTAAACCCCATCCGGTGCAAGGCCAAATAGGTGGGCGTTTGAGGGCTGCTCGTCCGAGGCTCACGGGTAGGCTGCTAAAGTCGGCCGGCAACGGTCGTCCCAGAGAAATGGTCATCCCCGACAGAACCCGGCTTACAGACCTTCTCTTCTGCTATTCTTTTATTGTGTGAGAGTGAAATAGTGAGGTAGGCAGATGGTGAGAGAGGGGTTGAAGTGAGTTTTCTAAAATATCTGTTTATTCTGTTTTTTGTTGTATTTGCCTATAACGCTTCTCCTTCCACATGCGTTTCCTGCCATGAGGGGATTGAGGCGCCTTCAAAAAATCATGAATTTGCCTGTGTTGAATGCCACGGTGGGGATAATACAGCTGAAAAAAAGGATGTGGCACATAAAGGAATGCATGGGGGTAGAAATCCTTCTGATCCTGCTGTATGGGGTAAAACATGCGGTAAATGTCATCAATATCAGTTAGACCGCGTGAAAACAACAATCATGTTTACCAACACTGGTATGATAAAAAACACGCAAAAAGCCTGGGATGATTTTGAAGGGGAACTATATGCCACGAAAGATACAGTGAGTTATGATGTAAAAGGGGAAAAAATTGACATTAAGCCTATAGCTGGTGGCGAAAAAATGGCGGATGAGGTGTATAGAAAATTTTGCTCGGCCTGTCATGTGGGCTTTGATAGAATGGAAGGTTACAGGGCTCATCATTCTGCAGGTTGCGCAGCATGTCATTATTCCCATGATAGAAGCGGGAAATATTTAGGTAACGATAAACAACTAATGGGCAAACAACCTTATGCCAAGACGCATGAAATGAATATACTGCCTGGTGATGATGTTTGTCTGAGGTGCCATAATCGAAGCGGGCGTATTGCTTTATCATATGATGGCAAATACGATGGGAATAATTCTCTGGTTCCTGTTAGCGGGATTTATCCTGGTCCGGAGCTTATAAGCGGGGTGCGTAATATACGGCATACGGCAGTTGATATCCATAAGCGTGTTGGTATGGAGTGTATAGACTGTCATACATCAAGGGAGTTGATGGGGGATGGGTATGTTTACGAAAATATGTATAACCAGGTTGAAATCAGTTGTGAAAGCTGCCACGGTAGTGGGGATAAATTGCCTGAAACCAAGAGAATAACTGCAGAAAATGCACCACCTTTGTATGAAAGCAGGTATTATGCCCGCCAAATAGCGTATGGCACTGAAATGGTGTTAACAGATAAAGGGAATATGTTTAGCAATGTATTTAAAAAAGATGGAAAATACTATCTTATGTTGAAAAGAAGCGGTAAATTACTGGAAATATCCACAATTAAAAACACCGATGAGCATAAGGTATACGGGCACGACAGATTGGAATGTTATACGTGTCATTCCAAAATGGTGGTTCAGTGCTACGGCTGTCATACTATCTATGATAAAAGGGAAAAATCGATGGACTGGATAAAAGGCGAAGAGACAGAAGGAAGATTCAGCGAGAAAGAGGATATCAGGCTTTACTATCCGTTTCCTCTGGCTGTAAATCAGAAGGGGAGGATCTCTCCGGTTACACCCGGTTGTCAGACATTGTTAACTGTTGTTGAAGAAAATGGAATAAAATCAAAAGACGATTATATTTTTGATTTTAAAAAAGGTAAAAATTTTAAGTTTGCCCCATTTTACGGTCACAATACAGGCAAAAGAGCTGTTTCATGCCGGCAATGTCATATGAATCTGACCTTTGCCGGTTTTGGTGAAGCCATTGTATCAACTGACCAACAAAATATTACAAGTTCCATATTGTGTGATAAGACCGGTAATCCTTTGACCGCTTTGTACAGTATGAAAGACGGCAGGTTGAAGAAATTTTCACAAATTGTACGGGATAAAAGTGATTTAATGGGTAAAAATGTTATAAAATCAATAATTAAAGCCAATTTATGTATTACATGCCATGATAAGGCAGATGATAGTATATACGGAGAAAAGATTGATTATGAAAAGATACTTAATGACGATATTCACAGGGATCTTATTAATATTAAGCAGTAATTCCTACGCAAAAGAAGATTGTGAAGAATGCCATAAAAACATAGCAGTTTCTATCAGTCACGAAAGCATTACCTGTATTGAATGTCATGAGCCTGAAGGTGATCATTATGCGCCAGCAGCTGATTTTAAAAGTGGTGCAAAAGGGTGCCTTAAATGCCATGAAGAATATACTGGAATGTTAGAATCCCCTATGCATACAAGGGATAAAGAGAAACGCTATGTAAAAAATGTCTTTGAACAGTATGATCCGGAGTTTTTTGAAAAAAACTGTGAAGGGTGTCACGTAAATAGCTGCATTGATTGTCATGGTGAAAATAATAATTCTCATAAAATTTCAATGCCTGAAACCAGTGTTTGCCTTAAATGCCATAACGATTATTTTATAGGGGCTGATTATACCGGTCTTGGCATTAGAGAAGATCATGAAAGGTATCAGCGTGGAATAAAAGTTGCAGAGCAGTACCATCAAGCGATGCTGCCGGATGTCCATTATGAGAAGGGTATGGATTGTGGGGAATGCCACTCTATGGAAAGCCTGGCTTCTGGCAAGAAGTCAAGTAAAGTGTGCAATGACTGCCATGCACCTGATAAAAATGTCCTTGAGCATTCTATTGATGCCCATTTACAAAAGATGGCCTGCTCCACATGCCATGCAGCATGGGCACCTGTGGAATACGGGACATTCTGGATCAAGTTTGAAGGTGATGCCAGAAAAGATTATTTTAAATGGATCAAGTCACCCAGCGAAGATTACAGTAAAAGTAGCTATAAAAGATATAACAGAAGACCTCATATTGGTGTAAATGAAGAGGGCATATATGTTCCTATTAGGCCGATGTTTATCAATGTATTTTCTTTGATTCGTAATCAAAGTGCAATGCTTGAAAATAAGGTGCTTTCTTACGATTACAAAGTTTTTGCTCCCCATACCATAAGGAGGGAGACCAGGTTGTGTGCTACATGTCATGAAAATAAAGAGGCATTTCTCGTTTATGATAACGAAACCAGAATATTTATGCCGGAAAAAGACGGCATGCCATTTAAATCCTTTAAAGACGGTGAAAAAGCTAACATTTTTGGCGGAAGGGTTGTAACACCTGAGGAATATAAACTTATCAATGAGCTGTATATGGATAATAAAACATTACAGATTAAAAAATGGAATGATTTGTTAAATGTTTTTTAAATTTTAATTCAATGTCATTTTAATTTTCTCGCTGCTTTTTATCAATTAAATTTTCTACCTTAAAAAATAATACATAAAATAGAAAAAAAACTATAGCCTTTTCTTATCAGACAATTATTTATGTTGTTTATTTTCATAAAAAATAATAACTATTAAAAAATTCAATTACAAAATATGTTTTATTCTATGCTGAAATATTATTTTTTATAACTCACTGTTAATGTGCATAAATTGAATATTATAAATAACAATTTATTTGAAGAAAAAGTATTGACATAATTATGCTGTTGGTATATTCAAATAACATCACATTAAAATTTATTAAAAAAAGTAAGGAGGTGAGTTTTTACGTTTTAACAGTAATAGTAGTTATTGATTTTTTTGATTGCTTTTGATTCAAAATTTAATTGAATAACACGGAGGTAGGTATGTCAAAATTTTGTTCTAAGAAGTACTTGTTATCACTTATTACTGCATTGATTTTTGCCATTACAGCTTTTCTTACTGTATCTTGTGGAACGGGGGGCGGAAGTGATTATGATGAAAACCCCCAATCGAGTACGTATAATGATGCAGATACCTTGATTAGTGTCGATGAGTTAAAATCCTGGGTTGATAATGGCATGAGGACAGAAGATGGAAGACCTGTTGTTGTAATTGAAAGAAGTGATGTGGACTATAATAATGATAACAAATCGGATTATATTCCCGGCTCGGTTATCTCACCCTTTGGCAGTTTGCAGGAGACCAGAAATGATGGACCTGTTAGTAATACTGCCATGATATTAAGCGGTGCAAAAATGAATACTGTATTGCAGGATTGTGGGATCACAAAAGATACTGTAGTTGTTTTTACTGGTGAGCCAGGCTATGCAATTACCAGAGCATGGTGGACGTTTTACTATTGGGGATTTTCTGAAGAAAATATTAAAGTATTGGATGGCGGTACCAAAGCTTACTTTAATGCGGGCTATTATACTACAAACAGTCCGAAGATTGTTAAGCCATCTAGCTTTAAAATTTCAGATTTGCCATATGATAGCATAAGGGTTGAAAGAATTGACGAGGCCAGGGTTTCTATAGGTAGGATGATTGAACATGTAAGAAACGGCGATGCCACAATAATTGCTGCAGTACCAGGAACAGGTAATAACTTCTTTAATGGTAAAATTAAGGGTTCGCAGAGAGCCTTCTCTGTTTACTTAGAGGGCTTTTTTAACAGCGACGGTACCTTTAAATCAGCGGAAGAAATTGCACAGATGTTTGCAGATAATGGGGTTAACTTGCCTGAAGATAAAAACGCAAGAATTATAGTTTACTGTAATAGAGCAAATCTTGCGTCATTATATTACTATGTCATCAAGGAGATACTGGGATATAATAATGTTGGAAATTATGACGGAGCTTGGTCCGAGTGGACAGGTTTAATTGGCCAGCACTCTACTGATGTAAGTGCTACAAATGCTGGTGGGACGTTTACATATGATGCGCAGTCAGGTGAATTTGTGTATGAGGATACCGGAGCAATAGTGCCAAATATCGTAGATGGCGGAACTATTAATAATGAATACTATAATACTCTTAAACTCACCGAAGAAATTCAATTGAATCCAATGGCTGGTAGTGTAGATGAAATAAATGCTTTTATTGCAGATAATGATGTAAATCCAGATTACTCAGGTGATGGTAATGAAATCAATGAAGAGGATAAAGATTTTATTTTAAATGGTGGTAGTAGCTTACCAGGAGAAGCTGTTGGTGATACCGGTGGCGGTGCTGGTGGCGGATGTTAATTTGATTTGAAAAAAGGAGGTTTTTATTATGAAAAGATGTATAATTTTTGTAACGTTGATTCTGTTCTTGGCAACATCAGCCTTTGCTTTTCCTCCGTTTAGAATTGATGACGGGAAATGGCTGAAAATATTTTATAACGGTCAGTTCGGATATACATACAGAGATATGGGCTCAGGCCCGGATCAGTCTGAAGATACAAATGAAATGAACTTCAGAAGGAACAGAATGGGTTTTATCGGTACATACAACAGTAAATTATCATTTTATTTCCAAACTGAATATATAGAAGATGATATAGTTGGGCCATTATCAGTGGATCTTTCTGATGAAGGAAAAGATTTTTATGTACTAGATGCACAAATACGCTACAAATTTAACGATGCTTTTAAGCTGAGAATAGGCAAAATGAAGCATAACCTTACAAGGGAAAATCTTGAAGGATGCTTTGAGCCCCTTACTTTGGACAGATCACATTTTGTTTATACACCATTTAAAACGAGTAGGGATAAAGGTGTGGCTGTTTGGGGTAACCTGTTGGATAAGAAAGTTGGCTACAAGTTTGATGTAATGGAAGGTAAAAAGGCAGAAGATGATCCAGCCCCAGAGTCTAATTTGAGGATGACGGGCAGATTGCATGTAACATTATTAGATCCAGAGAGCGGATATGGCTACAAGGGCACATATCTTGGCAAAAAAACTGTGTTTACAATTGGCGGTGGTTATCAATATGAACCAAACGCAGTTTATTCTAATGTTGCAGAAGCAAAAGGTGAAGAAGACTACAGTGCATATTCTGTGGATCTTTTTTATGAACAGCCAACCTCTGTAGGTACATTTACATTTTCCACTGCCTATCTGGATGTGTCTTTTGACGATGCATACAAAGGAGCAGATCCGGATGACGGTGCCATAGGACTTAATGGTGAGAAGAATGGATATTATGTAAAAGGAGCCTATATGCTTCCTATGGATGTTGGCCCCGGTAAATTGCAGTTCTTTGCACGTCATGATGCGTTTACTTTTGCTCAGCTTGGCGATGAATACGATCAGGATATCGGATGGACAGGAGTCGGTTTTAATTACTACATTTATGGTCAGGATCTGAAGATCAGCGGTCAATACTCCCAGATGGATTATGATGAAGAAAGTGATACAGACCCCAACTATCAGGATTTTGACACATTTGAGCTATATATCCAGGTAAGAATATAATTAAATAAAAAAAGGAGGTATGAACAATGAAAAAGAAACTGGCATTAGCATTAGGCATTCTGTTTTTAATGAGTACTGCGATAGTTGCAGCTACTTATGTGAAAGGGACGGTGGAAGGTGTTAAAGATGGTAAGGTGTTAATCGAAGTGGGTAAGGATGCTAAAAAGCTCAGCAAAGGAGATAAAGTAAAAATTGAGAAAGAAGAGAGTGAAGAGATGATGGCTCCTTCACTTCAAGGTTGTTAAATCCACATACTTTTAACTCCTGTAGGCAAGCCCCCCTTCATAAAAAGGGGGGCTTGTTAATTATTTTATTATTTTAAAGAGAGGTGTAAAAAATGGTATCATTAAAAATGACCAGAAGGGGATTCCTGAATACTGCTGCAATATCGGCAGCAGCACTGTCAATTCCTTTCAGTCTTAAAAGAAGTGTTGCCTCTGATAATAAGTCTAACAACGATAAAAAAATACATATTTCCCAAAACTGGTGTGAGATGTGTTTCTGGGGGTGTGGAGTCACAGCTTATAATAGGGAAGGGAGAGTTTTTAAATTGGAAGGCCAGCCAAAATGTCCCAAGAATTATGGTAAGCTGTGTGCGAGAGGCAACTCCGGTATTTATCAGTTGTATGATCCGGACAGATTAAAAAAACCTTTAATTAGAGCGGGGAAAAGAGGGGAAGGCAAGTTCAGAGAGGCTACTTATGAAGAAGCTATTGCATATGTTGCAGAAAGAACAAATAAAGCTATCAAAGAATACGGTAAGGGAACGGTTTCTGCAATAGCTCACGGATCCGGAGAACATGCCTTTATTAATCTTATGGAGTTAATAGGGTCTCCGAATGTAGCTATTCCAGCATATAGCCAGTGCACCGGTTCAAGAGATATAGGTTGGTGGCTTACATTTGGCAGACCGTATACAGGCAATGAGCCAATAGACGGAGCAAACTCCAAATGTATGATGTTTTTCGGTAGAAATGTCCTTGAATCCCTAATGGTGGGAGAGGCTCAGCGGGTAACGGAAGGCCTGTCCAAGGGTGCTAAACTGATTTATGTGGATCCACGTTATTCCAAAACAGCGGCTAAAGCTGATATATGGGCAAAGATAAAGCCGGGTACAGATCTGGCTTTAATGCTTGGAATGATAAATTATATTATTAATGCTAAACTTTATAATGTTGATTTTGTTGATAAGTACTGCAACGGCTTTGATGAACTTAAAGAAGCTGTAAAAGAAAATACCCCTGAATGGGCTGAGAAAGAGACGAATATTTCGGCTGAAATGATAAAAAATATGTGCCAGGAATTGTCAAATGCAGCACCCGCCTGCGCTATAGGCCCCGGCAGACGCCTGACGAGATATGGTGATGATACCCAGCATATCAGGGCAATAGGTATACTTAATGCACTTATGGGTAACTGGGATACCCCAGGCGGCTTTTATAAAATCAGCGGGATGAATGTTACTATACCTCACATATGCGAAATTGAGCATGCACAAGGAGAAGAGGTAGAGCGGGTTGATGGAGCCGGTTCTGAATATCGCTTAGCACCCAAAAACCTTGGATTGGAAAATAAGCTGATGAAAGGGATATTGGCAGAAAAACCATACCCTGTGAAAGTGTTGTTTGCATATGGGACAAATCTCTTTCAGCATTATCCTGATTACGAAGAATGTAAGCAAATAGTTAATAAGCTCGATTTGATGGTAACATGTGATATATATTTAACGGAAACAGCTCTTTATTCCGATGTCATATTTCCAGAATCCACATATTTGGAAAGGAAGGATCCTATTAGCGTAGTAACGGAAAAATATCCATATGTAAAATATAGAGAACCTGCAACTGCACCGTTATATAATACAATAGGTGCGTATGAACTGGTTGAAAGAATTGCTAAAAAGATGGGTTTTAGCAATCATTTTAAAACAGTAGATGAGGTAAATAAAGAAATACTTGAGCAACTTGGAATAAGTATTAGTGTTCTTAAAAAAGATGGTGTGTATGTAAAACCGACTTTTGATGGAATATATCCTCAGGCTGAAGGTAAAGAATTGGAATTCAACACACCTTCAGGAAATGTTGAGCTTTACAGTACTTTCTGTAAAAAACTGGGATTTGATCCCATTCCCAAATACACCAAACATGAGATGCCTAAGGATAATGAGTTCCGACTTCTTTTCGGAAGGCAGAGTTACCACACTCATGCTAGAACTCAGAATAACAGATGGCTTTTAGCACTGCATAATTTTGAAATAAAAGTGTGGATTCCTAAGGTAAAAGCTGCAAAACTTGGTATAATGAATGGCGATAAAGTCAGATTAGTGAAAGGTGATAAGAAATCCCGTGAGCTTACGGCTTATGTTACGGATGAGATACATGAGGATGCCATATTTATTCCCCATGGTTATGGAAGACTGACGAAGTTTATGAAACTTGCTTATGCAATGGATGGTGCTTCGGATGCGAACCTGTGTTCAAACGACACCGATCCCATAAGTGGTGCATCTGCGTTCCATAACGCCTTTGTGAAGATAGAAAAGGTTTGAGGGGTAGGTTATGAGTGAGAATAAAAAATATGTCATGGTATATGCTATAGACAGATGTGTGGATTGCAAAGCCTGCATGGTGGCATGCAAAGCACAGTGGGAAGTGCCTGAGGATTATTTCAGAACCCATATAGATGAAAAATATTCCCCTGATAAATTAGCGGCTAACAGAAAATATTTTCTCCCATCTCAATGTAATCACTGTGATGAGGCGCCGTGTGTTAGTGTATGTCCCACCAAGGCAAGTCACAAAAGGGAAGATGGGATAGTGTATGTGGACAGAGATATTTGCATAGGGTGTAAATACTGTATAGTGTCCTGCCCATATGATGCAAGGTTCTTTAATGAGGAAGTGGGCGTAGCTGAGAAATGTACATTTTGTCTGCCGTGGATACAGGAGGGTCACCAGCCTGCTTGCGTAACAACATGTTTGAGTAATACGAGGATCTTCGGAGATATAAATGATCCGAATAGTGAAGTATCGAAGGTTTTGGCTGAGGCTAAGAAAAACAAAAGCAAGATTTGGAAGCTTCGTGAAGACCTCGGTACAGAACCCAATATTTATTATGTGCAGTCTTAAGGAGGTTAGAAATGGTATTTCAGGAATCCTTTGAATGGTATATTGCTCTCTATCTGTTTTTGGGCGGTGTTGGCGCTGGAGCTATCCTATCAGCGGCATTTGCCGATTTATACAATAGGGAGAAATATGTAAATTATATTAAAAGCGCCTCACTTATAGGTATGCCCGCTGTTGCAATCGGTAGTTTTTTTCTACTTCTTGATTTAGGCCAGGGGCTTACCAAACCGTGGCTGCTTATTTACCTTTTTGCTAACCCCACTTCTGCAATTACCTGGGGTACTGCCATATTGTCACTCTTTATAATCGTTTCCCTTATCTATGGAGCTTACAATTTTAAAATTATAAAGTTTGGTGGTGGCAAATTAACCAAGGTCAGTTTGATAATCCTTGCAATAGGTACAGCAGGCTACACCGGTGTACTTTTGGGGGTATTGAGAGCCATACCTTTTTGGCATCAGACGTTAATCCCAGCGCTGTTTATAATATCTGCCATATCTACAGGAATATCGGCTACTGTGGTGGTAAAAGAGATTTTATTCAGAAAGGAGAAAGAGGATATTGCTCCTTTCGAGACAGGGCACTTTTATCTAATGGTGCTCGAGTTTATCATGGTATTTGCAATGATTATTATAGCATTAAATGGTGTTCCGGAAATGGTGTATTCCATTAAAGTGCTTCTTTCAGGCAAATATGCGGTGCAATTCTGGCTGATCTTTATGATTTTGGGGCTTCTGCTTCCTACCTTTTTGTACGGATTGCAGGAGGTTAAGAAGCTACACATGAAAGGAAGTTTTCTGATAATAATCGAGCTGCTGGTTTTAATAGGGGGTTATTATCTCAGGTATCTTATATTGCATGCCGGGGTTTATACTGAGAAATTTGCACACTATATTGGGTAGAGAGGTGATTAAAATGAAAAGAATTTATCCTTTAATATCTTTTTTGTTTGTTTTTAGCTTGGTTTCAGGAATGTTTTGTGATACATCATATGCAACGGATTACAGTATGGAAAAATGCCGCCAGATGATAAAGCTTGGCAATGAGGAACTATCAGACAAAGATGTAAATGCAGCTAAAATGTATTATAGAAGAGCAATTCAGGAAAATCCGTTTTGTAGTGATGCGTGGGTAAAGTATGATGAACTGATGAAAGTTATCAGTAAAAATGAGCCTGTTGATTGGAGTAAGTTGCAGGTACAGAATGAACAGAAAGAAGAGGATGATCCGTTCGCAGTTTTTGAATAATAAAGCGGTTTGAGCCATACGGTTTGTCCCGTATGGCTTTTTTCTAGGAGTAATGATTTAGTGATAACAAAAAGGTCTTTTATAAAATGGGTATTAGCTTCTGCATTTTTCATTTTTACTCTTAAATTTCTTAAAGTTACAAAATCCGAAACAAAGAATAGTGTCACCATTGATTTGGATAATTTAAACAATAACAGCGTATATTTAATCAAAAACAAACAGATTGCAGCAATAAGAAGGGACAATAATATTAATGTGTTGAGTATTAAATGCACTCATTTGGGGTGTACACTTAATGTGGCTGGTGATATATTTAAGTGCCCTTGCCATGGTAGTGAATTTAGGTTAGACGGTGAAGTAATCAAAGGGCCAGCTGCAAAAGATCTCAAAAAGATTGATTTTAAAGTGGAAAAAAACAAAATTATAATTTATTTATAAGGATATTATGTTCACCGCTTTTCTTAAACACCTTTTTCCTCGTGTTGTTCTGGCACGTAATCTGAAAATTACGTATACGTTTTGCCTGGGTGGTATGGCGTTTACTGTATTTTTGTTATTGATTGTCACAGGCTGTCTGCTGCTTTTTTACTATACCCCTTCTCCGGATAATGCTTATAAATCGATTTTGTTTATTGAAGAAAATGTTTTTGGAGGCAAACTGATACGAAACATTCACCGAATGGGTTCTCATTTTTTACTAATTTTAATTTTTCTTCATACGTTGAGAGTATTATTAACCGGATCTTTCAAATTTCGGAAATATAATTGGATAGTGGGAATGTTTTTATTATTGCTGGCATTATTTGAGGGTTATACGGGATATTTGCTCCCTATGGATCAATTGGCTTATTGGGCAACACAAACAGGTATGGAACTTTTTAAGATTTTTCCGTTGGGGGAATTTATTGTTGAAAAGATTTTAATCCCTGATGGGGTTGGCGGTTCCCTTACTTTGAGCAGGTTTTACGCCTTTCACATTTTTGTTGTTCCATTGATAATAATGATTCTGTGTGTTATTCATTTTTACAGAATTAGAAAGGATAAGGGAGTTCTTCCTTATTTATGAAAAAGAAAGATGAATATATTAAAAGTGATCCTTATTTTTTCCGTATTATTATTGTGTCGGCTTTACTGGTGATTATTGCTGTTATAACTCTTGCCTTTTTTATAGATGCTCCATTAAAGGCTCCCGCAAATCCTTCCAATGTTCCCAACCCTTCCAAAGCTGCGTGGTTTTTACTCTGGTTTCAGGAAATTGTAAGTTATTCAAGTTATTTTATCTATGGACCGGCAGTGTTATTTTTTATTTATCTATTTTTGCCATACATTACACCGCCAACAGTTGAAAAAGCTATCTGGTTTCGCAAAGAATACAGACTGATAGATATTTTTACTTTACTGATCTTTTTGGGTATTGTTACTTTGACAGTAATTGCTTACTTTTTCAGAGGTGAATTTTGGCAACTCACTATTTAAAAAATTTTCTTTTTCTTTTTTTTATTATACTGTTTTTAGGAATTTCTTTTCACAGTAACGCTCAAAATAATAATTTTTGCATAGATTGTCATAGCAGCCATTTTGCTGACATTGCAGATTGTATCACATGCCACAGAGGGATACCGGAAACTAGGAGAAAAGATTTGGCCCATCAAAATATGATTAAGGGAAAATATGCGAAATTCCTTTTGGATGAGTTCCCAGATAAAAGACGAGGCATAGATTTAATTAATGATAGTGGTTGTAGAAGATGCCATAGTATTGGTGGTAAAGGGAATGTGCTGTCAGTAAGTTTGGACAGTTCCATAGAAAACATCACAGTTGAAGAAATAGCTCTTGCAATAGAAAAGCCGAATGAGTTTATGCCTGATTTCAATTTTACATCAGAACAAATAACGTACATTATAAATGGGCTATTATACCTTTCTTTTGTTAACAAAAATGCTAGTAAAGATTTTACGCAGGTTGTTCACCTTGACTCGAAAAAATCCAGTACATTTTCAAAGAAATGTGGCAATTGCCATAAAATGATCTCATCTTTGCGAGGACCTGTTGGAGGCGGATATGTCGCTCCCAATTTAAGCGGATTGTTTTCTCCATATTATCCAAGGGAGATTGATGGGAAGAAGTGGGAAAGCAAGTTACTTGAAAAATGGCTTAAAAATCCTCGTCAATTAAGCAGTAATGCGTTAATGCCGGTTATAGAGCTATCAGATGAGGAAATTGCAGAGATTATAGAGACAATTGGTGAATAATGCTATTTGCGGAAGGGAAGTGTTTTCGGGTGGTAGGGTTTAT